>Ga0209482_1001024_pt1 | contig 21126 bp, 23 predicted proteins | sample CoawatmetaG10DNA_FD_187512 | JGI IMG/M metagenome (GOLD analysis project Ga0209482, IMG submission 187512) | Marine microbial communities from the West Antarctic Peninsula - Coastal water metaG104-DNA (SPAdes) (version 2) | ecosystem: Environmental > Aquatic > Marine > Coastal ...
ACCTCAATCGGGGCGTAGCGCAGCCTGGTAGCGCATCTGGTTTGGGACCAGAGGGTCGCAGGTTCAAATCCTGCCGCCCCGACCAATTTATGAAAAAAGCAAAAATTTATATTCCTACAAAAAATTCCATGCAGTCAGGCTTGGGTAAATCAGACAAATGGATTATCAAATTTGATACTGAAAATGCTGGTGTTAACCCTTTAATGGGCTGGGAGACAAGCACTAATACTCTTTCAGAATTAAATTTAGAATTTTCAACCAAAGAATTAGCAGCTGAGTATGCAAAAAAAAATAAAATAGATTTCGAAATTATTGAACCACAAAAAAGAAAAACAATTAAAAAATCATACGCTGATAATTTTCTTAAATAATTCATATGTTTAAATTTTTTACAAAAAAAAAATGGCAATTATGGTCTTGGTTAGGTTCATTTGTGATCTTATTATCATTGTGGGTTCAAGTAAAAATTGATGTAAAAATAAATGAGTGGTTTGGTGTGTTTTACGATATGATTCAAAAAGCACTTGCTAAACCCAACGCTATTACAATTGAAGAGTACTGGGCTAATTTAGCATCATTTATTACACTAGCTGGAATATATATAGCTCTTTACGTTGTAATTAGTTTTTTTACAGCACACTTCTTGTTTAGATGGAGAACTGCAATGGTGGAATGGTATCATTCTGTTTATGATAGAGCTCGTAAAATAGAAGGTGCCTCACAAAGAGTTCAAGAAGATACAATTAAGTTTACCCGTATTATGGAATCTCTAGGTACAAGTTTTATTGAATCGGTCATGGTATTAATACAATTTACTCCAATTTTATTAGGGCTATCAGTCGGTATACCAATTTTCTTTTTTGGTGATTGGCAATATGGACTGATAACCGGTGCATTACTTTGGACATTGGGTGGTACAGCATTCTTGATAGGATTAGGTTGGATATTGCGTTTAGTTGGAGTGGAATATGATCTACAAAAAAAAGAGGCTGCATACAGAAAGATATTAGTAGTAGCTGAAGATGATGGTAACGTTAGACCTAAAACAATAAATGAATTTTTTGATGACGTTCGTTCAATTCACTTTTTAAGCTATACAAGGTATTTATATTTTAATATTGGTCGTATGGCTTACTTACAAGCAAATGTATTATCAGCTTATGTTTTCTTGGCTCCAGCTATTGTAGCAGGTGTTGTAACATTAGGTGTAATGCAGCAAATTATAAGAGCTTTTGGAAGAGTTGAAGGTTCTATGCAATACCTATTAAAAGCTTGGCCTACCATTATAGAGTTAGCAAGTGTTTATAAACGTCTAAGAGAATTTGAGAGTGTAATAAATTCTACTGAAATAGTTATTCAAAAAGATTAATGGCTATTGATAAAAAATATGTTGATCAAATCATAAAAGTTTCTGAAAAGGCAGCTCTAGCTTCATCTTATTTGGTTGGAAAAAAGGACAAGATTGCAGCAGATCAAGCAGCTGTTGATTCAATGAGGTTTGAATTAAACAAAATAGATATGAATGGTGAAGTTGTTATTGGAGAGGGTTCACTTGATGAGGCTCCAATGCTTTACACTGGTGAAAAACTTGGAAATAAAAACGGACCATATTTTGATATTGCTGTTGATCCCTTAGAAGGAACAAATTTTGCAGCAAATAATTTACCTGGCGCAACTTCTGTTATTGCTATTGCTGAAAAGGGAAATCTTTTTAATGCACCAGAAACATATATGGATAAAATTGCAACGGGACCAATTGAGAAGGGATTAGTAGATCTAGATTTTACATTAAAGAAAAATGTTTCAAATCTGGCTGATTTTCTAAACAAAGATATATCATCACTCACAGCATGTGTGATGGATAGGCCAAGACATAAAAAAATAATAGATGAACTAAAGCAACTAGATATTAATATTAAATTAATTACCGATGGTGATGTTCTTGGTGCATTGTACGTGACAAATCCTAAATATAATGTTGATATATTTTTGGGTATAGGAGGTGGCCCAGAAGGAGTTTTAGCAGCATCAGCACTTGATGCTTTTGACTGCCATTTTCAATGTAGATTTATATTTGATAATGATAAAAATATTAAAGATGCAAAAAAAATGGGAATAACCGATTTGAATAAAAAATACGAATTAGATGAAATTATAAAAGGAGATTCGATTTTTTGCTCAACAGGTATTACTTCTAGTGATATGTTATGTGGTGTCGAAATTAATGACAATAAGTATATAACAGAGACACTAGTTACGCACAAAAGTTTAAAATTTAAAGAAACGATAAAAAGAACAAACCTTATTGAAGAATGATTTCTGTTTCGGGTAAGAAGTGGGAACAAAAAAAAATTAATCAAAACTTAGTTGATAAAATAAAACAAGATTTTAATTTTAGTAATATTTTATCTAGATTAATTATTTCAAGAAAATTTGAAGATGATGAAATTGCAACAATCAATACAGATTTAGATTTAAACAACGTTTTTTCAAGCAATGAAGATTTCAATCAATCTATTAAACTTGTTGTTAATTGCATTAATAACAATGAAAAAATATGTATTTTAGGTGATTATGATGTGGATGGGTCTGCTGCTACATCATTATTTGTTAAATTTTTAGAAAGTATAAATCACTCATTTTTTTATTATATACCAGACAGGGAAAAGGATGGATATGGTGCCACCAAAAAACTATTCCAAAAACTAATCTTGGAAAAGCCTAGATTGATTATAATGGTTGATTGCGGCTCTACCTCCAATGAAGCTATAGATTATTTAAATGAAAATGAAATAAAATCTTTAATAATAGATCATCACGAAATTAACAAACCTTTTCCAAACGCAAACTCAATTATAAATCCAAAAAAAGATAATGGTTATAAAGAATACGATTATTTGTGCGCTACGACACTTGTATATTTTTTTTTAGACTTATTAATTAAAGAAATTAAATGTAAAATTAATATTGAAGATTATCTAATTTATGTTTTGTTAGCTACAGTATGTGATGTTATGCCATTGAGAAAGCTTAACAGATTAATTGCATTAAATACTCTTAAAAATTTTGACATAACAAAAAATTTACCTCTTAATACTTTGTTTGAATTAAATAATAAAAAAAATAAAATTGACATTAATGATTTGGGTTATTTAATTGGTCCAATACTAAATGCTGGTGGTAGATTAGGTAAATCTGAATATGCTACAGAATTATTGTCTTCAAATAATGATCTAATTATTAAAAATAGGTCTAATCACTTAATTAAGCTTAATAGTAAAAGAAAAGAAATTGAAACTTTAATATTAAGTGAAATTGATTTTCAAAAAATTGAAAAAGAAAATAAAGATGTGGTTATTTATTATAATCCAAATATTAACGAAGGTTTAATTGGTATTATTGCTGCTAGATTAAAAGATTATTTTAATAAGCCGTCTATTGTTATAACTATATCTAATAATTTATTAAAAGGGTCTGCAAGATCAGTTTATAATTATAATATTGGTCGTGTAATTAAAAATTTATTAGATAAAAATATAATTGTAAATGGTGGTGGTCACAATATGGCTGCGGGATTTACACTAATTAAAACTAATCTTATAAATTTTGAAAATTATATATTAGATGATTTTTTAAAATCTAGTGCTGTAAACAATAATATATTTTCATATGAATCTGAAGTTTCATCACTAGCATTTAATCAAGATTTTTATAATGATATAAAAAAATTAGAACCATTCGGTACAGGAAACTCATTACCAATATTCATGTTAAGAGATCTACAAATAACTAAGTCGATAGTGTTAAATAACAAGCACATATCCTCAATATTAAAATCCAAAACAGGATTTTCAATTAAATCAATATCGTTTAACTCTATTAATTCCAAGATTGGAGAATACTTAATCAATTATAAAAATAGCATTAATGTAATAGGTCAAATTAATGAAAATATCTGGAATAATAAAAAAAATCTTCAATTAACTATTAGAGACCTTATCCTATAGCTTAATTACACTTGATAAATAACCACTTTTAAAATAAAAGATCACAACATGGTCCCTTCGTCTATCGGTTAGGACAGCTGGTTTTCATCCTGCAAAGGGGGGTTCGATTCCCCCAGGGACCGCCATTGATATGTTTTATTACACGTATATGCTCAAATCAATCTCACCAGGTTTTAAAAAAACTTACGTTGGATATACAAATGATCTGATATCAAGGTTGGATAAACATAATTCTAACAAAGGTGCCAAATCAACAATGGGTTATAAATGGTTGTTAATTTATAGTAAAAAATTTAAAACAAAGAATGAAGCTATGTCTTTTGAATATAAATTAAAAAAAAATAGAAAATTAAGAAAAGAAATTGTAGAAAAATCAACTTAATGAAAATTTCAATACTTTTACCATATAAAGAAAATTATTCTGTTGACTATGCTGGTGCTGTATCTTTATTCATAAATGACACAACAAAATTAAGTAAATTTAAGAAAAATATAAGAATATTTGGTAGTACAGATTTCAAATCTAGACTATCAAAGAATTATACAAATATAGGATTAAATAAGAGCAATTTATTACAAAGCCAAAGTAGAATTTATGTAAATAGATTTATTGAATTACAAAAAACTATTAATGCAGATATTATTGAAATTCATAATAGACCAAATTATTTAAAATTTATTAAAAAACTTAATACAAAAATTGTTTTATATTTTCATAACGATCCACTTGAAATGGCTGGTTCTGAAAAAATTAAAGATAGATTAAATTTATTGGAAATATGTGAAAAAATTATTTTTAATAGTTTATGGTCAAAAAAAAGATTTATAGAAGGTTTAGACAACTTTTATAGTGGAAGTCCAAAGCTTGAAATCATAAATCAATCTACCAATAAACCAAAAATAGATTTTACAAAAAAAGATAAAATAATAACTTTTGTTGGAAAGTTAAACTCAGCAAAAGGCTACGATTTATTTGGCAGTGCAGTATTAAAAATATTAAATAAGCATAAAGACTGGAACGCTTTAGTTATTGGTGATGAACCTCGTGAAAAAATAATCTTTAAACATGAAAACCTTAATATATTAGGTTTTCAAGAACATAAAAAAGTTCTAAAAATTCTTGAAAAAACGAGTATCGCTGTGGCTTGCTCAAGATGGCAGGAGCCTTTTGGTCGTACTAGTTTAGAGGCATCTAGTAGGGGGTGTGCTGTTATAATATCAGATAAAGGTGGTTTAAAGGAAACTATCACAAATGGAACTATACTTAAAAAAACTACAGTAAATACTATTTTTAACGCAATTGATGACTTGATAGAAGATAAAAAAAAATTAGCAAATTTACAAAAAAAATCACATGAAAATTTTTATTTAACTAATAAATATATAAGTAAAAAAATTGACATTTATAGATCATCAATAATAAACATAAAATCAAAATCAAAATCAAATTCTACCAAAAAATCAAAATTAAAGATTATTCATATAACAAATTTTAATGAAAGACATAATGGTAGATTATTTTACAATACAGGTAAAAGAATTAATAACGGTCTAGTGCGTTTAGGACATAGTGTCTTGGAGTTTAGTGATAGAGATATTCTAAGTAATAATAGAAAATTGAATGATTTAAGTGGTGCAAAATATTTAAATAAAAAATTACTTACAGTAATTGGTAATTACACACCCGATTTAATCATACTAGGACATGCTGATTTAATTAATCTTGAAACTCTGAAAATTATTAAGGAATACTATCCACAAATAAAAATTGCTCAGTGGTTTTTAGATAGAATGGATTCAAATTGGACATTTAATAAAAAAAGATTTCTCAATAAAATTGATATTATGGATGCAAGTTTTTGTACAACAAAACCAGATATTTTGAAATTTTCTAAAAAAAATAGGATTTACTATATTCCTAATCCAGTAGATGAATCTTTTGAAACATTGAATAATTATAAAAATAGAAATTTAAAAAATGATGTTTTTTTTGCAATGAGTCATGGAGTTCATAGAGGTGTATTAAAAAAAGGGAAATTTGATGAACGCGAAAATTTCCTTAAGAAATTAATCAATAAATTACCAAACATAAAGTTTGATATATATGGTTTTGAAAATAAACAACCAGTGTGGGCTGATAATTTTATTAAAGCTCTTTCTCAATCAAAGATTGCTTTAAACTTGAGTCAGGGGAAGCCCTCCAAATACTATACTAGTGATAGGTTTGCCCAGTTAATTGGTAATGGATTATTGGTAATGATTGATAAAAAAACTCAATACAATAATTTTTTTAATAAAAATGAAATTGTTTTGTACAATAATATTAATGACCTTTCTAAAAAGATTATAAAGTATTCGAATAATGATAGATTAAGACAAAAAATTGCTAAAAATGGTAGAAATAAATATTTCAAATATTTTAACTCTACAATTATTGCAGAATTTATAATAAATAGAACCTTTAATATTGATAAAAAATATTATTGGGATGATATATAGTTTTTAAATATGTCAAAAGAAATTTGAATTGATGTTAGTGGGTAAATAATCTAGGTAGGATCAAAATCATATATGAAAAATATAATAATAGTTACAGGTGGAGCTGGTTTTATTGGATCTAATTTAATTAAATACTTGTTAAAAAAAACTCAGTTTAAGATCATAAGTATAGATAATTATTCAACAGGTACAAAAAAAAATCATCTTAATCATAGAAATATAAAATATATTAAGAGTGATAATATAAAAATTTCAAAAGTTCTAAAAACCTTCAGAAATAAAATTAAAGTTATTTTTCACTTTGGAGAATTTTCAAGGATTTATCAAAGTTTTCTAGATACAAAAAAATGCTTAGATAGCAATATTCATAATTCTTTTGAGGTTATCAATTTTGCAAAAGATAATAAAATTAAGATTATTTATTCAGCCACATCTAGTAACTTGGGTAATAATGGAAAGGATCAAAATTCCTCTCCTTATGCTTGGAGTAAATCAAAAAATATAGAGTTGATAAAAAATTATAGTAAGTGGTTTGGCCTTAAATATGAAATATTATTTTTTTATAATGTTTATGGACCAGGTCAAATTAATACTGGTAAAATGGCGACTATCGTTGGTATATTTGAGACCCAATATAAAAATAAAAAACCATTGACGATTGTTAAACCTGGGTCACAAATAAGAGATTTCACTCATATAGATGATATTATTGAGGGCTGTTATATGGCTATGAAAAAAGGTAAAAACAATGAGTATATGCTTTCATCTGGTAAAAAATATTCCATCTTACAAATTGCAAGAATGTTTAATGTTAAACATAAATTTATTCCCATTAGGCCTGGTGATAGAGCTGACTCAACTATCTTAAATAATAATGCGAGTAAAATACTGGGCTTTAAAGCAAAAAAAAATATTAAAACATACATTAAAGAATTTATTAATAAATATTAATGTTTTCTATATTAATTCCTTCATTTAATAACGTAAAATATTTAGAGCTATGTATTAATAGTATAAAAAAAAATTCCAAATATGATCATCAAATTATTGTTCATGTTAATATTGGTGATGATGGAACTTTAGAGTATTTAGATAATATTAACATTGAATATACACACACAAAATATAATTCAGGTATTTGTGAGGGAATAAATAAAGCATCAGATTTAGCAAAATTTGATTATTTTTTATATGCACATGATGATTTTTATTTTTGCCCGTTTTGGGATAAAATTTTAAAAAATGAAATTGATTTAATTGGCCATAATAATTTTTATTTATCAGGTATTATGATGCACGGTGGGCAAATACCGTTTGATTGTGGTCATAAAATTGATGATTTTGATGAAAAAAAATTTCTAGATAATTATAAAGATTTTAATTTTTACGATTTTCAAGGCTCCACCTGGGCACCAACTTTGGTTCATAAAGATATCTGGAAAAAAGTTGGAGGATTTAGCGAAGAATTTTTTCCTGGCACTGGATCAGACCCAGATTTAAATATGAAATTATGGAAGCTTGGTATAAGAATTTTTAAAGGAATTAATGATTTTAAAGTTTATCATTTTGGATCAATTGTAACTAGAAAATATAAAAACCATGCAACTATAAAAACTGAATCAGGTAGCAAAGGTTCTAAAATTTTTTTATTAAAATGGGGAATCTCAATTAAGTTTTTTAAGAAATTTTATTTAAGATCAGATACTAAGTATAAGGGCCCACTAGAACCCCCGAAAATTAATGTTGTATATTTAGTAAACTATTTAATTTGTAAATTTAACTATTTTTATCTTAATATCTTTTATAAAAAATAAGATGAGAATTTTAATTTTAGGATCAACTGGTATTTTAGGTGGAACCCTTAGTTTATTTTTAAATCAAAAAAAAAATATAACAATTCATTACATCTCTAGAAACAAGAAAAACAAAGCTCACACTTATTTAAAGGATTTTACTGATTTTAATAAATTAAAAAATTTAATTTTAGAAATCAAACCAACACATATAATTAATTGTGTTGGAATTACTAAGTTTAATAATTCTTATAAAGTTAAAACTCTAACTAAGTTAATTAATACTAAACTACCTCAATATTTATCCAATATGTGCCTTAAGAATAAGATATTTTTTCTTCATATTAGTACTGACTGTGTTTTTTCAGGAAAAAAAGGTAATTATACTGATAAATCTAAAAAAGATGCTTTAGATACTTATGGTGTTAGCAAGTCTAAAGGCGAAGTTAAAAATGAATACACGACTACAATCAGGACTTCATTTATTGGTCCTGAACAAAACTCAAAAAAATCATTGTTAAATTGGTTTTTATCAAAAAAGAGAGAAGTCAATGGATTTAATAATGCTTTTTTTTCTGGTCTCACTTCATTAGAGATTAGTCAAATAATCTTTAAATATTTTTTGAAAAATAAAATTTTATATAATAAAATTATAAATGTTGGTGGAAATACGATATCAAAATATAATCTGTTATCGAATATAGCCAAGATATTTGATAAAAAGATATTAATTAAAAAATTTACTGACTTTAAAATTGATAGATCTCTTAATTGTCAAAAATTTAAAAAAATTACTAAATATAAAAATAAATCATGGCTAAAAATGCTAAGAGAATTAAAAATTTTTATGATAGATAATAACTACAAATACTGACCATCATATAGCTAATAACTAAATTGTAATTTCACTTTGTTTTTTAAATAATGAAACCAATTCATTAATATTAAGAACTTTTGTATTATTTGAGCTATATGCTTCTTTGGATTTAAACAGGTCATTTTTTTGATTATGTATATCGTAATTTATGTTTCTCAAATCAGCTGGAATCCTAAAATACTTTTTCTGATTAATGGCTTTTGTCATTTCTTCTGTTGTACACAAACTTTCATGAATTTTTTCACCATGTCTAGGACCTATAATTTTAATCTTATTATTTTTATTAAAAATCATTAATAAAGCTTTTGCGATATCATCAATTGTTGCTGCAGGTGATTTTTGTATATAAGTATCTCCATTTTTACCCTTAAAAAAAGCTTCATTAACCAAGTTAACTGAATCTTCTAACGACATTAAAAATCTAGTCATATTTGGATCAGTTAAGGTTAATTCTTCTTTTTTTTTTATTTTATTTATTAAGAATGGAATTAAACTTCCTCTAGAAAACATTACATTTCCATATCTAGTTACACAGATCGAACAATTTATCTTTTTAGCTTTTATTTCTCTTGCTTTTGCTATGGCAACTTTTTCCATCATTGCCTTTGATATTCCCATTGCATTTATTGGATAAACAGCCTTGTCAGTGCTCAATACAACAATTTTTTTGACACCATTGTGAATGGATGCATCAATTATATTTGATGTGCCCATTACATTAGTTTTATATGCTTCCATTGGAAAAAATTCACATGTTGGTACTTGTTTTAAAGCAGCTGCTTGAAAAACATAATCAACATTTCTTGTGCAGGACAATGTTGAGCTATAATCTCGAACATCTCCTATTATGTAATTGACTCTTTTATCTTTTATCGATCTTCGAAGGTCCTCTTGTTTTTTTTCATCTCTACTAAATATTCTAATTTCTTTAACTTTAGTTTTTATAAGACTTTTAAGCATCTGTTTACCAAAGGAACCTGTGCCACCTGAAATTAATACAATTTTATTTGAATACATATTTTATGTTTACATCATAATTTTTTTTTTTGAACTTTTTTTTTAAATTTAGACATAATATGAACTATATTTAGAAAATATTAGATAATTTTAGATATATTGGTTAACAAAAAAATAAAGATAAATGCTTTAATGACTTCAAAAACTTATCAATTATTAAATAATTTTGGTATAAATTATTAATGAAAATATTATTAAAATTTATAAAAAATAATAATTATAATCACATGGTTTATTTAAAAAATGAATATTATTAATATTAAATATAATAACTTAAAAACTTATTCATCTTTATTTGCTAAAGCAAAACCATATCCATATATAATATTGGATGATTTTTTAGATAAAACTTTCTTTTCTAATTTAGATGCTGATGATTTTCATATTAATAAAGAAGTAAATTTATTTAACACTGAGTTTGAAAAAAATAAATCAACAAGTAAAAATTTAGAATTATCGGGGAATATTCAAAAAATATTAGATGCACTTAACAAAGAAGAATTTTTAAGTAATTTGTATCAATTAACCAGAATTAAAGAATTGTTTTCTACCAAAAAAGGAAACACTGCTCTAGCAAATTACCATGAAATGTATGAGTCTGGTTTTTTAGGTTCACATGTTGATCATTCTTCTGAACCAGAAACTGGATTACCCCATGTGCTTAATATTATTTTATATTTATCTAAAAAATGGGATAATGCTTGGGGTGGGGGCACAACATTATCTAATAAAAATGGTACTCAAATTAAAGAAATTATAAACTATGTTCCAAATCGTGCTGTGATTTTTTTACATTCTCCATTTACATTTCACGGTGTTACAAAAATCACAAACAATCTTAATAAAAGATCCTCTATATATGTTGATTATTATTCAAAGAATACAAATCCATATAATCACTTTGATTTAGATTTTAAAAATATTTGGTTTAAACATCCAACAACATTTATATTACCCAAAATAAAAGATTATTTTTTAAAAAAAAATAGAATTTATCTAAAAAAAATGATTAAACATCGTATTAAATCTTTTTTGGCATGATATTTATAATTATATGAGACATCTTTTTAGACTTTTTTTTCCACTTATAATCAATCCTTATTATTATATTAAGAAATTTAAAAAAATTACTAATAATAATTTTTTTGAATATAAAAAAACCCCTTATAATCGTTTAAGTCTTATTTCTCTTGCTATTAGCAAAGTTTTTATAAAGAAAGGTTTTGACAGTTGTAATTATCTTGAAATTGGTTGTTTTGATAATAAAGCATTTGACAGTGTACCGCTATCATTAAAAAAAAAGATGGGTGTAGATCCATTAAGAGGGGGCACTCATCGTATGACTAGTGACAATTTTTTTCTAAACAATAAAGTAAAATTTGATGTAATTTTTATAGATGGACTACATAGCTATGAGCAATGCAGTAAAGACTGTATAAATTCGATGAAATTTTTAGATACAAATGGGATAATTATTTTGCACGATATGCTACCAAGATCTAAAACTGAAGAATTACCAAAGTTTTCTGGTGATGTATGGAAAGTTGCTTATGAACTTAGTAAATCAGAAAACGTAAAATTTCATATTGTTAATATTGATCAGGGTGTCGGGTTATTAAAACTAAATGATAATTTTAAATATATTAGAGAGCCAAACATTAAAGATAAAAATTTTAATGACTACAAAAATTTATATTACAGTAAATTTCCAATTATCAATATTGATGAGGCTCTAAATTTTATTAAATCAGATTAATTTCTATCGATCGTACTTAGATCTTTTAAAAGAGGGTAGGCCAATAATTGAGCTAAGCAGACCTTCTATCTTAAAATAATTATATTTTGCTTTCTTATAATTTATAATTAAATTTATCAAAGATTGTAGAATATTAACTATTAAGTTTGGTAAGCATTTTACAAGGCTATAAAGAAATCCATGATATTTTTTAATATAATAAAATTTTGACCATTGGCCATGCCAACCGGCTATTAACTTAGCATAATATTTTTCTTCAATAGTTCTAAATGTTGCTGAGCTACTATCTTTCTTTTTGTGATAGTGAAAAGAGTTTTTAATTAAATAAAGTTTTAAATTTAATTTATTACATTTGGTGAAATAATCATTATCTTCATAATATAAAAAAATATTTTCATCAAATCCTTTTATTTTCTTAAAAATATTAGTATTAAAAAGCATTGCTCCACCTGTGAGTGTGTTTTTTTCTATAGTATTATTATTTGTTGAATTAGATTTTTTTTTACTTATATGTTCTGGGCTCATCATCCCAAATAATTTTATTTTTTCAGCAGCAATAATCAAATTTTTCAAAGTTTGGTTGTATATAGTTGTGTCTGGGTTCATTACAAAAAAATATTTTGTATTTACTTTTTTTGCTGCAAAATTAATTGCTCTACCGTAGCCAATATTTTTTTTTAAATAAACCTTGGTATTTCTAAATTTTTTACTTATTTGTTTTTTTAAATGAATATCTTCAGAATTTTCAATAATTATTATATTTAGTTTTTTTGATAGTTTGCTTATATGTGATATAATTCTATTTCTCGATTTGTATGAAGGTATTACTACAGTTAAAAGCTTATTCATTTCAAATTTTTATTTTATTCAATGCGTTATTTTTAAAGAGATTAGCTTCTTTGATATACCTTCTTACCATTTCTGTCGACTTATGGCCTGTCATTGCCATAATATTTCTTTCCTCAGCTCCAGATTCCGCTGTAGATGTTGCAAAACCAGATCTTAAGCTGTGTCCAGCATATCTATGACCATCTAAACCAGCATAATTTGCATATTTTTTAATTATTAAAGCAACACTCTTGTCTGAAATATTAAAAATTTTACCCTTTTTTAATTCAGATACTTCAATCCAATTTTTCAATGATTTTACTGGACAAAAATTTTTATTATCAAAGTAGGGGATAGCCTTAGTCATGCCTTCTCCAGATTGGTCAGTTTTAGATCTCTTAACAAAAATCTTAACACCTTCGCTAACAAACTCTATATCTTCATATTCAACATCAACTAACTCTGACCTTCTAAAACCTCCTGAAAACCCAATTAATACTAAAGCTTTATCTCTGGTTTTTCTAAAATCTTTTTCTTTAGATTGATGTATTGCTTCAATTAATACTTTTAAATCGTTGATTAATAGCGGTTTTTTACCTTTTTGATTACTCCCATTTACTCTTTTAATGCCCATCAAATTTTCCATTATTATTGGATGTTTCGTATCAATGTAATGACCCTTTGTTTTATGTAATATGCTTATGGAAGCTAAGCGTCTCTTTAAAGTGCTGTATTTAGAATATGATGATAAATGAGTTAGATATAATGCTAATATTTTTGGTTGTGTTGGCATTGCTTGAAATCCATTTTTAGAACAAAATAATGAAAAGTCATTATAGTCAGATTGATAAGCTCTAAGTGTGTTAGCTGATTTAGAGTTTCTTAAATTCTTTATTGTTTCTAATTCAAGGTTCTTAATATCTGTTATTAAATTATTCATATTTTCCGATAACCATTAATTATCGGAAATAATATATTAAGTGATTTTATATGTCAATAATATATTTTATTAAAATGCGAATAAAAAAAATCAGTTTAATAATTATTTTTTTATCTCAAATTTTTTTGATTTTACCAAGTTTTGGATATGGTGAAAAAGCTAAACAACTTGATGGTAATCTGAACTATCATTTAAAAAATGGTTTTAAAATAGTTGAGATTAAAGCTGCAGGTAGCTCTCCAGGACTTTCCTTTGTTCTAGAAAATCGCAAGGATGAGATAATAATTTGTTCGGTAGAATTAGTTAATAATAAAACTTATTGTATTATCCCATAAATTACATGGACTTATACTTAGAAATTAAACAAAATGATTAGGAAATTAGAGCAAAAAGATAAGAGAAATTGGTCTAAATTATACAATAGTTATGCCGATTTCTACAAAGTCCCAATGAATACTGGGGTTTTAGACACTCTTTGGGGCTGGATTCAAGATGAAAGCCACGATGTTAACGGTCTTTGCTTTGAATTAGAGGGTAAAATCGTTGCTATTGCTCATTATAGAACAATGCCAAGACCAATTAAGGGTCAATATATTGGGTTTTTAGACGATTTGTTCGTAGAGCCAGATTTTAGAGGTCAAAAAATAGCACAAAAGCTTATTAGTCATCTAAAATCACTATCTAAAGCCAATAATTGGCAAGGAATTCGTTGGATCACCCACTCTAGCAATGAACATGCAAAGAAATTATACGATAAAATAGCTAATAACACAGGTTTTGAGCTCTATGAACTTAAAGGGGACTAAGTTTCAGCTAAAAGTCTGGAATTACTTAAAAAAAATACCCAAAGGCAAAGTGAAGACTTATAAGGATGTTGCAAAAGCCATTGGAAAACCTCTGGCAGTCAGAGCAGTTGCTAATGCTATAGGTAAAAACCCCTATCCTCCTAAAATACCCTGTCATAGAGTGATCAGATCAGATGGATGCCTCGGTGGATACTCTGGAAAAGGGGGAATTCAACAAAAACACCGTTTATTGAGGTCTGAAAAAGTCTTCATAAAATAGGGTTTTTAAGCTTCTAAACCGTTTAAAAGTGTTGGTATTAAATACTTTTAACTAATTTAGCCATAATTGTTACACAATTGCATAATGCATCCTTCAGTTGTACTGCAAATGACCTTTCAGTTAAAATAAGGTGTCCTATGGACGTTTAAACGGTATATTCTCATACTGCATTGCTCTACTTGTCAATAATAGCAACGATTATGGAAAGGCTAAAAAGCACGATTTTAAAGGGTTTTTAAGACCCCTATTCTACCCTCAAAATAAAGTAAATTTAATTAAAATTAGCTATAATTTACATAAGCATTTAATAGCAATGCTTAATAATCAATCTATTACTCTATTATAAGAATATTTGGTTTCTTAAAAATCTAAATTTCTATAAAATTAATTTTTTATCTACGGATAATAGATTTTGCTTCTTTTGATGTATTATTTTTCTATTTTAGTAAATATATTTTACATAATTTTAAAACTTAACTAGTTTTATTTGACATTTATCATATTATATATATGTAATTAAATCTAATGATTTCAGATGTTTAAATTTAGTAATTAACGCATAATATTAAGTATTAGTAACAGTATGTTAACTAACTAAGATGATTTAATATAAGCCTCTCTTCTTGAAATATAAATACCACTCATAATGATAATCGACAGACCTAAGAATGTCCAATTATCAGGAAAGTCGCTAAAGAAGTAGTAGCCTATAATGATATTGGTAAAGATCTCAAAGTAGCTAAATGGGGCTAATTTAGAGGCATCCGCATATTTAAGGGACAATATTAGGAATAAGTGCCCAACACAGGCAAAAACACCTATAGAGGCCATCATGGACCACTGTGAAAGGCTTGGATTAACCCATATAAATGGCATAACACCTGAAACAGCCACTAACCCAACAACTCCAGTTAATAATAAAGTTAATAAAGGGTTATCTGAGGTGCTTAATTTACGAGTAATTATGAGGTAAAAACCATACATTACACCCGTTCCTAAAGCTGAAAAACTAGCTAAGTTAAGTTCAACAAAACCAGGTCTTATAACCACTAAAGAGCCTATAAAGCCGATGATAACAGCTGTCCATCTCCTAACACCTACCTTCTCACCAAGTAACATAGGAGAAAATGCTGTAACAATAAGAGGAGCTATAAAAGCAAGAGTTAAAGCTTTAGCTAAAGAGATAACTGATATGGCGTAAAAGAAGCTGATGTTTGCACAAAGCAGAATAAGACCTCTTATTAACTGTAATTTTGGTTTATCTGTCCAAACAAGCTGCTTTCTGTAGAAGAAGAACATCACAGGAAGAGTAAATACTACAGTAAAAAAATATCTAGCCCATGTAATTTGTAAAACAGGCATATCTGCACTTAAATATTTAGCAAAACCATCCATGATTGGGAGCATTACCCAAGCTAACAGATTAAATGAGATGGCTTTCATAAGCCAATAGATACAGTTTAATTAAAGTATTTTAAAGCAAAGAATACGACCACAGGAACTGTGATAAAAGACATAACAGTAGAGACAACAATCATGCTAGCAATACTATCAACAATTTTTTTAGGTGAGTAAATAGATCCCACAAGATAAGTTAGAACGGCACTAGGCATAGAACATTGAATTAGTAAAGCACCTGCCGCAAAACCTTCGAGATTAAAATATTTGATTAATAGAAGACCAACAATCGGCCCTAGGATTACTCTTCCCATTGATGAAATTAATGCTTTTTTAAAAGAAAAAATTTTCAATCGAGTTAAAGCAATACCTAATGACATCAAAATCAGAAAGATTGTGGCATACATTAAAAGAAAAGTTGTATTTTCAATAAATACAGGAAGTTCAATTTTAAAATAAAGAAAAAAAACTGAAATTATTACCGCATAAAAAGGTGGGTTTTTAAGGATAACATTAATATTAAATTTTCTATCTGCAAGAAAAATACCCAGCGTAAAATGACATACGATTATTAAAGCTGAAATAGCAGCAGCAACACCCAGTCCTTGAGAGCCATAAGCAAATAAACATATGGGCAAACCCATATTACCAGTATTTGGCATAATAAATGGAGGGAGCTCACGAATAATATCTTTAGTTTTTAAGAAAAATAAAAAAACAATTCCTATGATAGTAAAAGCTATTATTGCAATTAAATAATACAAAAAATAGTTTTTAAATATGTCAAAAGAAATTCCAGTTGATGTTAGTGCATAAATAATCATTGCTGGTGTTCCAATATTTGCAGCAAAATCAGTTATGGATGTAGTATCTATTTTGGGGTTGTTTTTTCCTAAGTAATAACCAATACCAACAACAAAAAAAACAGGGAATAAGACCTCAAATAACTTTAGATAGATTTCCATTAACTATAAATTCTAATCAACGTAGGGTATTTAAGAATATTCTTATCGTTTTTGAATATAGAAAGACAATTCTTAGAATTAAGTTCATTAGTTTTATGAGTAATAATAACAATAGTAGCTTTATCATTTCTCTTATCAGGTGTTTGAATTAACCTTTTTACTGAAATTTTATACTTAGCTAATCTATTAGTGATAGTTGATAAAACACCAGGCTTGTCTTTGACTTCAAATCTTAAATAAAGAGAGTTTACATAATTATCAACATTGTAGCACTTAATTGATTTGCGTTTATTACCAGGAATACCAAAAGGTTTTTTAACATTCCCATTTAATATTGAAAGTAGATCAGATAATAATGACGATGAAGTTGGACCTGGTCCAGCCCCTTCACCTTGCAATATGCTTTCACCTACTGGTTTTCCTTCAAGTATAACAGCATTCATAACACCACCAACGTTACCGATGTACGAATTTTTACTAACTAAGCATGGATGAACAGTTTCAAATAATTGATTATTAATAATCTCAGAAATACCTAATAATTTAATACGTGAATTTAATTGATTGGCAATTTCAATATCTTTTAACTCAATTCTTTCAATACCTTCCATCAAACATTTGTGTTTTGAAATCTTAGTATTAAATGCAAGAGCAGATAAAATTCTTACCTTAGCAAAAGCATCAAAACCATTAAGATCTAATTTGGGATTACCTGGTTCAGCATATCCTAATTTTTGAGCCTTTTTTAAAACATTAGCAAAACTATCTTTAGAATCTCTCATTTCTGAAAGAATGTAATTAGAAGTACCATTTAAAATTCCATAAACTTTAGTGATCTTGTTAGTTGCAAGGCCCTCTTTAATAGTTCTTAATATTGGAATACCACCAGCAACAGATGCTTCAAATTCTAAGTTAACGTTATTGTCTTCAGCTAACTTACCTAAATAATCACCATGTTTAGAAATAAGTGCTTTATTAGGAGTGATTACATGTATTTTATTCTTTAAAGCAGCTTCTACAACTTTTTTAGATATTCCATCTGATAAGCCTATAGCTTCGAATAAAATATCTACTTTAGTCTTATTAAAAATTTCTAATGGGTTTTTAAAAAATATTTTCTTATTAACTTTAAATCTTCTCTTTTTAGAAATGCTTCTTGCTGAAACAGCTACTATATTAATTTTTTTACCCGTCTTAAGTTCAATATCTTTTTTTTTAGTATTAAGTTCATTTAATAAATAGATACCAACTTGTCCTAAACCAACTACAGCAATGTTAATTATATTTTTCATCTATTGGTTAATATCTGGGTATTCTGCGTTATTTGAATAATCTTTAAGAAAAAGGTTAAATTCACCAAAAGTCATAGACTTATAATCTCCAGCTTTCTTTAATATATTAGATAATTTTTTATCTTCAGCAGATCTTTTTATTGGATCTTCATTCCAATAAGCAGAGTCTTTGTTTAGTGAGCACGAAGTTAAAAATAAAACTAAAGATAAAAATAAGTATTTCAAATTAATCCTTTTGCTTCATTAAAACCATATTTAATATTCATATTTTGTATTGCTTGACCTGCCCCACCTTTAATTAAATTATCAATAGCAGATAAAATAATAACTCTATTTTTATACTTAGTTTTACAAATTACTATAGAGCAATTATTTGTGTTAATTACGTCGTTTGTACTTAACAATGAATTTGTTTTTAAAATTTTAACGAATCTATTTTTTGAATATTCACTATTTAAAGTATTTTCTAATTTTTTAATACTCACACCTTTATTAAGATCTAGATAAATAGTGCTAAGTATACCTCTAAACATTGGACTTAGATGGGGTGTGAAAGTGAAAGAGAATTTCTTTTTAGTGTGATTATTAATTTCTTGTTGAATTTCAGAGTTATGTCTATGGAAACCAACACCATATGCACTTAATGACTCATAAAGGTTTTTATCTTTATATTTATCATGAACTCCTCTTCCCGCTCCTGAATAACCAGATTTAGAATCTATAATTACATTATCTATTTTTATTAAGTTTTTTTTAACTAGAGGTATAAGAGGTAAAAGTATCGATGTCGGATAACAGCCTGGACACCCAATAATATTAAATTTCTTAACTTTATCGCCATTAATTTCTGGTAAAGAATAAATTGATTTTTTAATATTCTTAACTGATCTATGTTTTTGCTTATACCATTTTAAATAGTCTGATGCTTTTTTAAGTCTAAAGTCTGCAGCTAAATCAATTAAAACATTGTGTTTTAACAAATTATTTGAAATATCTTGCGCCTCACCATTAGGTAGAGCTGTAAAAACAAGATCTATGTCTTTTAAAAGAGATCTGTTGTATTTAATTATTTTTGGTAACTTTTTTGAACTTAATGATTTTTCATAACTGGAGATATTTTTTCCAACAGAGGAGTTTCCACAAAGATATTTAATATTTATATCACTGTGTTTAACTAATAATTTAATTAATTGAACACCAATATAACCAGTAGAACCAGCAACTAAAACATTGAGCTTAGGCATTTTTTTACTATAGCAGTTTAGGGTTAAAAAAGAATTATCTTTTCGAGAATTGGAAGCTTCTTCTAGCTTTTCTACGACCAGGTTTTTTTCTTTCAACTGACCTAGAATCTCTGGTATTTAATTTTTCTGTCTTAAGTATGGCTCTATTATCTGCATCAAACAAAATTAAGGCTTTAGCAATACCGTGGACCATTGCACCAGCTTGACCAGTGTGTCCACCACCTGCAACACTACATCTAACGTCATAATCTGTAGCTTGATTTATAATTTCGAATGGTCTTGTAATTTGCATTTTATGACTTCCACTAGTGAAATAGTCTTGCATAGTTCTGCCATTTACATAAATTTTACCCGTACCTTTTTTTACCCAAATTTTTGCAATTGATTTTTTTCTTCTACCTGTTGCATATTTACTATCTTTAAAATCTAGCTTAATTTTAGTTTTTTTTGGAGCAACTTTATTTGGTGAGACTGCTGTTTCCATATTAATTTCTTATTAAATTTTTACTGTTTAATTTACCTAAGTCTAAAAGTTTAGGGTTTTGTGCTGCATGAGGATGATCTTCACCAGCATAAATTTTTACTTTAGTTAATTGTTTTCTACCAAGTACTCCACCAGGTAGCATTCTTTTAACAGCTAATTTCAATGATTCACCAGATTTATTTTTTTCTAATAATTTTTCAGGTGTTATTTCTTTAATTCCACCAGGGTGACCAGTGTGTCTGTAATACTTTTTGTCTTTGAATTTTTTTCCAGTGAATTTTGCTTGTTCAACATTCTTGACTACAACAAAATCACCGTCATCCATATGAGGGGTAAAAGTAGTTTTATTTTTTCCTCTAACAATCATCGCTATTATAGAAGCAAGCCTTCCAACTACAGCATTTTTTGCATCAATTTCAAACCAGTTGCTAGTTAGTTCACTTTGTTTTAGAAATTTTGTCATTGTGCGAGGATTAATACTATTATTAGATATAAAGTCAATTTTATATTTAGCTTGCAATAAGTGTTGAGAGTGTTATTTTAATAATGCCGATTTGTTCCTATTGCAGGCTAAGTATTGCTAAACAGGATTATTTATACTCATTTTGGTAGGCATTTGAACTATATTGTACGCCTTGCATATGCTAAAGTACTAAAAAGGAGCACAGGATGAGTACAAAAAGACAAAACCCAGAAACTATCGTTATTCACGGTGGTGATTATAGAAGTGACCCAACTACAAAAGCAGTAGCTGTTCCAATTTACAGAACAACATCGTATCAATTCGATAGTACCGAACATGCTGCGAATCTCTTTAGCTTGAAGGAGTTTGGGAATATTTATACAAGAATTATGAACCCTACCAATGATGCCCTAGAAAAAAGGGTAGCAGCATTAGAAGGTGGTTTAGCTTGTTTAACAGTGTCTTCAGGACAAACTGCTTCAACATTTGCAATTTTAA
>Ga0209482_1001026_pt1 | contig 21091 bp, 17 predicted proteins | sample CoawatmetaG10DNA_FD_187512 | JGI IMG/M metagenome (GOLD analysis project Ga0209482, IMG submission 187512) | Marine microbial communities from the West Antarctic Peninsula - Coastal water metaG104-DNA (SPAdes) (version 2) | ecosystem: Environmental > Aquatic > Marine > Coastal ...
GGCAATAATTGATCGGAACAGCTTTGACTATCGCACGATAAAGTTATCCGAACATCCTCTAGACGCCAAACCCTACTGGGCTACAGAGAGTGCGGATGGGCAATATTGCTATGTGTCGGTCAGTGAGCAAGATCGTGTATCTGTTATTTCCTTTGATACCGCGAAAGAAGTATCGAGCTTTCCTGTAGGCGACCATCCACAGAGAATTAGAACTGGTAAGTTACAATTCGATGAGTAATGCCTTGATTGTATAGGGCTAATCACGTTAGCTCTATGGCCTGCTACTGTTAGGATTAAGTTCGATACAATGATTGTTGTTACTCTTTGATTTAGGTAAACTGCGCGACCGGTGCAAAGAAATTTGCGGCAAACCAACATTTAACCTTTAAAACATCAGGGTCGTGCTAAAAATGGCTAGAATTACAGTAGAAGATTGCTTGGACCATGTTGATAACCGCTTTGAATTAGTCATGGTTGGTTCGAAACGTGCTCGTCAGCTTGCGGTAGAAGGACGTCCAGCGTTGGTTGATGAAGAAAATGACAAGCCAACAGTTATCGCGCTAAGAGAAATCGAGCAAGGATTAGTCACTGCGGCTATTCTTACCGAAGTAGTTCAAGACTATGAAATTTTAGATGCTGCGGATGTTATAGATGCAGCTGCAGCAACCGAGACACCCGAAGAGCCTTCTGTGTAGGGCTCCGCTCAATAGTAAGGAGGGTGTAAAATATTGCTTCAAGGTCTTACAGACAAACTCTCCTCGTATCTTGATCCGAAAGAAGTCGATCGAATAAAACGTGCTTACCTATTCTCTGAGAAGTGCCACACAGGCCAAGTGCGTCAAAGTGGTGACCCCTATATTACCCATCCTTTAGCCGTAGCCAATATCCTTGCCGATATGCATATGGACTCTGAAAGTTTGATGGCAGGCCTTTTGCATGATGTCATTGAGGATACTGGCGTCACGAAAGGTCAAATCAGCCGTCGGTTTGGTCGCACTGTTGCGGATCTCGTCGATGGTGTTAGTAAGCTTGGTGAAATTGAAAGTGCATCAAGGGCTGAGCAGCAAGCCGAAAGCTTTCAAAAAATGACATTAGCAATGTCCCGAGACATTCGAGTCATGCTCGTTAAGCTAGCTGACCGCCTACATAATATGCGCACCCTCGGCGTATTATCCCCCGAGAAAAGACGGCGTATCGCTCGAGAGACCATCGATATTTATGCACCTATTGCTCAGCGACTGGGCATCAATGATATCCGCCTAGAATTTGAAGACTTGGGCTTTGCCGCCATGTATCCGCTGCGCCACCGCCGGTTGCGGGAAGCTCTCAAAGCATCTCGGAAAAATCGTAAGGAAGTCGTCACTGAAATCCACCAAGCAATAGAAATGCGGTTGGAGCGAGAATCAGTAAAGGTAGTGGTCAAAGGACGAGAGAAACATCTGTGGAGCATTTACCTGAAGATGCGTGAAAAGAAAAAATCCTTTCGCGATATCATGGACGTGTTTGCATTTCGCTTAGTCGTTGATAATGTTGATGACTGCTACAGAGCACTGGGTATCGTGCATAATATTTATAAACCTGTTCCCGGAGAGTTCAAAGACTATATTGCCATACCCAAGACTAATGGCTACCAATCATTACATACTCTGCTAGTAGGCATGCACGGGGTGATCATTGAGGTTCAAATCCGTACACGTGAAATGGATGCGATGGCAAATTTCGGTATTGCCGCTCACTGGGAATATAAGTCGAACAATAACAATGTGGAAGTGAGTCAGCGTAGAGCTGCAAGATGGGTACAAGGTCTGCTTGAAATGCAACAAAAAGCAGGGGATTCCCTTGAATTTCTGGAGCACGTAAAAGCTGACCTTTTCCCAGATGAGGTTTATGTATTCACGCCTAAAGGTAAGATTATAGAATTACCCACTGGTGCAACCCCAATTGACTTTGCTTACTCGGTTCATACCGGCTTAGGGGATCGCTGCATTGCTTGTCATGTAGATGGTCAGCTAACACCCTTGTCAGAGCCTTTACAAAGCGGGCAAAAAATCGATATTGTTAGCGCCGCCGGTGCTCAACCAAACCCGAGCTGGCTAAATTTCGTAGTCACCGCAAAAGCTAGAAGTGCTATTCGTCACTTTCTCAAAAATCAACAGCATGATGAGTCAGTAGATTTAGGGAAACGCTTACTAGATCATGCCCTAGGAAATTTGGGGACAAGCTACAAAGAGCTTAAGAAATCACAGATAAAGCGTTTATTAAAAGAAACTGGCGCGTCTACCTTTGAGTTCGTTCTTCAGCAAATTGGACTCGGCAATAGAGTTCCGTTTGCAGTGGCTAATCTAATGGTTTTGCCCAGTAAACGTATCGTGTCCGATGACCATAAAAATCCTAATTTGCCTGTGATAATTGATTCTTCTCAAGGACTTGTATTGCAGTATGCGCGATGCTGTCACCCTATTCCTGGGGATCCTATCTTAGGGCATATGACCCCGGGAAAAGGGCTGGTTATTCACCTTGAGTCCTGTCGTAATCTTAAAGAAATTCGTTTAAATCCTGAAAAATGTATGTCCCTGCTTTGGTCATCCACAGTCAAGGGAGAGTTTGCTGTGGAACTTAAAGCAGAAGTAACACCAGAGCGAGGCTTTATTGCAGCTCTGGCTTCCAGAATGACAGAAGAGGATGCTACTATTGAGCACATAAGCGTGATCGAGAAAGATGCCTTTACGAGTATTATAGATGTTGTATTAACCGTTAGAGACCGAATTCATCTTGCGGATATAATGCGCCGCGCACGCAGTTTGAAATCAGTACGTCGAATTTATAGAGTTAAAAACAAATAACAGTTTATTAGGAGAATTTTATGCCCAACAAAGCCATTATTCATACCGATCAAGCACCTGCAGCAATAGGTACTTATAGCCAAGCAGTTAAGGTTAACAATACTGTATATTTATCAGGTCAAATTCCTCTGGACCCAGAAACAATGGAAATTGTTAGTGACGATATAGCCGCTCAGATTAGTCAAGTTTTTGATAATCTAACCGCTGTTTGCGACGCTGCTGGAGGAGATCTCAGTAGCATCGTGAAACTGAATATATTTCTAACAGACCTAAGTAACTTCCCTATTGTCAACGAGATTATGGGTCAGTATTTTGAAGAGCCTTATCCAGCCAGAGCGGCCATTGGTGTCAGAGCTCTCCCAAAAGGTTCTAAGGTAGAAATGGACGGAATCCTAGTCGTTTAGTCAGTCTTGTCGGGTCGACCACTCACATCCTTAAGTAATGATTGGTATCCCTCTTGATACGTTGGGAATAAAAATTGGTAGCCGGTCTGGATTAATCTTTTGTTACTCAAGCAACGCGTCAAACCCTGTTTGGCGGGTTGCTCAGTTAGCCTGACATCAATCTTCGTAGCCAACCATTTTCTCAGTTTATGCTGTGTAACTGGCTCGCAGTCTGTTGCTATATACAATGATTCTAAAGGTAAATCTGCTAAACAAGCGTCAACTAAATACGCGATAATCCCAGCACAATCCTCGCTATGAATACGATTAGTCCAATATTCTGGCTTGGCTGGCCGGCCAATACCACGCTCAACTTCACTAATAAGTCTGCGGCGCCCAGGGCCATAAATACCTGAAAATCTAAGCACAATGTGTTTACAACGTAACTCACCAATATTACGCTCAGCTTTTAGAAGTGCCTGACCAGAAAAACTACTTGGCTGCGTGGGTGAGCTCTCGTCCATCCAACCGGATGCACTCTCACCAAAGACACTGGTGCTAGAGATCCAAATTACTAATTTCGGCTGATAGGTTGCGTGATTAATCACAGCAGTTAGTACTTCTGAGGTCTCAACATAGGCTTTCTTGTACGCCTCCTCACTTCGTGAACTTGGCGTTAATGTTGCAACTACAACATCAAATTTTTCTTCAAACACTTCCCTCATTCTGGTTTGATTAGTCAAGTCACCAACAATCGAGGTTATTCGGTCAGAAAACACAAACGCGCTGCGCCTTAGCCCAAAGCACTGGTAGCTAGGAGCAAGTTTAGTGGCTACGCTCTGACCGATATCCCCACAGCCAGCTAATAATATTTTCAATTACATCACCTGTATCGATTAAAATTAGCTATGATAGTATTCCCTCTTTTGAGAGTTTTGTATGACACTAACCGAACTGCGCTACATTGTCACTCTGGCCCAATCCCAACACTTTGGTAAAGCAGCCGAGCTATGTAATGTCAGTCAGCCGACGCTGAGTATAGCGGTTAAAAAACTTGAAGGAGAACTTGGTGTTAATCTTTTTGAACGAACTAAAAGTAATGTCCGTCCCACTCCCATAGGTCAGCAGATAATTAACCAGTCGCAGCGCGTTTTGGAAGAAGCATCAGTAATTAAAGACATTGCAAAATCAGGCAGCAATCAACTGAACACACCATTACATATAGGTGCTATTTTCACTATTGGTCCCTATCTGTTTCCACACTTTATTCCACCATTACAAAATACAGCACCGGAAATGCATTTGGTGATTGAAGAGGGTTATACCAGCAGCCTGAGAAGACGTCTTAAAAGTGGCGAAGTTGATGTGATACTAGTTTCACTCCCTTTTAGCGAACCCGATATCGTCGTTCAACCTCTGTATGAAGAATCTTTTGTTGTGCTTTTGCCCAAAGATCATGCACTAGCTAGCCAAGTAGCTATTAAGACATCAGATTTGGATAACGAAAATATATTAATGATGGGGGAAGGACATTGCTTTAGAGACCAGGTGTCTAAGATATTGCCCAATATCAACCAGAAAAAGTCCTCGGAGGCTTCAATCCGAACAATGACCGAAGGTAGTTCCTTAGAAACACTTTGTCACATGGTATCCTCTGGACTGGGGATAACAATATTGCCGAATTCTGCGGCAATTGGCGCTACCAATCGAACCGATAGCGTGGTTATTAAGCCTTTTGCAGAAATATCGCCGTCTAGAACTACTGCCATCGCTTGGCGTGTAAGCTTTCCGCGCCATAAAGCCATAGACGCGCTGCGCAATGCTATTTATCTGAGTAATTTACCTGGGATAACTAAAACTGAATGACTACCCAGAGCTTAGACAAAACGAGCATTGATAATTTACGAGGGGTTGGACCACAGCTCTCCTTAAAATTAAATAAACTGGATTTGTACAGTATTCAAGATCTTTTGTTTCACCTGCCTCTGCGCTATATCGATCGAACAAAAATAACGGCTATTGGCGGGGTTCAACCACAAACAGAAGTAGTCATTGAAGGCGAAGTGCGTGCCTGTGATGTAGTGTTCGGCAGACGGCGGAGTTTAGTTTGCCGCTTACAAGACAATACTGGTACAACAACACTGAGGTTTTTCCATTTTAATAGGGCGCAGCAAGAGCGCCTAAAAGTTGGAGCTCGCTTAAGATGTTTTGGCGAAGCTAGACGGGGAGTATCGGGCGTAGAATTCTATCATCCCGAATACCAACATATTGACACTAACCGACCGCATCAATTAGAAGACACTCTAACGCCCATATATCCAGCTACCGAGGGTATTACTCAGAGTCGTATCAGAGATCTTTGTGCTCAAGCCTTAAATCAGCTCGGACAACACTCTATTCAAGAACTAATCCCGACTTTCGATAATGACGGGCTCAAGCACCAGCTAGCTTACTCTTTGATAGAAGCTCTAATCTTTCTTCATAACCCACCACCGGGCACTACTTTAAACTTACTCGCAGCAGGAGAACATCCCGCACAGCAGAGACTAGCTGCTGAGGAATTAATTGCTCACAATCTTAGTTTGTTACGTTTGCGCCAAAAGATTCAACAGCAAGGAGCGCCCGTTCTAAGGGAAGACAAGACAGCTAAATCGGCGTTTTTAAAACAATTGCATTTTCAACTCACTGCCGCTCAGATAAGAGTGGCTAATGAGATCAACAAAGACATAGATTCTGCAGTACCAATGCTCCGTTTGGTACAAGGTGATGTAGGGTCAGGAAAAACGGTAGTGGCAGCTCTGGCTGCACTGCAGGCCATTGCAAACGGTAAGCAAGCTGCGTTAATGGCTCCTACCGAAATTCTTGCTGATCAGCACCGTCAAAACTTTGAACAGTGGTTCAAGCCACTAGGTATCGGAGTCACGTGGCTAACCGGCAAAATTAAAGGTAAAGCCCGCACTCTCAAATTGTCAGCTATAGCTGATGGAACTGCACAGATGATTATTGGTACTCATGCTTTGTTCCAGGAGACCGTCGAATTCAATGACCTTGGTTTAAGTATTATTGATGAACAACATCGTTTTGGTGTCCACCAACGACTTGCTCTGCGTAAAAAAGGGTTTGTCCCCAACTCATCTGCTGAAACTGCAGGTTCTGCACCTCATCAGCTAATCATGACGGCAACACCTATACCACGGACACTCGCGATGAGTGCTTATGCTGATCTTGATTGCTCGGTCATCGATGAACTACCACCAGGACGCAAGCCGGTAGATACATTAGTTTTAAGTAATTTACGTCGTAACGATGTTATCGAAAGAGTGCGTGCTTCTTGTATAAGCGGTCGTCAGGCCTACTGGGTTTGTACTTTGATCGAAGAGTCAGATTTTTTAGAAGCTCAAGCTGCAGAAGTTACTGCTAGTGAACTGCAATTGCTCCTGCCCGAATTATCAATTGGGCTTATCCATGGGCGTTTAAAGCCTAGAGAAAAGATTGAAATCATGGAGGCCTTTAAAAATGGTGCCATTAATCTTCTGGTCGCAACCACAGTCATCGAGGTCGGTGTGGATGTGCCAAACGCGAGCCTCATGATCATTGAAAACTCCGAGCGTCTAGGCCTATCCCAATTACATCAATTGCGCGGCAGAGTCGGTCGAGGAACTGAGGCCAGCCACTGTGTCTTACTTTATAGTCCTCCGCTATCTGGCAATGGTAGTGCTCGTTTGAAGATCATGCGTGAAACGACTGATGGCTTTAAGATTGCCGAGAAAGATCTAGAATTAAGAGGCCCTGGAGAATTACTCGGTACCCGTCAAACCGGAAATATGCAATTACATATTGCAGACCTACAGCGAGATGCCCACATGCTGCCAGACATCAAAGTTATCGCAGAGAAATTGTTAATCAACTATCCTGAAAATGTAGATTCACTAATTCGTCGCTGGCTTGGACGCAATGAGCAATACGCGCAAGCCTAAAAAAGTGATGAAAACATAAAATAAAAGTATTTCATTTTTATGACAAGCTTTTATAATGCGGTTAACTTGGAGATTCTCAATGGTATTTAGTAACTCAATTTCAAACCTGTTTGGAAAATCCCCCATAAGGCCTCTTCAAGAGCATATGTCACTGGTAGTTGTCTGTGCCTCAAAGCTAGAGCCATTCTTCGAGTCCGTTATTGCGGATGACTGGCCGAGAGCGAGTGAAATTTTCGATAGAATTTCTGATGATGAAAATAAAGCGGACGAACTGAAAAAGCAATTTCGTCTAAATATGCCAAAAAGCTTGTTTATGCCTGTTTCTCGTGGTGACTTACTCGGAATTTTAGCTCAGCAGGACAATATCGCTAATACCACTAAAGACGTCTGCGGCATTGTCTTGGGCCGCGAAATGGCTATTCCAGTAGCATTGCAATCTGACTTCATTGCTTATGTTAAGAGCGCTATTGAAACCTGTGAAAAAGCGCGTACAGCGATCGACGAACTCGATGAGTTACTTGAAACTGGTTTTACTGGCCAAGAGGTAAAGTTCGTTAAAAAGTTGATTCGTGATTTAGATGCCCAAGAACAAAAAGTTGATAAAAGAGAGCGCAAGTTACGTCACCGTCTCTTTAAAATAGAAGCAGAGATCCCTCCTGTCCACGTGATGTTCCTCTATAACGTCATTGATAATATTGGCGAAATAGCTGATATCGCTGAGCGCGTGGGCAACCAACTCGAACTCCTGTTAGCAAAATAATACTTAATTTAAGAGACTGATTATCATGGAATTATTTACCGAGTACGGTACGCTGCTAATTATTCTTGCTGGAGGATTTGGCTTTTTTATGGCCTGGGGAGTCGGTGCGAACGATGTGGCTAATGCCATGGGTACGTCCGTAGGCTCTAAAGCACTAACTATTAAACAAGCTATTTTAATCGCAATGGTTTTTGAGTTCGCTGGCGCCTATTTGGCTGGAGGCGAAGTCACATCAACGATTCGAAAAGGTATTGTGGATAGCGCTGTATTCGTCGATTCTCCAGATCTTCTTGTCTTTGGAATGCTCTCTGCACTCCTTGCTGCGGGCACCTGGTTGATGATTGCCAGCTTCATGGGCTGGCCTGTATCGACTACGCACTCTATTGTTGGCGCGATCGTTGGATTTGCGGCAGTAGGTGTTTCTGTAGATGCAGTGAACTGGTCTAAAGTTAGTACCATCGTCGCTAGCTGGATAGTGTCACCAGTGATCGCAGGTACCATATCCTTTGCTATATTTCGTAGTGTTCAAACGCTTATTTTAATTCAGGATGATCCTTTTGAGCGTGCGAAAAGATATGCACCCATGTACATGTTTGCTGTCGGATTCTTAATGGCGATGGTAACTATTCTCAAAGGACTAAAGCATGTATTTAAGGATATTGGCGTATCGCTAACCTTTGGTGAATCGATAGTCTGGGCCATTATGTTTGGTATCTTAGTAGCAATACTGGGGTCATTCCTATTGGCAAGGGTCGAACGAGACGAGGCCTTAGAGGAAAAAAACCGATTCGCTAACGTCGAACGCGTGTTCGCAGTATTAATGATTTTCACTGCCTGCAGTATGGCTTTTGCTCATGGTTCCAATGATGTAGCTAACGCTGTTGGTCCCCTGGCTGCCGTCGTCAATGTCGTCAATTCTGGCGGTGACATTGCAGCAAAAAGTGCCATGCCTAGCTGGATATTACTGCTAGGCGGGGCAGGCATAGTGTTTGGTTTAGCAACCTATGGATATAAAGTCATGGGGACCATTGGGCGTAAGATCACTGAATTAACGCCTAGTCGAGGATTTGCTGCTGAGTTAGGCGCCGCTGCCACTGTAGTCTTTGCATCAGGTACTGGATTACCCATTTCGACAACTCACACTCTGGTTGGAGCGGTTCTCGGTGTAGGTCTTGCACGCGGAATAGGCGCATTAAATTTGCGTATGATAGGCGCAATTTTCTTATCATGGGTTGTCACCTTGCCCGCCGGAGCGGGTCTGGCAATTATTTTCTTCTTCTTCTTAAAAGGCGTGTTTGCCTAAAAAAGCCTGGTCAGTGAGAATCCCTCACCAATAGTTTTAGATCTAAAGAAAGCTACGAATAGAAGGGCCAATGGTCCAAATTGCCTTTCTATAATGGCAGTTTTAGACCGAAACTTGCAATATTGAACCCTCGGTTGCGAACGACTTGTGACTGTTCACTGTTCAAATTAAGCAATGGGTTAGTATGGTTCATATGGATAAACCATACTTTAGAGCGCTGTTGATCAGATAACTGAGACAAAGCATCCATGGTTTCCATAACAAAAGGATGCGGAATTTTAGACATATCTCTTCCTGGCAGTTCATTCCGGTCATAAAAAGTAGCGTCAATTAATGCGTAATCTGAAGCCTTAATCTGATCCGCAATATTCTTTTCCCACTGAGACCACTTATTAATATCAGGAATAAAAAGTGCCGTTTTGTTGGGACCTTTTATAGAAAAACCTACTGTTTCGGAAAATTCGTCTCTATGCGGCACTAAAATAGGAGTAATCTCAAGACTCTTAAACACCACCGGTCGGCCGTTATGCAGAGGCTCTAAAACTACATTCTTTAGCTTAACTAACTGACTCCAAGGGCCGTTATTGCGGAGATATTGTTCCATCTTTGGCATCACATAGACGGGTATGTGATTAGCTCCCATAGCCTCTCTTCCCAAATACATGAGTCCGGTATAGTGGCCCATGTGCGCATGAGTAATAAAGATTCCGGCAAGGCTAGAATCAGGCGCTTCCTGCTCCAGCAGAAAAAGTTGCTCTGGTAAATTGGGGGTTGCTTCAAAAAGGTATTTTTTATGATTTTCACTATCAATTACCGCAACAGATGTCGCACTTAGCCTTTTTTTATAGCTCTTCCAACCCTGCATGCAGTGAGGCTTGTAGCAGCCTGCTTGAGGGAAACCAGCATCTTGAGCAACGCCTAAAATATAGATATAAGGTGTTTTTGTCTCTGCATGCGCTGGGGTTGTCATTATTAAAAATAATGCAACCAACAGCTTCACAAGAATAGTCATGCTACCTCTTTATTATTACAGATGAAAATAACCCTCATAACTCTGAGGTAAGTCATGAATTTTTACTATCTTTTGGTAGCCAATCCGGCGGCCCAAATATATAGCCCATAACTTCATCAAACGACTGGGCGCTTTTGACATCTGTAATCATCGCCGACCACGTATAAAAAGTGATTTTGATGGGGTTGTTTGTCTCTACATTGTTGACTAAACCAAAAACAACTTGGGCCTCTTCCTTCACATAGGTACCAAATAGACGGTCCCAGACAATTAACAGATTGCCATAATTGCTATCAATGTATTCAGGATTGGTACCGTGATGCACTCTATGAGTAGAGGGCGTATTAAAAATACCATCAAGCCAACCCAGCTTACCAATCCACTGAGTATGACCCACAACACCCCAGAGCCTAGAACAGAGCGCTGCCACTACCGTGATGCTGGGGTCAAATCCGATGAGAGGCATCACCATAAAAAAGGGTGTTTTAGAAATAGGTCCAAACCAGGCTTGCCGGAATGCCACAGAGAAATTCATTTCAGTACTGGAGTGGTGATTCATATGAATTGCCCATAAAAATCTTACTCTATGAGATGCTCTGTGATACCAATAAAAAATCAAATCGATAGATAAAAAAGTAATCAACCAAATTATCCAAGGGGCAAATAGTTCGTTTATTGTGGCCAGCCTGAATTGGTAAAGGTAAAAGTAAAGACCGAGGGTTAAACCTTGAGTAATCAGTGACACAAAGACATTGCCTGCTAATAACCCCAGCGTTCCGCCGGTATCGCCAAGCTTATAAAACTTATATTTTTTAAAGCCCGAGACTACGACCTCAAGAAAGATAAGCCCTAATATTATTGGCACGCCAACGGCATAGACATCAGTTGTGGTGATCGTTAACAAAGTTCTCCCCCAAGACAAAAGGTAAACGTCCAGATTTTTCAACTCGGACCGCTGTGCAAATATTTTCTACAACTACGTCATCATAAAATACCGAATAAAATCTATATACTCGAGAATAATCTAGATCTTTAAATGACTCAAGGGTATTACGGCTCAATAAGTAAGACGCGCTTCTGGCATGAACACCAAATGCAGTGTCTGCTAGTAACGCAAAAGCGAGTAACGATTCCTACTTTACCAGCTCAAATTCAGAAGTGTCATGTCCCTCACTTGAAAGGCTTACCGCCAGAGTGTCACGACCCGCTGTTTTTGCCACATAAAGTAGTTTATCAACCGCTAACAAAAAATCTTCATAGTTATCATTTTGGCCAGGATAGACTGTTTTGAGGCCGATACTTAGGGTAATAAAAGGCTTAGTTGATGCATTTTCATTAGGAATATTTAAATTTCTCACTTTTTTTATAAGCTTATCGATCACTTTTACAGCTCCGACTCTATCTGTAGCGCCAAGTAAAATAGCAAACTCTTCGCCACCGTAACGAGCACAGATATCATCTGGACGATTGGTCGACCTGGAAAAAATGGATGATAAAACCGTTAAATACTTGTCACCTATACTATGGCCATAGGTGTCATTAACTTGTTTAAAGTGATCTATATCAATCATAGCCAGGGAGAGAGGTGTCTTCATCCTGATACTTCGCTTCCATTGCTGACTTAAAGTCTCTTCAAACTTTCGACGGTTAGGTATTCCTGTCAAGTCATCGATTCTCGCCTGGTTAGCGGCAGCTTCTTCTGCGATCTTTCTTTGTGTAATATCCTGATCAGATACGACAAGATACTGTTTATTCGCGAGGATAAACTGAGTGACTCTCATCATATACCAACGTTGGTCCAGTTCGGCATGACATGGGTATTCAAGATAGTAAGTGTCCTGTTCAACTCTAGATACTTTTCGTATCCCTTCAGCAACACTCCTAGCATCAGCATCGCCATTTTCTGCCGCGGCATCACATGCTTTAAAATAATTGGTTACGTCCGAATCCGAGGCTGAAAAAAATCTATTATTGCGGCCACAAAGTTCCCAGTTGTGGTTAGCAAAAACAATCTCACCGCTCGTATCAAGTACCATAATACTGTCGGTACTCGCATCCAATACTGATTTTATAAAATCATAGCTGTCTAACACTCTAGTCTCCCTGACACTTAAAACGTCTACCGCGGCGAAAATTCTGAGGCTAATAAATTTTGGGGTCTAACTCACCGCTTTGGTAGCGCTCTGTCATTACGTCTAAGCTCAACGCTGTCAACTTTGCCGCATTACCCGCAGTTCCAAACGATTCATATCGAGCTGCAGCGATATCTTTCATCGCTACAATAGTCTCGTTTAAAAAGGCCCGTGGATCAAAAGCACTAGGATTTTCTGCCAAGAATCTCCTTACTGCACCTGTTGATGCCAGCCGTAAATCCGTATCAATATTAACTTTTCGCACTCCATACTTGATTCCCTCACAAATCTGCTCAACCGGTACACCATAGGTCTCGGGAATCTCACCACCATATTTATTAATGACCGCTAGCCACTCCTGTGGGACTGATGATGAACCATGCATCACCAAATGAGTGCCCGGGATTCGCGCGTGTATCGCTTTAATTCTATCAATTGCAAGGATATCTCCAGTCGGTGGGCGGCTGAATTTATAAGCACCATGAGACGTGCCACAAGCAATAGCCAACGTATCTACCTGAGTTTTTTTGACAAAATCTGCAGCCTCTTCAGGATCTGTTAGCATCTGCTCAAGAGAAAGAACGCCTTCAGCGCCAATACCATCCTCTTCTCCCGCTTGACCTGTCTCTAGTGACCCTAAACAACCAAGCTCACCTTCGACTGAGACCCCGCAGGCGTGCGCCATCTCTACCGTACGTCGAGTAACATCAACGTTATATTCATAGCTTGAGGGGGTTTTTCCGTCTTCTTCCAAGGATCCGTCCATCATTACAGATGTAAACCCTAGCTGAATAGAACGCTGGCAAACTGCCGGACTAGTACCGTGGTCTTGATGCATGCAAACCGGAATATGCGGCCATTCTTCAACAGCTGCCTGAATCAAATGCCGTAAAAAAGGAGCCCCTGCATACTTCCTAGCCCCCGCCGAGGCTTGCACAATTACTGGACTATCAGTGTCGTCTGCAGCCATCATAATAGCGCGCATTTGTTCTAAATTATTAACATTAAAGGCGGGTACGCCATAATTATATTCCGCCGCATGATCAAGCATTTGTCGAAGTGAAATAAGTGCCATCGGTAATATCCTTTTTAATTGTCTAATATTGTGTAAGCTATAGCGCTAAATGCTTAACTTTAACTCTGCTCTAAAGCTCTTTGCTCAAGTATAGCAACTGCCGGTAACTGTTTACCCTCCACATACTCTAAGAATGCTCCCCCGCCGGTTGAAATATATGAAACTTGATCCGAGATGTTATATTTATCAACCGCTGCTAGAGTATCTCCACCACCTGCAATGGAGAAAGCATCGCTTTTAGCGATAGCTCTCGCTAACACTTCAGTACCATTACCAAACTGTGCAAACTCAAAAACCCCAACTGGGCCATTCCAGATAATGGTTCCCATCGTTTTCATCATTGCGGCTAAGTGATTTGCTGATTCAGGGCCAATGTCAAAAATCATATCATCCTCAGCAACATCATCGACTGACTTAACCACAGCATTAGCTGAACTAGAAAACTCTTTGCCAACTACAACATCTGTGGGCAACGGAATATTGGCTTTCAACATTAATGCTTTAGCTGCAGGGATTAAGTCGGTCTCATAGAGGGATTTGCCAACAGGCTTTCCAGCTGCAGCCAAAAATGTGTTGGCAATACCACCCCCAACAATTAATTGATCTACTTTATCTGCCAAACTCTCTAACACCATAAGCTTTGTTGATACCTTAGAGCCGCCAACAATGGCTACGATGGGTCCAGCAGGGTCAGCAAGAGCTTGCTCTAATGCGTTTAACTCTTTGTGTAAAAGGGGTCCTGCACAAACAACGGGTGCGTATTTAGCCACACCATGAGTTGAGGCTTGAGCGCGATGAGCAGTACCGAAAGCATCCATAACAAAAATATCACAGAGCTTTGCATAGCCCTTGGCTAAACTATCCTCATTACTTTTTTCACCAACGTTGAATCGAACATTTTCAAGCATCACCAATGGATGTGCGCTTGGGATCAGCTCAGTTTCCCAGTCGTTAATTAGCACGACCTTTTCACCCAGCAGATTTTCTAAGTAGTCAGCCACCGGCGCCAAACTAAATTCTTCACTAAACTCGCCTTCCTTAGGCCTGCCTAAATGAGACATAAGAATTACTTGCGCACCTTGGTCTAAAGCATGGCGTACGGAAGGCACGGCAGCCTTAAGTCTAGCCGCACTAGTAATTTTGCCATTCACAATAGGAACGTTAAGATCTTCACGTATCAATACCCGTTTATCCTTGAGGTCTAAATCCGTCATTAAGGTTAACGTCATATTTCCTTTTCCTATTTCCATATAAAAACGTCTATTCTAAAAAATGACTCTAATAACCTGAGGGGAAAAGCTTTGACCAATAGCTAAGTGTGTCTAGCATACGGTTGGCATAACCCCATTCGTTATCGAACCAAATCAGCACTTTCACAAGCTTTCCTTGACTGACTCTTGTCTGACTAGCATCAACAATGCCGCTGCGTGGATCGTGGTTAAAGTCACAGGATGCCAGCGGCTCTTCGGTGTAACCAAGCACGCCTTGTAAGACTCCATTAGCCGCCTCAGCTAATGCAAGATTGACCGCATTTACATCTACTGACTCGCTCAGCAGGATAGACAAGTCTATGGCTGATACGTTAACCGTTGGGACTCGCATGGCTTGGGCTTGAAATCGTCCAGCGAGCTCTGGAAGCAAACGGTCAATACCGAGAGCTAATCCAGTGTCCACTGGAATAATAGACTGCATTGCAGCTCGAGTTTTACGCAGATCAGTGTGATGATAAGCATCAATTACAGGCTGATCATTCATTGCCGAGTGAATAGTTGTAATAACACCCCCCTGGACACCAAAGCATTTATCAAGCACGCTGATGACTGGAACAACGCAATTTGTTGAGCATGAGGCAGCAGAGATTATCTGCTCGCTGCCAGTAAGCTTACTATGATTGACGCCATAAACTATTGTTGCATCTACCGTTGGTTCAGCAGGCTGGGAAAAAAGTACTCGCTTGGCGCCTGCACTAAGATGTTGCTCGGCAATAGCTCGATCAGTAAAACTTCCACTGCACTCCAAAACCACATCAATGTTATGTTCTTTCCAAGGTAATTCTTGCAGATGCTGATGATGACAAATTTGTATTACATCACCATTCACAATGAGGGTATTTTCAGCTAATTCGACTGTCCCAGGAAACCGCCCATGTGTCGAATCATAGCGTGTTAAATGTGCAATTGTTTTAGCCTCTGAAGGCTCATTAATGGCCACAACTTGTAGCCATTGTCGGGCATCAGACTCATAGAGAGCTCGCAGAACTGAGCGCCCTATGCGTCCATATCCATTGATAGCGATGCGTAACACTACCCCATCGCCTCAATAACATTAGTTACAACATTCTCGACAGTAAAGCCAAATACTTTCATAAGTTCGCCACCCGGGGCCGACTCTCCAAAGGTACGCATCCCCACGACACGGCCATCTAGACCAACAAACTTATACCAGTAATCAGCATGTAACGCCTCAACTGCAACCCTCGCCCTTATATCGCTAGGAAGGACTGATTCCCGATATGCGGAGTCTTGAGCGGAGAAAATTTCAGCGCAAGGCATAGAGACGACACGAGCATGAATGCCCTGCTCGGCAAGAACATTTGCCGCGTTAATCGCTAGCTCAACTTCTGAACCTGTGGCAATAATAATTGCCTGTGGGTTTACGCAGTCTTGCAGCACATAGCCGCCCTTTGCAATTGCAGCTACCTGCGCAACACTGCGCGGCATCGGTGCTAAACCTTGCCTACTAAACACCAAAGCACTTGGTCCATCCTTATTTTCAATGGCACTTTTCCAACATACCGCGGACTCGACAGTATCGCACGGCCTCCAAGTATTTAGATTTGGTGTTGAGCGCAGAGCACTGAGTTGCTCTACGGGTTGATGCGTTGGGCCATCTTCACCGAGGCCAATGGAGTCATGGGTATACACAAAAATACTTTGCTGCTTCATTATTGCGGCCATCCGCACGGCGTTGCGGGCATATTCCATGAACATTAGAAAGGTAGCGCCATAATTTATAAAGCCGCCATGCAAGGCGATTCCATTCATCATTGCACTCATACCAAACTCACGAACGCCATAATAAATATAATTGCCATCGGCATTGTCAGCACTGATATCTTTAGACCCTGACCAGATCGTGAGGTTAGAGCCCGCTAAATCTGCAGAACCACCAAGTAGTTCAGGTAAAAGTGGCCCAAAGGCGTTCAAACAATTTTGAGAGGCCTTGCGAGAAGCAATTTTTTCCATCTTCGCTTGGCACTCTGCGATATAAGCATCGGCTTTGTCACTAAAGTCAACTGGAAGCTGACCACTGGTCCGTCTCTTAAACTCAAGCGCCAAATCAGGAAAATCAATGCAGTACGCATCTAACTGCTGATTCCACTCTGATTGAGCCGCGGCACCATTATCACGAGCATTCCAACCCTCATAGAGCTCATTGGGAATCTCAAAGGGAGCATGGCTCCATCCCAACTGTTCACGCGCCAGAACGATTTCGTCGGCGCCTAGAGGTGCACCATGACAATCTTCTTTGCCCTGTTTGTTAGGAGAACCAAAACCAATAATTGTTTTACAGCAAATCAGAGTCGGTTTACTTGGCTCACTGCGGGCAGATTCTATAGCAGCCTTAATCGCGTTACTGTCATGGCCATCCACATTGGCAATAACTTGCCAGCCATAGGCTTCAAAACGGGCGGGCGTGTCGTCGCTAAACCAGCCTTGGACATCACCGTCAATGGAAATGCCATTATCGTCATAAAACGCCGTTAACTTACCCAGACCTAAGGTACCTGCCAAAGAGCAAACTTCGTGAGAAATTCCCTCCATTAAGCAGCCATCTCCAAGAAACGTATAAGTCTGGTGGTCAACCAAGTTGTGCCCAGGACGATTAAACTGTGCTGCCAAAACCTTTTCTGCTAGCGCCATTCCCACTGCGTTACTAAGTCCCTGGCCAAGCGGTCCTGTTGTTGTTTCAACGCCAGGTGCATAACCATACTCTGGATGCCCTGGGGTCTTAGAGTGTAGCTGACGGAAATTCCTTAATTCCTCAATAGGAAGTTCATAACCAGATAGGTGGAGTAAAGAGTATAAAAGCATAGAACCGTGACCATTGGACAACACAAATCGATCACGGTTGGCCCATTCAGGATCAGCAGGGTTATGCTTTAGATAATCATTCCAAAGGACTTCGGCGATATCTGCCATACCCATAGGGGCCCCTGGATGACCACTGTTAGCTTGTTGGACAGCATCCATACTGAGAGCGCGAATGGCGTTAGCAAGGTCTCTACGTGAGGCCATGGATTTTTACTCCTGAAAGGAAAATTTTTAAGTGCCGTATTGTCTCTCACACAGCGTTTTCAGTAAACCGCTAATCAGTATCTTTCGCAGAACAATCAGTACTTATAAGATACTATTGGTTATTTTTTATATATAAAAATATTTTGATGTATAAACTCTGTATGTTAATATGCCAACATGCAAATGCAAGTCGAATACAAACAAGAAGCGCAGTATGCGCAAGATATGAGCGCCATGACCGCCCTGTGTAAAGCGGCAGGGGATCCTCTGCGCATGCAAATTCTTAAAGTCTTGCAACAAAATGCCTATGGTGTTTTAGAACTCTGTGCGGTGTTTGGTATTCAACAGTCCGCCATGAGTCATCATCTCAAGGTTCTTTCAAGCGCTTCTTTAGTCGCCACGCGCAGAGAAGGCACATCGATTTTTTATCGCCGTAATGAGTTGCACCCTAATTCTGATTTACAGGCTCTTTTAGACAGTCTCTTTCAAACTCTCGATTTAGCGGTACTAGATTTAGCTTATACGCATCGATTAGTATCCATAAATGCCGAGCGGTCCGCAGCTTCAGTTGCCTTCTTTAATCAGAATGCTAGCCGTTTTGAGCAGAACCAAGACCTTATCGCTAGCTGGTCTGACTATGGAGAAAGCATCGAAGAATTTCTGCCAAAGCACGTGTCTGGTCGAGAGTCTGTTCTGGAAGTTGGCCCGGGCTATGGGCATTTTTTAAAAGCTCTGTCAGATTTATTCGTTCATGTAACCGCGCTGGATAACTCAGAAGAAATGCTAGAACGGTGTAAATCACGAGCAATAGAGCAGCAACTTGATAACGTTGAATTTCTTCTCGGCGATACTCAAAAGGCTACTGCCCTAAGAGCCAAGTACGATTGTGTGTGCCTCAATATGGTGCTTCATCATAATCCAACACCTGCAGAGATTATTGCCGACTGTGCTCAGCTACTTAAAATCAATGGCGTTTTGGTCATTACAGATTTGTGTGCTCATGATCAGGAGTGGGCGAAACAATCCTGTGGTGATATTTGGCTAGGCTTCGAACCTGAAGCGCTCACACGATGGGCTAAAGCCGGAGGATTAACTGAAGGTAACAGTCTTTACCTAACCCAACGCAATGGGTTTCGTAGTCAGTTGCGACAATTTAAATTAGAAACTATTTAAACTAAGGAAAAGATATGTCTACTTACAATTTATTTACCTCGGAGTCCGTGTCCGAGGGTCATCCAGATAAAATGGCCGATCAGATATCTGATGCGGTACTCGATGCGATTATTAAAGACGACCCGCATTCCAGAGTGGCCGTAGAAACTATGGTTAAAACCGGTATGACAATTATTGCCGGTGAAGTCCGAACTAATACCTATGTCGATCTTGAAGAGGTCGTCCGAAAAGTGATCGTGGATATTGGCTACGATAATTCTGATGTAGGCTTTGATGGCAATACCTGTGCCGTGCTGAATGCGATTGGTAAGCAATCGAACGATATCGCTCAAGGTGTTGACGCTGCGGAAAACAAAGACATTGGTGCAGGTGATCAGGGCTTGATGTTTGGTTACGCAACTAATGAAACTAGCGTTCTCATGCCTGCACCCATCTACTACTCGCATTTACTGGTCAAACGCCAAGCTGAAGTACGTAAAAATGGTCTACTCCCATGGTTGCGTCCTGACGCGAAGAGTCAGGTTACTCTTCGCTATGATCAAGGCAAGCCGGTCGCTATTGATGCGGTCGTGCTATCTACTCAGCATTCTCCAGATATCTCGCTCTCTGATTTACAGGAGGCTGTACGCGCTGAAATTATTGCCCCCGTACTTCCTGAAGAATGGCTTCATGCCGGTACCAAATACCACATAAATCCAACTGGTCAGTTCATTATAGGTGGCCCAGTTGGCGATTGCGGTCTTACTGGCCGAAAAATTATTGTCGATACCTACGGCGGTATGGCTCACCATGGTGGCGGCGCCTTTTCTGGCAAAGATCCGACTAAAGTAGATCGTTCCGCTGCTTACGCTGGTCGTTATGTTGCCAAAAATATTGTAGCTGCAGGACTTGCTGATCGTTGTGAAATCCAAGTGTCCTACGCTATTGGCGTTTCTGAACCTACGTCTATCAGTATTGATACGTACGGAACCGGCAAGTTATCTGATGAAGCAATTGAAACATTGGTCCGCGAGCATTTTGACCTCCGGCCAGCGGGACTGATTGACATGTTAGATCTGCGTCGTCCGATTTATCAGCCGACGGCGGCTTATGGCCACTTTGGGCGAGAAGAACCCAACTTTACGTGGGAGAAAACCGACAAAGTGGACTTACTCAGAAAGGCGCTGTAATAAAAACTCTTACTCTTAGCACTATTACTTATTGGAAAGGATTTAAATCATGACTGTAACCGAACAAAATAACCACGACTACAAAGTAGCTGATATTTCATTAGCGGAGTGGGGAAAGAAAGAAATTTCTATTGCAGAATCAGAAATGCCTGCCTTAATGGCACTGCGTGAACAGTATCGGGCCGAGCAACCCTTGGCCGGTGCGCGTATTTTGGGCTGTATCCACATGACCATACAGACCGCGGTTCTTATTGAAACACTAGTCGCTTTGGGTGCTGAGGTGCGCTGGACGTCTTGCAATATTTTCTCTACTCAAGATCATGCCGCCGCGGCTGTTGCTGCTAGCGGAACTCCTGTTTTCGCCTGGAAAGGTGAAACAGAGGACGAGTATGAGTGGTGTCTAGAACAGCAAGTCTTGAAAGATGGTGTGCCCTGGAATGCCAACATGATTCTTGATGATGGAGGTGATTTAACTTCTCTACTTCACAACAAATACCCACAAGTGCTCGATGCTGTGCATGGGGTGACCGAAGAGACTACGACAGGTGTCCATCGTTTATATGAAATGCTCGCAGCGGGTGAGCTCAAAGTCCCAGCAATCAATGTTAATGATTCTGTAACGAAATCCAAATGCGATAATAAATATGGCTGTAGGCACAGTCTTAACGACGCCATTAAGAGAGCTACCGATCATCTTCTAGCTGGCAAAAAAGCAGTGGTGGTTGGTTATGGCGACGTTGGTAAGGGTTCTGCACAGTCTCTCCGTCAAGAAGGTATGATTGTTAAGATAACCGAAGTCGATCCCATCTGTGCCATGCAAGCTTGTTTGGATGGTTTTGAGATAGTCTCAACCCACATAGGCGGCGATGTCACAAAAGGTGTTGATACGGATCTATTAGCCAATACCGATATGTTTGTCACCACCACTGGCAACTATAACGTCTGTGGTTCTGATGTTTTAGATGC
>Ga0209482_1001031_pt1 | contig 21020 bp, 29 predicted proteins | sample CoawatmetaG10DNA_FD_187512 | JGI IMG/M metagenome (GOLD analysis project Ga0209482, IMG submission 187512) | Marine microbial communities from the West Antarctic Peninsula - Coastal water metaG104-DNA (SPAdes) (version 2) | ecosystem: Environmental > Aquatic > Marine > Coastal ...
ACCATAGTCGGCCGCTTCGACTAGCCACTAGCCCCACTATACTAGCCCGCCATTATGCGGGCTTTTTAATGCCCGTTTACATTGTTCGACAATTCATTTATTATATATCTGTCAGCGGGCAATGCTGACATAAACTAACTATTTGGAGTAACTAAGATGATTTACATAACGAAAACAATCGATGGGAAAACGTGGAACCTACAGCACTCTGATGGCTTAAAAGTAGAAGTTGGATCTGTTGAAACTTCAACCCGTGACGGTAAAACCCTGAAGTTTAAGGTTCAAGGTGGTACGCCTCCACATAAACCTTCTAGCACGGGCAGGGTCTGGGGAAATTGGTTGAGTCATGATGAAAGTGGCGACGAAGTATTGGACCAATCGGCCAGCGAATATTATCCCCAAGTATTCGATTTAACATGGGTAGACAAAACCCCCGTATCGACTGAACCACAAAAAAACGATGAACCTAGTGGCGAGTTAATTGGCGTCATCCTAACAGCCATGATTAAAGACGGAATTAAACAAGGCATTGATGCCGCCATGGCTGAACAGCGGGGCGAGTTGAAAACATTAGTTGCAGCGACTCTGGCTGACCTAGTCGCTGAAATGGAAAAGACCACTTTCGATGTTGATGACCATCACGACGAAATACGTGATTGCGTGTTGGACGACTTTGAGATAGACGATCATTTAGATCTGTCTAACTATCGCGATGAGATATCGGAAATTGCAAAAGAGGATTTAGCGGACGACATAAAGGATCACGTAAAAACCGCTCTAGATGATTTGATCGAGAGCGGGAGACTTGTAGTTACTCTGTCTAATTATTAACCGCTAATCATTAGCCAACAGCCCGCCATTGCGCGGGCTTTTTATTGCCTGCTCGATTGTACTTTGTCGCACAATTCATTTAGTATTGACTCTGTTGGCGGGCAAAGCCAGCAATAACTAATTATTTGGAGCCATTAAAATGGACACTAGACTACTAAAAGAATTGCAAAAACATCAAACCGATAGGCCTTTAATAGCGCGTCACAATATAGAGCGCCAACCCGTGCCAGCCTATATTGAAGCGTTAACAATTACCCTATGCCTTTTAATTATTATCGCGGGCATAACTTGGGGGATCGTGTAATGTTGAAAACTATTGAAATCAGCGGAGCAACTAAAACCCGCGGCATCGCCACTACATATAGAGCAGGCACTGGCGACCAATTTGGCACTTGTCCTAAGACGTGCGAACTAAATCCATCTGGTGGCGGATCAAGTGAAATTGATCAACCCTATTTTGATGCGCTGTTGGCGGCCGTACCAAACAAGGGCGCGGCTTTCACCTATTGCCATTTTGACTATGTTGATTGGTCTAACAAGGCCTTGCCACTATCGCCACGTAAAACGGTCGTTAACTATTCGGCTCCGTCTTTATATGCTGCTGCTGAATCAATGCGCGATGGCGTTGCGGCTTGTGTCGTCGTTGCGCCCGAGTACTGGCAAGGCGGCAATTCAAACAACTATGGCGGGATCAATGAGGGCCCTAGTCTAATTGCTAGTGATTCTATTAAGGTAGTTAGGTGCCCAGCCGAACACGTAAGCGACCGTTTTAGCTGTGACGATTGCGGAGGGCGGGATAACAAGCCCTTATGTGCGCGTGGCGATAGGTCCTATATTATTGGATTCACTTCCCATGGGACCGGTAAAAAAGCCGCGCTTGATCCAGATCAACAGAAGGGCTGTTATGCTGCTTATCATCATGTTGCCATTGCTTGGAAAGCAACCAGTCGCATTGATACCAGCGAAACCGATAGTGACAAGCTAACGCGGTTTGCCGCATCGCTTCGCACAGGCTCAGTACTTCGGCACCATGTTGCTGGCGATATCGGAAAACAACCAATCAGCTAGCCACTACTAGCAGCAACTGGCCCGCCATCGTGCGGGCTTTTTTGTGCCTGAGTTATCAACAAGGCTTAAGTGCCTGGGCATACAAAACAAAACCCAACTGGCGCGGGCTCCAGAGTCGCTGGTTAATTATTGATCATGCTGTGCATAACTTTATACATGAGTTTAAACCAGTTAATCAAGCCGCGGGCCGCGTCTCGTGCTATGGGCCAAACCTACCGCGGTCAATTCGCGCTCGCGCTCGAGCACTGGCCCAAGTTGCGCGGTCATTGGGTCGCGGTTCGCGGGTTTTGCTGCAGGACCTCGGGCCCAATGGGTCGCGGATCGTGGTTCGCGGACCGGGTACAATACCGGATAAATCGGTCAGGGTCCCCCTGATATCGGGTCATAAACCTAGGAAATCGGGTCATAAACCTAGGAAAATCAAGCACTTAGCGCGCCTCGCTCGCGCAGGCCCGTGGCCGCGGCGGTGGGGGCTATAGCCATGTTTCTCTCAAATATTTACGTGAAATTTTGAACGAGCTTTAACTGTCTTATAAATGCGTGTAATATCGCATATAATAGTTAATATTGTTTCACGTGAAACATAAATTTTTATTTTTTCAAACCTATGGGTCCCTTATGAATAAACACGGTAATCCTGCCCTCGAGGAGAAGACCCTGAAGCTTGAACTGCGGCTCGCGCAGCTTGAGAAGAATGAAGCTTGCCAAGATGATTTTTTAACTTTTGTAAAAGCTATGTGGCCTGAGTTCATTACGGGAAGGCATCACAAGATTATCGCGGACAAACTAGAAAGAGTCGCGAGCGGCGAGTTAAAAAGATTGATTATTAACATGGCACCGCGGCACACGAAGAGTGAGTTTGCGTCCTTTCTTTTTCCTGCGTGGATGATGGGCAAGAATCCGAACATGAAGATTATACAGGCGACGCACACGACGGAGTTGGCTGTAAACTTTGGTCGTAAGACGAAGAACCTTTTGGATGTGGACGCGTACAAGGAGGTTTTCCCTGACGTTAAGTTGGCGGCGGACAGTAAGGCCTCGGGCCGTTGGGACACGAGCGCGGGCGGAATGTATTACGCGGTGGGTGTGGGGTCTAACTTGGCGGGACGTGGTGGTGATTTGATTATTATTGACGATCCTCACTCGGAGCAGACGGCGATGTCGACGGCTGGCTTTGATGATGCGTGGGACTGGTACACAGGCGGCCCTAGACAGCGTCTACAGCCCGGCGGCGCAATAGTAATAGTACAGACACGCTGGTCAGAGAAAGACATGACAGGGCAGCTTCTACGAGCTATGGCTAAAGATCCGTTGGCCGATCAATGGGAGGTGGTGGAGCTTCCTGCCATATTCGAGGATGGGACGCCGTGTTGGCCTGAGTATTGGAGTTTGGAAGATTTGACCGCGGTCCGCGCATCGATCCCTCCGAGCAAGTGGAACGCGCAGTATCAGCAGAATCCGACGGGCGAAGAGAACGCGATCATTAAGCGAGAGTGGTGGAAGTTGTGGGATAAGGAGGCGGTCCCTCAGTTGGAGTATGTGATTCAAAGTTACGACACGGCGTTTTCTGCCAAGCAGACGGCGGATTACTCGGCCATTACGACGTGGGGGGTTTTTTATCCTAATGAGGGTGGTAGTGGTCCCAATTTAATTTTGTTGGACAGTAAGAAGGGGCGATGGGATTTCCCTGAGTTGAAGCAGGTGGCTTTGGACTTGTATAAGTTTTGGGAGCCTGACACGGTTATTATTGAGGCAAAGGCCAGTGGTACGCCGCTGACTCAAGAGCTTCGTGCGCAGGGCATTCCTGTGGTTAATTTCACGCCGAGTCGTGGTAACGACAAGATAACGAGGGTGCACAGTGTGTCACCTTTGTTTGAGGCGGGGATGGTGTGGGTCCCTGACGAGACATGGGCGGAGGAGTTAGTTGAAGAGGTGGCGGCTTTTCCTAACGGAGAGTTTGACGACTTGGTGGACAGTATGACTCAGGCGCTTATGCGCTATCGTCAAGGCAATTTTGTGCAGTTACCCTCGGATGACTGGGAAGACGACGAAAACTCTGCTAAAGTACGAGCGTATTATTGAATTAGGAGTGGGTATGGCAAACGGTGCAACAAACGCGGGACTCATGGATAGAAATATTCCATCTCAGATGGACATGGAAGACATGGCGGCGGAGCTTGAGCTAGCAATTCCTGATAGTTCTGACAACGATGTGATGGCAATGATTCAAGCCGAGGATGTGGGGGAGATTGAGATCACGTCCGAAGACGACGGCGGGGTTATCATTGACTTTGATCCTACCGATCAGCGGGGTGATAACGTAGAGTTTGATGCTAACTTAGCCGAAGAGATGCCAGAACGAGAGTTAAGTCGTATTTCCTCCGAGTTGCTAGGCGAGTTTGATGCAAACAAAGCGGGACGCCAAGATTGGGAAGAAGCTTATTCAAGCGGGTTAGAGCTATTAGGCTTTAACTACGAAGAACGTACACAGCCTTTTCGTGGGGCATCGGGTGTAACTCATCCTTTGTTGGCGGAAGCGGCCACACAATTCCAAGCACAAGCCTTTAACGAATTACTGCCACCTTCGGGTCCTGTGCGCACGGTTGTTATGGGTAAGAACACTTCTGCAAAAGCGCAACAAGCGCAACGTGTGAAGCAGTTCATGAATTATTACATCACTAACGTTATGGACGAGTACACACCTGACATGGATCAGATGTTATTTTTCTTACCGTTAGCGGGGTCTACGTTTAAAAAGACGTATTACGATGAGACACTAGAACGCGCCGTATCTAAGTTTGTACCTGCTGAAAACTTGGTGGTTCCTTATGAGACTGCGGACCTAGCCTCATGCCCTAACATCACGCAAGTTGTGCGGATGGCCTTAAACGATTTACGCAAGCGCCAAGTGGCGGGAGTATTTCTTGATGTGGAGGTAATCCCTTCTCAGAAAGAACTGACTTCTCTAACAGGTGAGATGAACAGGCTTGATGGGCAAGACGCGAGTCAGATTGATTACGACTGTACTATCCTTGAGTGCCATGTCGATCTTGACCTAGAGGGTTACGAAGACGAGGACGAAGATGGCGAGTTTACTGGAATTAAGATTCCGTACATTGTTACCATCTCTGAGGACAATGGCAAGATATTGTCTATCCGTCGCAACTACCGCGAAGACGATCCACTTCGCAAAAAGATTAGTTACTTTACGCACTATAAGTTTTTACCCGGATTCGGTTTCTACGGTCTAGGCTTGATCCATACTATTGGCGGTCTGTCTCGCACGGCCACTTCGGCCCTTCGACAGTTGATCGATGCGGGTACGTTATCTAACCTTCCTGCAGGTTTCAAGGCCCGCGGACTACGGATCAGAGATGACGACGAGCCACTACAGCCCGGCGAGTTTAGAGATGTAGACGCGCCCGGCGGAGCAATCCGCGACAGTCTAATGCCTTTACCGTTTAAAGGACCTGACCAAACCTTGTTCCAGTTGCTTGGCTTTGTTGTCGATGCCGCGCAACGTTTTGCGACGATCACGGACCTTAAAGTGGGTGCGGGTAACGAGGGTGCTGCAGTAGGCACTACCATGGCGATGATGGAGCAGGGTGCTCGAGTGATGAGTGCTGTGCATAAGCGTTTGCATTATGCGATGCGTCAAGAGTTTAAGATTCTTGCACGGGTGATGTCTGAGAGTTTGCCGCAGGAGTATCCGTACTCTGTTCCCGGTGGTGATGAAACCATCATGCGTGAAGACTTTGACGACCGTGTAGATATTATTCCTGTCAGCAATCCAAATGTATTTAGTCAGGCGCAGCGGATTGTGCTTGCCCAGACTAAAATGCAACTCGCGGCCCAAGCACCAGAGATTCATAACCTTCACGAAGTGTATCGTGATATGTACGAAGCTTTGGGTGTAACGGATGTCGATAGGATAATGAAGTCGGTGCCTGCAGAAGAGCCTGTACCGATTGATCCTGCGCAAGAGAACATTAATGCTTTAGACATGTTGCCACTAAAAGCCTTTGAAGGACAAAATCATCAAGCGCACATTCTAGCGCACTTGATCTTTGGCGCAAGTCCCACGGTTAGCAGTATGCCTCAAGTAGCTATGGCGCTTCAAAAGCATATAATGGAACACGTTCAAATTGCGGCTCAAGAACAGGCTGTCATGGCTTATAAACAACAGATGCAGCAGATGGGCGGACAAGCTCCTGAAGAACAAGCCGTTATGGAAGTCGAGCGTTTAACCGCTCAGTTTATTGCGGAAGGTATGCAGCAAGTTAAAGACATGTCTGCACAGCTATCGGGTGCGGGTGCACCAGATCCTTTGATTCAGTTGAAGGAACAAGAGATTCAGGCTAAAGTAGCCGATAACGAGGCGGAAAATCAAATTGACCAAGCCAAGTTACAGTTGGATCAACAGAACCAACAGATGCGCTCGGAGCAGTTTGGTCAAAGGTTACGCTCTCAAGAACAGCAAACATCAGCACGTATTCAGTCAGCCATGGATCGTGAATTATTAAAGCAACGCGGAGATTAAAATGGGCAAAGGAATAGGGGGCTACGGCTCTGAAATGTATTACGCAGACCTTCTTGCGGAACGTGGCAGGGGGTTTAGTCTGCAAAAAAATACTAAGTCTACTGGTAAAAACGCCACACAATCCGTACAACCTTCATCTAAGGGTAAACCCAAGGGGAAGTAAATTATGAAAAATCGAACAGTTAGAGTAAATGGTACTGCCCCTAAGAATCCGCCAAAGGCTGTCCCCTATGCGGACATTAAAGGCCAAGGTCGTATTCCTTATGGCAAGACTGCTCCCGCTCCTGTAGCAGGTGGTCTTACTGACTTCGCCAACACACCTCGTCGGATGAAGACTCGTGGCACGGGTGCCGCGATCCAAGGCACTACGCACATGGGTTACTAAGGTGACCCCGATTAAAGTTAAACCTACACGCCCTGTGGTTAAGAAACAAGAGCAAAAGGCGCTTAAACGCTTTAGCCCTATATCGAGGCCGCAGCGTTTTCAGGGGGTATTTTAATGTTTAATTTAAGTACGAACAGCATAAATAATTTGGCGGGTGTAGATGGTAGGCTTATTGACATTGCGGATCTCGCTATTAAACTTACTAATATTGATTTCGGTATCCCTAGCACTGGTGGCTTGCGCACAGCCGAAGTACAAGCAAAGTTGTTTGAAGATGGTGTCTCAAAAGCAGATGGAGTTAACAACAAGTCCTATCACCAAAGCGGAAAGGCGCTCGATGTGTATGCTTACGTAGATAGCAAAGCGAGTTGGGATCATTTACACCTTACTCATATTGCCGCGGCGATGCTTCAAGCCTCGAGTCAATTAGGCTACGAGCTTAAATGGGGCGGCCTTTGGAAATCATGGCAAGACATGCCTCACTTTGAGATCCGAGATTAGCCATGAGTTTTTTAAGTTTTTTAAACCCTATTGCGAGTTTAGGTAAAACTTATCTTGATGGTAAAAACCAAGTAGCTAAAGCTAAATCAGCCGCCGCTATACTTACTCTGGGTGCCGAGGCTGACGTTAGAGTAGCGGGCGCTAAAGCGGCCCACAAATTAGCCGATAACGGACAAACCCAAGACTTCAACCTTGACTTAGTTGCTATGCAACAAATGGATAAATCATTTCTAGATGAAGTGATGATTGCATTATTGTTGGTCCCTATTGCGGCTTCGTTCTTAGGTTATCAAGCCGAAGTGACTGCAGCGTTTGAATCGTTTTCCGTCATGCCAGAATGGTATCAATACCTTGTGATAGGTGTTTATGTCGTTAAGTTCGGTATGCGAGGGCTATTGACCAAGCTAGTTTCTGGAAGACTTAGTGGCATGAAACTCAAATAACCTTACCCTTTTACTCTATCCCCCGTATATAAGTTATGATAGGATCATATCTAATATTGTTTGATTATATGCGAGGTATGGATGGACGAGATTCACACAGCAGAGGCCGTTTTTAAGATTGTAAGAGAGAGACGGCAAGGTGTAACGGATTTGATGATTTATGGGAATGTCAAATCGATGGAACAATATCGTGAACTTATGGGCAATTTAGAGGCCCTTAATCATGTGGAACAGGAACTCAAGAGCCTGCTAGATAAACAGGAGCACTCAATATGAGCGCAGCTAAAAAAGATGAAACAGTGGTTTACGAAAAAACTGCTAAAGAACTTTCTAATCAAAAAAAATCCGAAGCTAAAGCAAAAGAAGACGCTGTCAAAGCGACTAAACTTGCCGACGCCTACGTGGCAAAACCACGCCTTAACCCTGACGCTATCGGGAAAACTCTCTTAGACAGGATGCCCAACCCTACGGGCTGGCGGATATTAATCCTACCTTATCAAGGTAAAGGTAAATCCGCAGGCGGTATTTTTCTCCCTTCTGAAACAGTGGAGAAAAGCCAGATATCTACCCAAGTCGGTTATGTGCTTAAGCTAGGTCCCCTAGCTTATAAAGATGCTGACAAATTTCCAGATGGAGCATGGTGCCAAGAAAAGCAATGGGTGATGTTTGCTCGTTACGCTGGCTCGCGTTTCCAGATAGATGGGGGAGAAGTCCGAATCCTTAATGACGACGAAATACTGTCGACTATTTTGGACCCTGAAGACATCCACAATTTAACATAAGGAGAGAACCATGTCGGATCAAAACACTGTCGAACTAGACGTTGGAGATGCGAAAGAGATAGACGTTGAAATTAATTCGGGTCTTGAAGAATCAGATGATTCTGGTGATTCTGGCGATCAATTCGCTAAAGCGGAATCATCCACTGAAAAAAGAATAAATCGTCTTACTAAAAAGATGCGCGAAGCGGAGCGGCGGGAACAAGAAGCCGTTAAGTATGCCCAAGCTGTTCGAGGCGAGTCTCAAGACTTAAAGAATCGGATGTCTAACTTAGACAACAGCTATGTGCAAGAATACACCAGTCGTGTTAACACTCAGATCGATCAAGCCGAAGCCACTTTGACTCGAGCTATTGAGATTGGTGATAGTAAAGCGACCGTTGAGGCTCAACGACAACTTACTAATTTAGCTATTCAACAAGACCGAGCGTCGCAAGCTAAAATGCAATCGGACAGGCAGCAACAGCAAGCTGCGGCTGCTCAACAACATCAAGCACAGCAACCGATGCCTGCTCAACAACCCAAAAGACCTGACGCTAAAGCCGAACAATGGGCTTTACGCAATAGTTGGTTCGGGTCGGATGAAGCAATGACGTATGCGGCGTTTGGTATACATAAAAAACTTGTTGAGGAAGAAGGGTTTGACCCACAGGGCGAAGACTACTATACTGAGCTAGATAGACGTGTTCTTGATAAGTTTGGTAACGGATCAAGCAGCCCCAATAAACGCCCCGCTCAGACGGTCGTTGGAGCTTCCAGAACACCCTCTGGGCGCAGTAATAGAAAAGTTCGACTCACCCCGAGCCAAGTCGCGATAGCGAAGAAATTGGGTGTGCCGCTTGAAGAATATGCGAAATACGTGAAGGAGTAATAGATATGACTGAACAACAAAATACAGGTAGTTCTGCTGTTAACCGTACTTCTCGCGCTAATAAAACTCGGGAGAAACAGGCGATCCGTAAGCCTTGGGCTCCCCCGTCTATGCTAGATGCACCACCTGCGCCTGATGGTTTTAAGCATCGTTGGATTCGCGCCGAAACGCGAGGATTTGATGATACAAAAAACGTTAGTGCTAAATTAAGGGAGGGTTATGAGCTAGTCCGTAAGGACGAGTACCCAGACTTTGAATCCCCGACTGTAGAAACAGGTAAATATGAAGGTGTGTTTGGAGTTGGCGGACTGCTTCTCGCTCGAATCCCGGACGAAACTGTAGCCGAAAGAACTAACTACTTCAAAGGACGTAGTAAAGATCAGATGGACGCGGTGGACCACGATATGATGAGAGAGAATGCACATTCATCGATGACGATTAGTAAACCTGACCGTCAAACTCGTGTAACTTTCGGCGGCCCACAAAAATGATACGGGCTGCCCCTTTAGGAGAAAAAACTAATGGCTAATACAACTACTGCCTATGGTCTTCGTCCTATCGGGTTAGTTGGTAGCGGTGTTAATTCTACTGGTGTAACCCAGTATGAAATCGCTTCCAACAATACCAATGTGATATTTCAGTATGCGCTTTGCGTCCCACTTAATACGGGCGTTATTGATCAAGCTGGAGCTACAAACGGGGGAACTACCCCCGCACTTGGTGTCCTGATGGGCGTACAATATGTTGATTCAGTTTCTAAGAAACCAATCTGGATCAGTTACTGGCCCGGTTCTGGCTCTGTAAGCGTGGATACCAATCATCCTGTTAAAGCTTTCGTTGCTGACAACCCTAACCAGTTATTTAAAGTAGCATCCGATGCAACACTGACTAACCGTGCTACGGCACAAGCTGCTGTGTTTGCAAATGCTTCTTTAGGAACTTCCGCTCGTACTGGTACGACTATAAACGGAAACTCCAATTCGTCTTTGAACGTTGCTTCAATTAATACTACCGCGAACTTGCCGCTACGTATTGTTGGGATTCAAGAAGATGCAGGTAACAGCGACGTAACTAAAGCTGGTATACCTTTCATCGTCAGAATTAACGCTCATCACAACGCAACCACAAGCCGCTTCGACTCGCAGACCACTGCGACTTCGACGGGCGTATAAGGAGGGCTAAGACATGGCTATTTCTCGCGCACAACTAGCGAAAGAGCTTGAACCCGGCCTAAACGCCTTGTTCGGTCTTGAATATAATCGCTACGAAAACGAGCATTCTGAAATCTTTGAAGAAGAGTCTTCGGACCGAGCTTTTGAAGAAGAAGTAATGTTAGGTGGTTTCTCTACCGCACCTGTTAAAAATGAAGGCCAAGCCATCAGTTTTGACGATGCTCAAGAAACTTACACCGCTCGTTACACCCACGAAACGATTGCGCTTGCATTCTCAATTACTGAGGAAGCAGTGGAAGACAATCTTTATGATCGTCTTGCATCGCGCTACACCAAAGCTCTGGCCCGCTCTATGGCCCAGACTAAGCAAATCAAAGCAGCAGCGATCTTGAACAATGCGTTCACGGCAGGTGTTAGTGCGATTGGCGATGGTGCAGCACTTTGTTCCGCGGCTCATCCGTCTCTTTCTGGTAACCAAACTAACATCTTGGCAGTTGCTGCCGACCTCAACGAGACTTCGTTGGAGCAGATGTTGATTGACGTTGCTGGTATGACAGATGAACGTGGCCTAAAGATCGCAGTTCGCGGCATGAAGCTTATTATACCTAAAGAGCTTCAGTTCATCGCAGAACGAGTTATTAACTCGAACTTGCGCTCTGGCACTGCGGATAACGATATTAACGCTTCTAAAGCGATGGGAATGCTTCCAGATGGTGCGGTGGTTAACCACTTCCTCACTGACACTGATGCTTTCTTCATCAAAACTGATGCACCTAACGGCTTCAAGAACTTCAACCGCTCGTCTATTAAAACAGCGATGGAAGGAGATTTTGATACTGGCAACATGCGCTTTAAAGCTCGTGAGCGTTACTCATTCGGTGTATCCGATTGGCGTTGTGTTTACGGTACTCCCGGCGCAGCGTAACCTCACGGTAACGTGTTGTATTAAAAAGGGGACTTCGGTCCTCTTTTTTTGTCTTGAGATTGACAACAAATGTAAGTCAATGGTATGTTATAATCACACTTATCGGGAAATATTTCGGTGAATCTGACAGTACCCGACTGACGATATGCAGACAGATTCTCCCTAACTTGCATGTAAGGAATTTATCATGGGTCAGACTACTTTTTCAGGACCACTTTTAGCTGGTACTATCAAAAACACGACTGGAACTACCGTAGGTAACGATGTAAAAAATACTGGCCAAGTTGTAATGGCACAATCTTTTACTACTTTTGTACTTCTGGATGCAGGCGCTTCTGCCGCAAATAATACTTCTGTTGTTATACCCGCTAAATCTCAAATCATTGACATCGTTATTGACGTGGTAGGGGTTATGGCAGGCGCAACTTGTGTGTTTAGTGTCGGTGATGCAACAAATGGCAACGCCACTTTCTTAAACACCTTTTCAATCACTGTAGCTTCTGGCGCAGGCCGTAAGTACCCCACTACTGAAGCAGGTGGAACTTTAGCGTGGGCAGATACTGGCGACAGGGACCTTCGTTTAACTTGGACTTCTACGGGTGCAACCACCAACGGAGAAATTCGGGTTACCGTTTTGTATCAACAGGCTAGTGATCTAACTCCACCAGTATAATTTTAAGTAGTTTATTTACAGTAACGCACATTAAGTTCGTTACTGTTTTTTAAAATTAAGAGAGGATCGCGTCATGGCGTCTGATGTAAGAGCAACACATTTAACAAGTTCTGGGTCTGTCTTTTCGGGCCGAACTAGGGTTAAAGCAATCCATTACAAGGGTGGAACAACTCCGACACTTGTTCTTAAAAATGGTGACGCTAACGGTACTACTTTGTTAACTATGAATTTTGTTGATAATGTTGACGATAATGTCTATATTCCCGACGAAGGCATGTTGTTTCCAGCGGGATGTTTCGCTGTACTAACCAACATCTCTAGTGCCACAGTGTTCTTTAATTAAAAAAAGTTATGGAAGCTATGAAAGTAACAGACGTTTTAGCCTTGCTAGAAAAGCACCAAGCTGAGTGTAGCTTACGCTATAACCGAATTGAAGAAAAATTAGGGGAGCAAAAGATTTCTATGAAAGCTTTGGACCTTAAGATTTGGGGTCTAGCCGTATTGATCATTATAGCACCTATGGTGCATAAGTTTTTGTCGTAGCTATGGAAGCCGCTTTCTTTAGTGACCCGTTAGAAGCAGAAATCGTAAAAGATATTAGGCTTTGGTCCTCGGAAATTTTAGAGAAACCCAGCCCTTACTTCAATAATATTCCCCCCTGTCCGTATGCTAAAAAGGCATGGATGTCTGACAGGGTGGCTATTCTTTTCATCCACGAAAACAATCATCAAACATTATACTCCTGTATCTCCCAGTGGGATGATAAGCAAGATATTGCGCTTATTGCTGACTTGGGTAACACCAAAAATGTAGATGAATTCCACGAATACTTAGACCAATTAAACCAAGTTATTTCGGACGGTATGTTTATCGACCGAGACATTTGGTTAATGGGTTTTCACCCAGACGATGATCCCAGCGAGTTTGTTCAAGACGCGGAGTTTATAACTTCAGCAGAAACACCCTATGCTGTGATATTTGTTCAACGATTATCTAAGTTGCAACAAGCGGCTGACAAGTTGAATAAAAAAGGATATTATGATACTTACGGCACCGACCACGATGCCCATGATATTTATCAGTTAAGAGAAACTTTATATAGGAAGCTTAAAGATGGCGATGAAACCAAAGAGAGTTAGTTCTGCAGCTAAGAAACCTGTTAAGCGTATGCGTGGCGGTGGAATGGCAACTAATAAGAAACCTGTTAAGCGTATGCGTGGTGGCGGAATGGCCACTAATAAGAAGTAGGTATACCCCATGCCCAATAAAGGTCTTTATGCCAATATTCACGCTAAGAAAAAGCGGATTGCGGCAGGTTCCAATGAGAAGATGCGCAAAGTTGGAGCAAAAGGTGCTCCAACAAAAAAAGCGTTTATAGCGTCGGCTAAAACGGCTAAACCCGTTAAAAAAAGAACACAAAAAGCGTAGGTAAATAGTATGGCTACATCTGGAAGCAGGGATTTTGAACTAGACGTAGCCGAATACGTTGAAGAAGCGTTCGAGCGTTGCGGTCTAGAGGTTAGGACAGGTTACGACATGAAATCTGCAAAGAGGTCTTTAAACCTTTTACTTGCGGATTGGGCTAACCGAGGCTTAAACCAATGGACCATAAAGCAGCGCACTATTACGATGGTGGCTGGGACCAGTGTGTACCCAGTACCTGCTGACGTAATTGATATGCTGTCGGTAGTTGTATTGAGGGATGGGACTGATTACGCTCTACTTAGGTTGAGCCGTGATGGGTTTTTAACTATACCGAATAAAGCTACTACAGGTCGAGTTAACCAATTCTTCTTGGATAGACAGGTTGCACCCTCCTTAAAAGTTTGGCCTGTACCTGATAACAATACTGATGTTATCTACTACAATGCTCTGACTAGGATGGACGATGCTGATACCTTTACTAACACAATGGAGTTACCTTTCCGTTTTTACCCGTGTTTAGCGGCAGGATTGGCATACTACTTAGCTTTAAAACGAGCCCCTAACCGTGTTCAGATGCTAAAAGCGGTATACGAAGAAGAATTTGACAGGGCGGCTACAGAAGATAGGGATCGTTCTTCCTTTAATGTTGCCCCTAGCTTTGATTACTACAGGGTAGGCTGATGAGTAAGTATGCGTCTGGTAAAAATGCGTGGGCACTGTCTGATCGGTCAGGGTTTCGTTATCCTTATCGATTGATGCGAAAGGAATGGAACGGTCTTTTGGTCGGTCCAGACGAGTTTGAGCCGAAACAACCCCAGCTAGGACCCTTCCGAAGTGTTGCTGACCCACAGGCTCTTAGAAACGCTCGCCCAGCAAGGGTAGAACCCTTAGATGTTTACGTGGGGGTGCCACTAGTTATTGCCCCTAACCTACGACCCGTACAAGGGTTTGGCCAAGTTGGAACAGTGACGGTTACCGTATGAGTTTTACTTACGCACAGCTAAAACAAGCTATTCAAGATTACACCGAGAATGACGAAACGTCTTTTGTGGCTAACTTACCTCTTTTCATAAGGCAAGCCGAAGAAAGAATACTTAAAGGTGTACAGTTAAACTTATTCAGAAAGAATGCAAGCGGAACCATGACTTTAGGGAATCGGTTTTTAGCCGTACCTATTGATTTCCTAGCGCCTTTCTCGCTTTCTTTTGTTGATTCAGGTGGAGATCACCAGTTTTTGCAGTTTAAAGACCCCGATTTTGTACAAACGTTTAATCCAGACGCTACTAGTACGGGAAACCCCCGTTTTTACGCCAACTTTGATGTAAGTAACTTTATTTTAGGACCTACGCCTAATGGGGCGTATAATGTTGAAATACACTATTTTTACAGACCTGCAAGTTTGACGGCAGGAGCCGCAACGGCCACAACATGGCTCAGTATAAACGCTGCAATAGCATTATTGTACGGTTCGCTTATTGAAGCTTACACTTATATGAAGGGTGATCCTGATATGATGGCTATGTATGAAAAAAGATTTGTAGAAGCCATGTCAAGAATGCAAGTACTTGGCGAGACTAAAGAAGTGACGGATGAGTATCAAACTGGACCTATAATAAGGCCTAGACAATGAACACATCCGCATTAAAGATAGAAACAGCACCAACTTTTGCAGTGAAGGTACATACTTCTAGCGGAAGAGGCTTTACGCCAGAAGAAGTCGCTAACCAATGTGTTGATAAGGTTATTGCTATTTCTGATGACGCTAACCCGGTCATTAAGGCCCAAGCTCATGCTTTTCGTGAGCAGTTAATTACAACACTAGAATTTTACATGCGTGAAGCTATTAAATCTGATAGAACAACCGTGTATAACGCTTTAACTGATGCAGGCCAACCCGAGCTTGCTAAACTTATAAGGAGACTGTGACCATGGCCTTTTCAGGAAACTTCATGTGCACCAGCTTTAAAAAAGAATTATTGTATGGTGCCCACGACTTCGATGCCACCTCTGGAGATACCTTCAAGATAGCTCTATTTACTAACGCGGCGACTTTAAATGCGGCCACTACGGCATATGCCACGGCTAATGAAGCGTCTGGAACAAATTACACTGCTGGGGGTGAAGCATTAAACCCCGTAGATCCAACTGCTTCTGGAACTACTGCACTGCTTGATTTCGGAAACGCAACGTGGCTAAACTCTACTATTACGGCCCGTGGCGCATTAATATATAACACCACTCCGAATACAACCTCTATCGCTTTGACTAATCCGTCGGTTGTAGTCTTGGATTTTGGGGGTGACAAAACGTCAACCGCAGGTAACTTTACGGTAGTATTCCCAACACCTGATGCAAGCAATGCGATTATTCGGATAGCGTAATGGCTGATGTAAACGTCTTCTTTGAAGGTTGGAACTCAGCCAGCCAGACTTGGGGCGGAGGTTCGTGGGGAAAAAACCAAGGTCTTCCAGAAGCATCAGGTAAAGTAGGGGCGGCTACCGCTCTTGCGGGCATGAATGCTTCTGTTGTTGGAGTAGAAGCCAGTGGCAGTGTTGGCACTGTAACACTTCTTACAAACTCTACGGTTGTAGCCGTAGGGGTCGCGGGAACGGGCGGTGTTGGTGCCGTTATAGCACAGACGGAAAACGACTTTCCAGTTACTGGTGTTTCCGCAACAGGTCAAGCAGGTAGCGTTTCAGTTGTAGTTAACGTTACCGTTAATGTAACAGGAGTTTCCGCAACGGGTGTTGTGGGGCCAGTACTGGTTTATAACCGTATTGTCCCAGACCAAGACCCTAATTGGACAAACATAGCAGCGTGAGGAATTAAAGATGCCCAGTACATATACAGTAAACCTTGGTATTGAAAAACCAGCTACAGGTGAACAGTCTGGAACGTGGGGCGATACCGTAAATGACAACTCTAACATATTAGATGAAGCTATTAACGGTGTGGTTTCGATAACGCTGACCTCTGCGGGGTCATCTGGATCACCTAATCAAATTGCCATTACTAACGGGGCTTCGTCCACGGGTCGTAATAAATGGATCGAATTCGCGGATGGCGGGGATTTAACTGCCGCTGCTTACGTCCAGCTTATTCCAAACGATGCCGAAAAAATATGTTTTATTCGGAACTCTCTTTCGGGTAATAGGTCCGTGTTTATGTTTCAAGGGACCTATAACGCTAGTAACGATTTAGAAATTGCGGCAGGCACCGACGTTTTAATTAAGTTTAACGGTGGTGGTGCAGGCGCTACGGTAGTTAACGTATATTCAAATTTAAAAGTTGATGGGATTGTTGCGACAACTGCCGACATCAACGGTGGAACAATAGATGGTACTGTACTAGGAGGCGCTGTAGCGGCGGCTGTTACGGGAACGACATTGGTAGCCAACACCAGCCTTAATATTTCAGGGGATGGTGCTACGGTAACGGGAATTAAAGACGAAGATAACATGGCGTCTAATAGTCCTACCAAACTGGCTACTCAACAGTCTATTAAGGCTTATGTTGATTCACAAGTAGGCGTTTCGGACACTCTTGCCGAAGTTTTGGGACTAGGAAATACTACAGGTGGTAACAACATAGAGACTACCACTACGGATAGGGTTCAGTTCCGTGATTCGGGTCTTTACATTTTCTCTAGCGTAGATGGGCAACTAGACCTTGTCGCGGATACAGAGATCGAGCTTACCGCTACCACAGTTGATGTTCAGGGTAAAATTACCGTAACAGGTACTGTGGATGGACGAGATGTGGCAGCGGATGGCGTAACTGCTGATGCGGCTTTACCTCGGACGGGCGGCAGCATGACGGGGGCTATTGCGACTAACAGCACATTTGACGGTCGAGACGTTGCGGCTGATGGCGTAACCGCTGATGCAGCTTTGCCTCGGGCGGGAGGTGCCATGACGGGCGCCATAACGACTAACAGCACATTTGACGGTCGAAATGTATCTTTCGATGGGGCTAAATTAGATAAGGTTGCGGTCCCTGTTGTTACAGGTGCAAATGTTACTGCGGTAAACGCAGGATACCACGTTGTTTCTGCGGGTGGGATTACCGTGACGCTTCCTGCAAGCCCTAGTGCGGGCAACTACGTTATCGTAAAAGACGGCACAGGCGCAGCGGCTACTACTAACTTCACAGTAGCTCGAAACGGATCGAACATTGCTAGTTCTGGAACTGACTTAACATTTGATAAGAACTTTGCTGAAATCGTGATGACGTATGTCAACAGCACCATCGGCTGGAGCGTATAGATGAGCAATCTGTCAGAGTTATTACCCTCTGGCGGTGGCCAGAATGCGGTTGATTTTGTGGCGTCTGGTACGCTTCCCAATGGTCGGGCTGTAATTTTGAAAGCTAATGGGCAAGTGGAGGTTGTTTCGGCAACAGCCTTGAGTGTAGGCTCAAATGATAGTAATGGAGCGTCCCAAAAACTGGCCTACTATGGGGGCTGTTGTTACCATAGTGCTAACAATACTATCATTATTTCTTATAACAACTCTGCAAACAATCGATACCCGACCGCTGCTGTTTGTACTGTAAGCGGTTCTACTATAACCATTGGAACTCCTACAGTCCTTAGCTCCAGCATGTCTGGATTAATGACAAAATGTGCTTATGACGTTACTCAAAATAAGGTCGTCTTTTTCTACGCTCCCCAAGGTACTGGGTATGTAAAAGCTGCTACAGTTAATGGTAATTCCTTTAGCTTTGGTTCTCAGGTAGCCGTTTTTGGAAGCTACTCTTTGGGCAATAGGGCAGGAGATATATCCAACTTAGATAATTCTAAAGTGGCTATTTGCTGGGGTAATGGCGCATCAGGTGCTGCTGGGGTGCAGGTAGTTAGCATTTCAGGAACATCGCTGACAATGGGAACTGTAAAACAGATTAGTGGGTGGGACAGCTACGGTATGAGAATGGCAAGTGGTAAGAAGGGTGAGCTTCTTATTCAGTTGGGGGGTACTAGTCAGCTTGGCTATGTCGCAGGTACAGTAAGTGGAACAACAATCACATTAGGTAGTGTTTCTCAGTTTAGTGGGTCTTCCTATGTAAATGATGTTGCGAGTGGTTTTTGGGCTGGGTATACCTCACCAGAATCAACTTATATTGCGGTGCATCAACACCCCGGAGGTGCGGCAGGAGATTCTCGTGCAAGAGTAATAACTGTCTCTGGTACTACACTCACTCTAAACTCAGAAATTAGTCTTATTGCTGACCCTACGGGAGATATCAGTGTGGGGTGGGCTAATAGTGCAAATACGGGTATTCTTTATTATCGTTCTAATACTAATAATGGATCGGGATACGCGACAGAGTTAAGTTATTCAGGATCAACACTTACAGAAGGGCAAACAGCCACACTAGGGGTAGGTCGATATGGCTACCCAGTTGCTACTTTTGATCCATCTTCTGGCAAATCCATAGTTTTGTATCAAGCTTCTGTAAATTCAGATGAAGCAACAGTGTCGCTAGTAACCCCTAGTAGTACAAACCTAACCTCAACCAACCTTCTAGGTATCTCAGCAGGTGCAATCTCCAGCGGAGCTACGGGCACTATTAACCTGTTTGGCGGCATTAATGAGAGCCAGTCTAGCCTCGCTATTGGTTCGGATTACTATGTTCAGACAAACGGCACGATAACTACTGCCAGCGCATCTCCCGCCCAGAGGATAGGTACGGCCATCTCTGCCACTCAAATCAACATAAAGGACTTAACATGAGCAGTTTAAGTGATTTGCTCCCAGCAGGTGGTGGCGGTAAGAATGTAAACTTTGTGGCTAGTGGTGTTTTGCCCAATGGTCAAGCTGTGGCGTTGAAAGCTAATGGACAAGTTGAGGCTGTTGAAATCTCCCCAGCAGGGGCTGGGACTCCAGTTGTTTTTGCAACCTCAGATACGGCAGGTACAGCATCTGTCTTTGACACAGTTGCAAATAAAGTTGTTGTGTTTTACACAGATACTGGAAATTCTAGTTATGGTACAGCTATTGTAGGAACATTAAGTGGATCAACAATCTCATTTGGCTCTGCTGTTGTTTTTAATAGTGGTGAAGCGACTCAGTTGTCAGCAACTTTTGACTCAAATTCTAATAAGGCTATAGTTGCTTATAGAGATGGAGTAGCTTCAAATCACGGAAAAGCTATTGTAGGGACGGTTAGTGGTACTAGTATATCATTTGGTGCTGAGGCATCCTTTAATGCCGGATCTACTACTAATATAGGAATTGGGTTTGATTCAACCGCAAACAAGGCAGTAATAGCGTTTAGAGATGATGGTAACTCAGATTACGGAACAGCAGTTGTTGGGACTGTGAGTGGGACAAGTATTTCTTTTGGTTCGGAAGCTGTTTTTCAAACTAACCAGACAAGTCTTCACTCTGTAGTTTATGATTCTGTTGCGAATAAAACAGTTATTTTATACCGACATGATGGCGGTTCTAATTATGGAAAGGCAACTGTATGTACAGTAAGCGGCACTAGTATATCATTTGGAACTGCCGTGACTTTTAAGAGTGCTTACACTGAAGGTGTTAGTGGAGCTTTTGATACAAGTGCTAATAAAGTGGTAATCCCGTATACAATTAGTGGCGCAGGTAAGGCTGTAGTGGGTACCGTTTCAGGAACTAGCATATCATTTGGTTCGGAAGCAACATTCTCTAGCACTGGCTCAGGTAATGTATCTTGTGTTTTTGATTCAAGCGCCAATAAAACCGTAGTAGGCTACACCGAAGCGGTAAGCACGTTTGACGGCTTTACTGTTTCAGGGACGGTATCTGGAACTAGCATATCGTTTGATACTGCTGTTAATTTTACAGGAGCGGCAACTTACTCAGGCACTTCTACTGTTTATGACTCAACTGCTAATAAGATAGTTTTTTCTTACAAAAATGCCTCAAATTCAAGCTATGGAACGTCAGTAGTATATGCAGTTGCTTCTTCCTCAAACAACACATCATTCTTAGGCATCACAGACGCTGCCGTTGCATCTGGCGCGTCAGGTAGCGTGACGATCAAGGGTGGATTAAAGACTGGACTTGCTGGCGGTACTTTTGCAGTAACCGTGGCTAATCCGGGCGCTGGTAATCGTTATTACATTAATGGCGTACTACAGCAAACGCTTAACCTTAGAGAAGGGTTCACTTACAAGTTTGATCAATCAGCGTCTAGTAATAGTGGACATCCCTTTAGATTCTCAACTACTTCCAACGGAACTCACGCTGGCGGCTCTGAATACACGACTGGAGTTACTACCTCTGGAACGCCCGGTAATGCTGGCGCATACACTCAAATAGTTGTAGCTGCCAGTGCGCCTACTCTTTATTACTACTGCTCGGTGCATAGCTTGATGGGTGGGCAGGCCAATACGATAGCGGCTATCGTAGCTAATAGTATTTATTA
>Ga0209482_1001032_pt1 | contig 20989 bp, 18 predicted proteins | sample CoawatmetaG10DNA_FD_187512 | JGI IMG/M metagenome (GOLD analysis project Ga0209482, IMG submission 187512) | Marine microbial communities from the West Antarctic Peninsula - Coastal water metaG104-DNA (SPAdes) (version 2) | ecosystem: Environmental > Aquatic > Marine > Coastal ...
ATAAATAAATATATACCAGTTAAGCAAGAGGCTGATCTTGAGATTTTATATACGAAAAATTCTGATTTTACTGATGATGTTGCTAAAGAATTTCTAGATCGAAATTTAACCATATCAGAGATTTCAAACATGATTAATGAGAAGAAAGGTTTGATTGAATTTGTTAATCCTTTTTATTATGAATGACAAGATTTAAATGCAATTAAAAATGCTAATCAATAACAATCCCTTCATATTCATCATCAATATCACATATTTCCTGAGGAATTTTTGTTTTAATACAAATCATAATTTTATATAAGTTATTGATTTTAAAAAACTTTTCTGGTTATTCCCACTCAATTGTAGAGGGTGGTTTTCCTGAGATATCGTATACTACTCTCGAGACTCGTGAAATTTCATTCATGATGCGATTAGAGACGTGGTCTAAGAAGTCATATGGAAGTCTTGCCCAGCGTGCAGTCATAAAATCTACAGTCTCAACAGCGCGAAGTGCTATAACAAAGTCATACCTTCTTTCATCTCCAGTAACTCCAACTGACTTAACTGGAAGGAATACTGCAAAGGCTTGATCTACCTTTTCATATAAGCCTTGACTATTAAGCTCTTCCATAAAAATATGATCTGCCTTTCTTAAGATATCAGCGTATTCTTTTTTAACTTGACCGAGAATTCTAACACCAAGTCCTGGACCAGGGAACGGGTGTCGATAGAGCATTTTTTTTGGAAGACCAAGTCTTACTCCAATTTCTCTCACTTCATCTTTAAATAACTCCTTTAGTGGTTCAACCAGTTCGAACTGTATATTATCTGGGAGTCCACCGACATTATGATGAGATTTGATAACTTTAGCTTTGCCAGAGGCGGCACCTGCTGACTCAATGACATCTGGATAAATGGTGCCTTGGGCGAGGAATTTAATGTTTTTTATTTTTTGCGCTTCTTTATTGAATACTTCAATAAAAGCTCCACCTATTATTTTTCTTTTTAACTCAGGATCACCTTCATCTGAAAGTTGATCATAAAAGTACTCTTGAGCATCAGCCCTAATAACCTTTACGCCAAGATTTTGAGAGAAAGTTTTCATTACCTCATCACCTTCATTAAGCCTTAGTAAGCCGTTATCTACAAAAACACAGGTAAGTTGATCACCGATAGATTGGTTTAGAAGCATTGCTACAACTGAGGAATCAACGCCACCTGAGAGTCCTAAAAGCACTTTTTTGTCGCCTACCTGAGATTTTATTTTTTCTAATAAGTTATCAATAATATTTTCCGTAGTCCAGCTCTTTTCACACTTACAAATAGTTGACACAAACCTTTCTAAAATTTGAATTCCTTTTTTTGTGTGGGTGACTTCTGGATGAAATTGCAGCCCAAAGTAGTTCTTTTTACTGTTTGCAAAACCTGCGATTGGGCAGCTATCAGTTGAAGCAATTAATTCAAAGTCTTTTGGTAGTTTTGTTACTTCTATCCCATGGCTCATCCATACATCTAAAAGTCCATGGCCCTTTGGATTAATTTCATCTTTAATATTAGTTAAAAGGTCTGAGTGGTTTCTAGCCCTAATTTGAGCAAACCCAAATTCAGCTTTTTTAGAGCTTTTGGCTTCACCTCCAAGCTGGACTGCCATTGTTTGCATTCCGTAACATATGCCTAATATTGGCACTTTTAAATTAAATACAATATTTGGTGCTCGTGCCGAGTCGTTTTGACTAACTGTATCGGGACCTCCGGAGAGAATAATGCCACTAGGGTTAAATTTTTCAATAAAATGGGGGTTGACATCATATGGTACTAATTCGCAGTAAACGCCTATTTCTCTGACGCGTCTTGCAATGAGTTGGGTATATTGTGATCCAAAATCAATTATCAAGATTTTATTTTGTTGTAAGTTAGTCATAAAAGATATGCTTTTAAAAACAGTTATTAATACTTTATATTTTAATGAAAATTAGAGATCGTTACATTACTAAAACACTTTTAAGCTACACAATAATTGTTCTTGTGGTTTGGACTAGTATCTACAGTTTTTTTAACTTTTTAGCAGAGCTAAATAGCGTTGGAAAAGAAGGCTATACAATCATTTCAGCGTTTACTTATATTATTCTTCAGTTACCAGAAGTTGCTTATAAGCAAGCGTCACCAATAATATTATTGGGCTGTATTTTAGGTATGGGGCACTTAGCTACAACTGGGCAGCTTCTTATCTTTCGGGTATCTGGCGCTTCTATATTAAAAATTACATTACTTACTTTAAAAAATTCCCTTATCTTTGTACTTTTTTTCATTTGTATAGGGGAGTTTTTAGCTCCGATTTCAAGTAATCTTGCTAAAAGTGGCAAATCAAATACTATGGGAAATTCCAGTACATCCTTTAATCAAGACGGTTTTTGGATTAGAGATGGTGATAATTTTATTAATGTTAAAAAAAATATTGATGGTGTATTATTTAGTGGTATTACAGTTATTGAAGTTAACTCATCCAATAAGATTGAAAGAGTTATTAAGTCAGAAAATGCTTTATTTGACGGCAATTCTTTAGATATGAGCGGCAGTGAGATTTTTTCAATTGATGAGTCAAGTTCTTTTGAGGGTATTTCATTAAAAGAGCGAAATTCATATGATAAAACAGTTTCATTTGATCAGGATTTGATAGATAGTTTAGAAAAAGAACCTGAAGATCTTTCGACTTGGACCCTTGTTAAACAGATTCGATTTTTGTCAGATAATAAATTACGCTCAGACGTTTTTGAGGTGGAACTATATAAGCGTTTAATTCAGCCTATTACTCTTATTGCAATGATTCTTCTTGCAATGTTATTTATTTTTGGATCTACAAGGGATGTAACCTTGGGGAGAAAAATTTTTTTTGGAGTTATGCTTGGCTTATCGTTTGAAATGTTGTCAAGAGTTGCTAGTGCAATGGCATTAAGTCTAGACTTTAGCCCTTTTTTGAGCTCTATATTGCCATCTATTATAGTAATGTTGATTGCAATAATTTTATTGTTAAAAAAATCTTTTAGCTAAACAAATGAGTCAGTCTAATTTAAAAACTGTAAAGCAAAAACTAAAAATACCTAATCGATTTGACGTTATTTTAATAAATGATGATTACACTTCAATGGAGTTTGTAGTCGATGTATTGCGGAGATTTTTTCATAAAGAGTTTCAAGCTGCTGAAGCAATCATGCTTAAAATTCATATAGATGGAGAGGCGGTATGTGGATCATATTCTTATGATGTTGCACAAACAAAAGTTAAGCAAGTTATCAGCTACTCTAGAGAAAATGATCAGCCACTGATGGCTGTATTAAGGGAACTAGGTATATAATTTTTATTAATTTAATGCCTATTGAGATGATAAAATTTTATCACTGTATAAATTTTAATAAGGAAAAAAAATGTTAATAAAATCTATTGAATCACTAGATAAAGGTTTAAATGTTTTTTGGAGCGATGATTCCTTGAGTTGTTATCCTTGGTTTTGGCTTAGGGATCATAGCGAAAGCAAAGAAGACTTACATCCAGATACTAAGCAGCGTCAGATTGATTCCTTTAGTAAATCACTAAATAATAGTGTAAACGACATATGGCTTGACGGATCTTCTGAAAGTATTTTTATTAAATGGAGTGATCAATCTAAAAGTAGTCTTTCTTTTGAATTACTGCAAACTATGTCATTACCAAGCCTTCCTCAGCCACATGCATTGAATGTTAACAATGTATGGAATTCCTCAAATGAAATTAAAGACCTCCCTGAAATAACCTATCAGGAGCTTATGAGTGATGGAGGAATAAAAACTTGGCTAAATCATATCCAAAGAGTTGGCTTCGTTTTAGTAACAGAGACTCCTGAAACTCCAGAGGTGACAAAAGAACTTATGGAGAGAATGGCTTATATTAGAAACTCTATTTTTGGAGGTTTTTCTGTTTGGGATAATAAGCTTGAAAATCCTGATGATACTGCCTTTACATCACTAGCTATTGAGCCACATACTGATGGAACCTATGTACATGACGCACCAGGACTTCAAACCTTGCACTGCATAAAAAGAGATTCTATTGGTGGCGAAAATCAATTAATTGATGGTCTTGCAATTGCAGAAAAGATGAGACATGAGCATCCTGATGCATTCAATATTCTGTGTAATGTTAATATTCCTGGGCGCTATATCAAGCCAGATACTTATTTAGAAGCGCATCGGCCTTTATTTAGGGTCAATGATAATGGTGATGTAATTCAAATAAGCTTTAATAATCATGACCGTGCTCCTTTTAGGTTAGAAAATGATTTAATGATTAAGTTTTATGATGCTTATAAAATATTTCATAATCTAGCAAATGATTCAAGTCGCCAATTTGAGTTTATGTTGGATCCTGGAAAAGTATTAACTTTTGATAATTGGCGACTTCTTCATGCGCGTTCATCTTTGACAGGGTATCGCCAACTTTGTGGCGGATATCATAATAGGGAAGATTTTGAAAGCAAATTGAGATTCGCCTAACTATTTATTTAAGATTAATTTGAATTTTATTTTGATTCAAATTACCTATAGTGGTGTTAAAATTAAGCATTATTTGAGTTAATAACAAAAACAGTATTTTATGATTGAACAAGGACTACAGCAAGAGATTAATATGGTGATGACTGAGGCTAGAAATCGTCGTCTTGAGTTTGTAACGGTGGAGCATTTATTGTTAGCCCTTCTTAATATGGATGAAGTTATAGCATTTCTTCGAGGTAAGCGAGTCAACATCGATGAACTTCGCGCTGAACTTGATCAATATATCGACTCACATACTCCTATTATTTCTGAGGATGCTGAAATAGATATTGTTCCAACAGTAGGGTTTCAAAGAGTTCTTCAAAGGAGTGTTTATCAGGCTCAGTCTGCTCAAAAAAATTCTGTTAATGCCATGAATGTCTTTGTCAGTATTTTTTCTGAAAAAGAATCGCACGCTGTTTACATGTTGAAATTAAATAATATTTCCAGATTGGATGTTATGGAGGGGATTTCTTCCCATCTAGCTGACAACCCAGTTGAAGAAACAAAGAAAGTTGAAGGTGATAAGCAAGCTAAGCCTTCTTCTCTTGAATCTTTTACTACTAATTTATGTGAAAAAGCTAGACTTGGTGAAATTGATCCTTTACTTGGCAGGGAAGAAGAGGTGCTTAGAACTGTTCAAATTTTATCAAGACGGCGCAAAAATAACCCATTACTTGTTGGCCAGGCTGGTGTTGGTAAGACTGCTATTGCCCAAGGTTTGGCAAAGAGAATAGTAGATGGACAGGTTCCTGAAATTCTAAAAAATACAACGATATATTCTCTAGATGTTGGTGTACTAATTGCGGGCACAAAGTATAGGGGTGATTTTGAAAAGCGATTAAAATCAGTACTTACAGATTTAGAGAAAGATAAGAATTCAGTTCTTTTTATTGATGAAATTCATACTTTGATTGGGGCTGGAAGTGTTTCAGGTGGCTCTTTAGATGCATCTAATCTTCTTAAGCCAGCTCTAGCAGATGGTTCACTCAAGTGTATAGGATCTACAACGTATGATGAATACCGTAAGATTTTTGAAAAGGATCATGCGCTCACAAGGCGCTTTCAAAAAGTGGATATTGAAGAGCCTTCAGTTGAAGACACAATTAAAATTTTGCATGGTTTAAAAAAATATTATCAAGCCCATCATAAAGTTAAATATTCAGCTGCATCTTTAGTTTCTGCAGCAGAGTTAACACATCGACATATTGGAGACAGACGCCTTCCAGATAAAGCTATAGATGTCATTGATGAGGTCGGCGCTCTTCAGCAAATACTTCCTAAATCGAAGCGTAAAGTAAATATTGGTGTTCCTGATATAGAAAATATTGTAGCTAAGTTGGCACGCATTCCTTCTCGCCAAGTTACTAGTGATGATAAATCTTTGCTTAAAAGTCTAGAGAGTGATCTTAAGTTGGGTGTATTTGGCCAAGATAATGCTGTTGAGTCTTTATCAACTGCTATAAAACTTTCTCGCTCGGGACTTTCTCCAGTTGAGCAGCCAATGGGTTCTTTTTTATTTGCTGGCCCTACAGGAGTTGGTAAAACTGAAATTTGTAAGCAGCTATCAAGAATTATGGGTGTCAAATTATTGAGATTTGATATGTCTGAATATATGGAGAGGCATGCTATTTCTAAACTTATAGGCTCCCCTCCTGGCTATGTTGGATATGACGAAGGAGGCCTGTTAACTGAGGCAGTAAATAGTAATCCTTATGCGGTTCTTTTATTGGATGAGATTGAGAAAGCACATCCTGATATTTTCAATATCTTGTTACAAGTTATGGATCATGGAAAGCTTACTGATGCTAACGGACGTGAAGTCGACTTTAGTAATGTGATACTTGTTATGACATCTAATGTTGGAGCACAAAACGTTCAAAGAGCTTCTATAGGTTTTAATGAGCAAGACCATTCTCTTGATTATGAAGGTGAGCTTAAAAAGATATTTACACCAGAATTCAGAAACCGCCTCTCAGAAATTATTTACTTCAATAAACTTAATGAAGAGGTTGTTGTCTATGTTGTCAATAAATTTCTTTTTGAGCTTGAAGACGTCCTTGAAAAAAAGAATGTTTCATTGATTGTTTCAGATGCAGCTCGAAAATGGTTTGCTGAAAATGGTTATGACTCTATGATGGGCGCCCGTCCAATGATGAGGTTAATTGAAAGAGAGGTGCGTAAACCTCTCGCTGATGAACTTCTTTTTGGTAAGCTAAGTTCAGGTGGGACTGTTAAAGTAGGAGTTAGCAAAGATAAGATTGCTCTAACAATTAGTTAATGAGAATTCTTATAAGTAATGATGATGGTTACCAGGCTAAGGGAATCAAACAGCTTACAAAATCTCTGAGTGAAATTGCAGAAGTAATTGTTGTTGCTCCAAGTGAGAATAAGTCTGCAGCAAGCAGCTCATTAACTCTTGGACGACCATTAAAACCAATTCAAATTGAGAAAAACATTTATGCAATTGATGCAACGCCTACTGATTGTGTTCATTTGGCTTTGTGTGGTTTTATAAAGGAATCAATTGATTTAGTGGTAACTGGTATTAATTTTGGGGCAAACTTGGGGGACGATACCATCTATTCTGGAACCGTTGCTGGGGCTATAGAAGGGCGATTTTTAGGACTTCCATCAATTGCAATGTCCCTAGCTAGTTGGGAGTGTAATCACTTCGAGACAGCAGGAGAAATTGCCAAGCGATTAGTTACCCAAATTGAAAAATCTGAACTATCTTACAACACTATTATTAATGTTAATGTTCCAGATATTCCTCTTAGCGAAATTAAAGGCATCAAGGCAACTCGTCTGGGCAATAGGCATAAATCTGAACCAAGTATTAAGGATAAAAAAGACAAATCTCTTTATTGGATTGGTGAAAATGGCAAGGAAGATGAAAATTCAGAGGGTACAGATTTTCATGCAATCTCTAATAACTTTGTTTCAGTTACACCTCTTCAGATTGATACAACGAATTATTCTGAAGTAAAGAGGGTGAATGACTGGCTTCAAAAAATGGATTATTGAGTCCAGGTATCTCTAAGTCCAACTGTTTTATTAAATACTAACTCTTTTGACTCACTATCTCTACAAAAGTAACCTTCACGCTCAAACTGATAGGTTCTTTCCGATTTTGCATTTGATAAATTTGGCTCTATAAATCCATTTTTTATCTCAAGAGAGCTGGGGTTAATTGATAATGATAAATCATCAGATTTAGCTGGATTTGAATCTAAAAAAAGGCGATCATATATTCTAAATTCAGCACTAAGTGCTTTGCTGGATTCTACAAAATGAATAACACCCTTGATTTTTCTTTCATCTGAAGGATTTTTACCTAAAGTATCTGGATCATAAGTACAGAAGACAGTTTTTACATTACCATCTTTGTCATTATCAAAATGAGTGGCTTTTATAACGTATGAGTTTCTAAGACGCACCTCTTTATTTATTGCTAGGCGTTTATATTTATTATTTGGCGCTACCTCTATAAAATCTTCTTTATCAATGTATATTTCCCTGCTAAAAAAGATTTCTCTAATTCCCATTTCTTCTTTTTGAGGATGAATTGGCGCTTGAAGAGATTCAATTTTACCTTCAGGGTAATTCTCTATTATTAATTTAATGGGGTTAATGACTGCCATTGATCGTGGGGCAGAATTGTTAAGATCATCTCTAATTGATGATTCTAAAACTGAAATATCAGTTAGGCTATTTACTTTTGATACTCCAATACGCTCACAAAAATCTCTTATCGAAGCAGCAGTGTATCCTCTTCTGCGAAGGCCTGAAATTGTAGGCATTCTAGGATCATTCCAGCTATTAACATGATTATTATCTACCAAGAGTTTTAATTTTCTTTTAGATGTGGTGGCATACTCAAGATTTAAGCGAGAAAACTCATATTGATAAGGTCTATTTGAAGTATTAAAATCATCTAAATTTTCTAAAGTCCAATTGTAAATTCTTCGATTATCTTGGAATTCTAGAGTACATAAAGAATGGGTAATACCTTCAATAGCATCTCCAAGGCAATGTGCAAAGTCATACATAGGGTAAATACACCAATCATTATTTGTCTGATGGTGCGTTTCAAATCGAATGCGATATAGAGTGGGATCACGCATACACATGAAACTTGAAGACATATCAATCTTGGCTCTAAGAACGCACTCTCCTTCGTTAAATCCTCCTGCTTTCATTTTTCTAAATAGGGATAAATTTTCGTCAATACTAGCTTCACGGTAAGGACTATTTTTTCCAGGCTCTTTAAGAGTCCCTCTAAATATACGAATTTCTTCAGCGTTTAAAAAACAAACATAAGATAAGCCCTTAGAAATCAACTCTTCAGCATATTGATAAAATTTATCGAAATAACTTGAGCTAAATTTAACCTCACCATCCCAATCAAATCCTAACCATTCAACATCTTTTTTAATCGAATCAACAAATTCAATATCTTCTTTAGAGGGGTTAGTATCATCAAATCTTAGGTTACAGTGCCCTTTATAATCTATAGCTGTACCAAAGTTGAGACAGATAGACTTTGCATGACCAATATGAAGGTAACCATTGGGTTCTGGCGGAAACCGAGTCTTAACAACCACATATTTACCAGATGAAAGATCTTCATCTATAACATTCCGTATAAAATTAGTAGACTTTTCTTCTTTATTTTGAGAATTCATTTATGAAAATGCTAAGGATAGTTTAAGCTTGACAAATTATATCATTAAAAGCTTAAATTAATATCTAGCGCTTCAAACTGAATGCCGTTGTAAAATACTTTTTATGAAAATAGCAATAGTTAAACTCTCTGCCTTAGGAGACATCATTCATGCAATGATTGTTCTTCAGTTCATTAAAAAACATAGCAAAGATATTAAGATTGATTGGGTAGTAGATGAAAGTTATGAGGAGTTACTAAAGTTTAACCCAGATATTAATAAGCTTCATGTTACTAATATTAAAAAAGCTAAAAAGAAGAAATCAATTAAATTATTTTTTAATGAATTAATTAGTATAAGAAATCTTGGGCCATATGATCTTGTTATTGATATGCAGGGCTTAATTAAATCAGCATTAATTTCTAGACTTATACGTTCTAATTTAACAATAGGCTTTGATAAAAATTCAATAAGAGAGGGTATTGCTTCTACTTTCTATAATAAAACTTTGAATTATGGATATGAGAAAAATGTTATTGAGCGAAATGTGGAGTTAATTAATTTTGCGTTAGGGTTAAATATAATTCAAAATAACATATTTAAAAAACTTCCTTTTTTGTTTGCAAGTAAAAAATATATAAATACTAAATTATCAAATACAAAAAAAAATATATTATTAGTTCCTGGAGCATCTCATAAGTCAAAATGTTATCCGATTTTAAATTTAGCTAAATTTACAACTTTGATTGATGCTAACTTTTTTGTTATTTGGGGAAATCACAAAGAAAAAATAATGGCAGAAAAAATAAAAACTAAATCTCCAAGTATAAATGTTTGCGAAAAATTATCGATAGATTCATTAATTTCATTAATTTCTCAAGTAGATTTAATTATAGGTCCAGATACTGGCCCTACTCATATAGGTTGGGCATTGAATATACCATCAATTACTTTATTTGGACCAACTCCTGGCTATAGAAATGCTTATTTAACAGAGCTAAATAAAATTATTGAATCTAATTCAAAAGTCAACCCTTTTAAATTAGATAAGAAGGATGATTCAATAAATGAAATAGGGGTTGATGAGATTTTAAAAGTTGCTAAAGTTTTATTAGATAGATAATTTATAGTTTTAATTGATAATTACTTCATTTGCTTGATGGATGGAATCAAGAATATATTTTGCTTGTGAATTTGCTTCATTTATTTTATGTCCACTCCTAACAAGAATGGTTTTTATAATATCTGCATTATTTGCTGCTTTAATATCTACTTCTTTGTCACCTATAAGCCATGAATTTTGCATGTCTATATTGTATTTATTTTTTGCTGCAATGAGCATTCCAGGTTTTGGTTTTCTACAATCACAATTTGAATCAGGCATGTGAGGGCAATGAAGTACATCTAAGATACTTATATTATTTTTTTTGAATTGTTCTAACATCCAATTATTTAAGATGTTGTATTGAGCTTCTGTGTAATATCCTCGTGAAATTCCAGATTGATTTGTTATTATAATAATTTGAAAATTGTTATTTATGAGATATTTACAAGTCTCAAAAACACCAGCTATAAATTCAAAATCTTCTATTTTATATAAGTAGTTGATTTCTTTATTAATAACGCCGTCTCTATCTAGAAAAATAGTTCTTATAGTCATATGATAAGGTAAGTATAATCATTTTATTAATATTTTGGCAATTGTAAAGGATTCTATATGTTTGGAGGGTTTAATCTAGATAAAACATATCAGTTTTTAATTATTGCTCTAGCATTTTTTCTCCCTTTGACTGTCTTTGGGGGGAATTTAATCATAGTAATTATCTGTATTCTTTGGATAATATCTGGAGAGTATAAATCAAAGTTTAATCAGATTATTAAAAATAAATTGATGCTTGCATCGATATTATTCTTTTGTATCCATGTTTTTGGATTATTGTGGACAGATGATCTTACTTGGGGGCTTCATATCGTTCATAAAATGTGGTATTTCATAGGGTTATTGCCAATACTTTATACATTAGTTAAGAAGGAGTATATTCCTTATTATTTAGCTGCTTTTTTAATTTCTATATTATTGACAGAAGTTATTTCTTTCTTAATTTGGTTTGAAGTAATTGAGCCATTTAAAAATGCAACTTTAGAGAATCCAACTCCATTTATGAGTCATATTTCTTTTAATCCTATTTTAGCTTTTTCTATATATCTAGTCTTACATGAGGTTTTAATTAACAAAAAACTTAGCAAAGTAATCTTATTTTGTTATAGTTTTTTTTCAATCAGTATGGTAATCAATATGTTTATTACAGGTGGTCGAGCTGGACAAGTTGTTTTTTTTGCGATGATAGTAATACTTATTTTTCAGGTTTTTAATAAGCAAAAAGTAAAAGCAATATTAACGATTTCAATTATAGTTCCACTTATTTTTATGACAGCATACCAATCAAGTTATCTTTTTAATCAAAGAGTTGACGAGGCTATTAGTAATGTTGTGATGTATTCAGTTAATAAAGATACATCGGTGGGGCAGAGACTTTCATTTATTATCAATTCATATGATGTTATAAAGTTAAATCCAATATTAGGAGTTGGCACAGGAGACTTTCCAGCGGAATATAAGAAAATTAATCAGCTGAATACTCCTAATCTTCCTGATGCTACAAATCCACATAATATGTATATTTTAGTTTTAATGCAACTCGGATTTCTAGGCTTGGTTAGTATGCTGAGTATTTTCTATTATCAAATTAAGCTCTCTTTTAATTCTACAAATAGATTATTGAAAGATGCTGGGTTAGCATTACCATTATTATTTCTGGTTATGATGTTAAGTGATTCATATCTCTTAGGGCATTACACATCGTTATTGTTTGTCTTTTTTAGTTCATTTTTGTATAAAGGTTTTGAAAAAAATTAAAAAAATTAAAAAAATTCTCATAATTATTCAACGTTCCAATGGGGATGTTTTTTTAAGTGTCTCACTAATTAATAATCTTTATAAACATTATCATTCTCCTGAAATAGACTTGCTTATCAATGATGATACACATCCATTAGCAAGTCTTCTTCCAAATATAAACCATATATATACATTCTCATATTATGAAAAGCAAAATAATCGCTTTAAGCAAGAAAAAAAACTTATAACTTCATTATTTAGAAAATATGACTTGAGCATTAATCTTACTGCAAGTGATAGGAGTGTTTTTTATGCATTAATAGCTGGTAAAAAATCAATAAGTGCAATAGAATTGGATAATAAAAAATCTTGGTGGAAAAAAATATTATTAACTTATTCATACTATTTTGACTCATCAAATCATATATTACTAAATAATCTAGAGCCATTAAGAATATTAAAAATTAATTATGATAATGTTCAGCAAGATGTTAAATTTTCTAATAATGAAGAGTCTAAGATAAGCCAAAAGTTAAAGTCAAAAGGGATTAGTAAATTCATTATTTTTCATCCTTCAGCCCAATATAATTACAAAGTGTATCCAAAAGAATTAAGAGATAGTCTGATTAATTTACTTAATACTTTGAATATACCAATTATTATTACAGGTGGTAATAATGAAATTGACTTACATATAAAAAATGAAATACCATCTTTGTCAAATATCTATAATTTTATTGGTGAGACCTCTTTAAAAGATTACTTTATTCTGAGTAAATTATCATTAGCATATATTGGAATGGATACTTTGAATATGCATATAGCAGCTTCACAAGGTAAGCGGATTTTTGCAATATTTGGTTCAACAAAATTATCTATGTGGTCTCCATGGTCTAATCAATTGAAAAATTCAACCTCGATAAATACATCAATCCAAACATATGGTAAAAATACAATTTTTCAATCATCTATACCCTGTGAAATTTGTGGTATTTTGGGATGTGGCCATAATCACGATAAGAATATTTTTCCTAGCATTGTTGAGCCTAGAGATATTTTTAAGGAGGTTATGCAATGGAATTTAAATCCAAAAGAAGAAAATGAGATTGTAACTTTAAGTAAATCTTTCTGTAGTCAAAGAAAAATCCTTTTGTATATTGTTTATGGTGAAGACCAAGCTTATTATGATGGTGCTATATTTAGTTTTTTGACTTTTAAGTACTGGTTATCAGCTGATGATCAAATTGAGTTAGTAGTCTTAACTGAAAAACCAGAAAAGTTTGCAGGTTATCCAGTCAATACAATAATTATGAGTGATAAACAAAAGAATGAATGGTCATTAAATGGCGCTTACCATTTTCGTATAAAGAACCGGGGATTAGCATACGTAATGGATGAGTTAAAGTTAAAAGAGTTTGATAAAATTCTTTTTTTTGATACTGATACATATTTTCATAAATCGCCATTAGCACTATTTGATTTAATTAAACCAAATCAAGCTTTGTTTTATCTCAATGAGGGATTAATACATGACAGAGAAAGATTTAAAGTTTATATTGATAGCCTTGAGGGTAAAAAAATTAATATTGCTGATGAATTCTATGAGCTATCAAAAAAATCAGCTTTATGGGGGTCTTTAATGGTTGGAATTATGACTAATATGCGTTATAGCCTAGATTGGGCTGACAAACTCATGATTAAATTGTTTTATATAGTTCCTTCACATACAATTGAACCTTTTGCTTTATCTGAGAGCTTATTGAGAAAATATAAAATAGCAGAAGGAAAAAACTTTGTAAGTCTGTATTCAACCTCAAGAAAGAAAGAGCATGCTAAAAATATTTTGGCTAATTTTTTTCATCAAAATAGAGGACTCCATATTGATGATAAAGTCTGTCTAGCTCAAAAAGTCAAAATTAAACGCCCTTTTTCTGTAGTGCTAAGGCAGCGGATTGAAAGAGTAATGAGTAAATAATGCTAAATAATAATATTCCTATATTAATGTACCATAGTGTGGAAAAAATGCCTAAATCAACGGTAATGAGAAGTTTACATGTTCCTCCAAATAAGTTTAATTTCCAAATGTTGATTTTAAAAAAATTAGGATATCAGGGCCTTAGTATCAAAGAGCTTAAGCCTTATTTAGATGGAGAGAAGGTTGGAAAAGTTGTGGGCATTACATTTGACGATGGTTATCAAAATATTCTGCTTAATGCAGCGCCAATTTTAAAAAAATATAACTTTAGTGCCACCTCATATATTGTAAGTGAAAATGTTGGCTCTTCTAATACTTGGGATATTGATAAGGGAATTACTCAAAGGCCTTTAATGACAGAGGCTGAGATTAATTCTTGGCTTAAATTAGGAATGGATATTGGTGGTCATACCAAGACACATCCTGATTTAACTAATATTTCAAGGTTAAAAGCTCAGAAAGAGATCAGTGACTGTAAGAAAGAATTAGAAAATATATATAAAGTAATAGTTACTGATTTTTGCTATCCTTTTGGTAAATTTAATGAATTAATTTGCAATATGGCTAAAGATTCTGGCTATCTTTCTGCTACAACCATGCAAAGAGGGAGGGCAAACTTAAATTCCAATAGATTTAGTTTACCTAGAATACCAATAAACTATCGCACACTTCCTCATTTGTTTATTGCAAAAATTTTGACACAATATGAAGATAGAAGGTAGCTTGCTAAGTATTTATTTACTATGATTTAATTTCTTCTATAATCATCATCTAAGCGAATAATGTCATCTTCTCCCAGGTAACTTCCTGTTTGTATTTCTATAATTTCAAGTGGAACCGTTTCGTGGTTCTCTAGTCTATGAATTTCGCCTTTAGGGATATAGGTTGATTCATTTTCTTTTAGCTGAAAAACTTTATCTCCACACGTTATTAAAGCTATTCCTTTTACAATTACCCAGTGCTCAGCACGTTTTTCATGTTTTTGCAAAGATAATTTTGCCCCTGGGTTTACTAAAATACGCTTTACTTGGAAGTTCTTACCAAGATCTATAGAGTCATAGTAACCCCAAGGCCTGTATACTTTTCGGTGATTATTAGATTCATTTCTATCATCATTATTGAGTTTTTGAACAATATATTTTATTTCTTGAGAGCTTTTCTTACTTGAGACTAGTAATGCATCTTGCGTATCAATAATGACAAGATCTGAAACATCATTTACAGCCACCAGTCGATTTGTGCTGTGTATATAGGAGTTTTTAACTTTACTGATTATTACATCTCCTTCACTGACGTTATTATTAATATCTTTGGCTTTTGAGTCCCATAAAGCCTCCCATGATCCAATATCACTCCAAGTACCATTGAATGGAACAACTATTCCTTTTTTTGTTTTTTCCATTACAGCATAATCAATAGATTTGTTGTTACATTTCTGAAACTCTTCTTTATCTAAACGAATAAAATCTAAGTCTTTGGTAGCTTTATTAAGTGATTGTTTACAACTATAGTGAATTTCAGGCTCATATTTTTCTAGCTCTTCTAAATAAGATGAGGCTTTAAAAATAAATATTCCACTATTCCAGTAATGGTTTCCCGAGGTTAAGTATTTTTCCGCATCTGCAAGGTTTGGTTTTTCTGTAAATGAAACAATATTATAGTATTTATTTTTTTTAGAATTATCTGCTTCAATATACCCATAACCAGTTTCAGGTTTATGGGGCTTAATACCTAGAGTTACCATTTTACCTTCCTTAGCAATTCTATATGCAATTTGAATTGAGTCTTGAAATTTTTGCATATCTTTTATAAGGTGGTCAGCAGATAAGACTAGAAGTGTAGGGTCCTCCTTTTCATTTAATAAGTTCATAGCTGCTATGGCAATTGCAGGTGCAGTATTTTTTCCAATAGGCTCTAGAATAATTCCTTTACTTTTAGAGTTAATTTGTCTAAGTTGCTCAGCAACAATAAAGCGATGCTCTTCATTGCAGATAATTACAGGATCACTTGCCTCCTCAGGCAGTCTAGTAATTGTATCTTGAAATAAAGAAGTTCCATTTATTAGGGCTAAGAATTGCTTTGGATAAAGTTTTCTAGATAGAGGCCATAATCTAGATCCAATACCACCCGATAATATTACTGGAACTATCATTTGTTTAGTTTTTTAATTGAATTATTGCTTGGAAGGTTCCATTTATTTTGTGCTTCAGTAAGTTTAATATATCTATAAAAAGTCCCTTCAAAATTACCAAAGGCAATAACAAATCCGGGTCCTCCATCTAAAAATCCAAGCTTAAATATATAGTGCTTAATAAAAGACCAAAGACCATGTAAAAATGCTTTTAAAACTCCACCATTTACTCCTTTTTCTATTAGTTTTGAAACTCCCAGACTAGAATATCGATTTGCTTTATGCATAACTTCTTCAGTATTTCTGAACGGAAATTGCCAAATGATATTATCAATAGTACCAACCTCTTTTGAACTATGACTAACATAGCCCTCATGAACAGCATCTGGAGTATAACTCATTTTGCCTTTTTTAAATAGTTGAGGTTGCCTATAATTTGGATACCATCCTGAATATTCAATCCACCTTCCCATAAAAAAATTCTTTCTTGGAACTCTGTATATATCTAGAGAAGCAGTTTTAATTAGTTTAATAATTTCATCTCTAACTTCAATTGTGCACCTCTCATCTGAATCTAGACTAAAGATCCAATCATTTTTACAGTGACTAATGGCCTGATTCCTTAAATCTCCATAACCATTAAAAGGAATATGAACTACTTTTGCACCTAATTCAATAGCAATTTCAGTTGTTCCATCTGTGCTATTAGAGTCAGCAAGAATAATTTCATCAGCCCAAAGTACACTATTAATACAATCTCGAATCTTTTCTACTTCGTTAAAGGCGATAATGTACACAGAAATTTTCATAGTATTAGTAAAATGGTAAATATTTATTTGTACTTTATAGAAATTATAAAATGTTTTATAAATTAATCCCTATTTTATCTAATAACTCATCAGCTAATGAAAATTAGTCTAATTATCACTACCTTTAATTGGCCTGAGTCATTATTGCTAGTTTTAGAAAGCATCAGACATCAAAGTCTTATGCCTGATGAAATAATTATTGCAGATGATGGAAGTAATGAGTCAACAAGAAAGTTAATTTCAAGTTTTAACAAACAGTTTGATTTAAATATTCTTCATTCCTGGCAAGAAGATAATGGTTTTAGAGTGGCAAAATCAAGAAATAAGGCAATACTCAAATCTTCTGGCGATTACATTATTCTAATTGATGGAGATATGGTATTAGATCCGAGATTTGTTAAAGATCATATTGATTGTTCTGAGCCTGGATATTTTATTCAAGGTTCAAGAGTCTTATTATCTAAGAAAGAAACACAAAAAGCATTGTCTGAAAAAAATATTAACTTTTCATTCTTTTCATCAGAGTTGAAGAATAGAAAAAACTCTATTCGTTCAAAAACACTTTCTTTAATATTTTCTAATAAAAAAAATCATCTACGGGGAATTAAGTCTTGTAATATGGCTTTTTATAGAGAGGATTGCATAAATATAAATGGATTTAATAATGACTTTGAAGGCTGGGGAAGAGAGGATAGTGAGTTTGTTGTTCGCATGATGAATAGCGGCATGAAAAGGAAAAATATTCGTTTTTGTGCTATTCAGTATCATTTGTGGCATGATGAAAATAATAGAGAGTCTTTAAAAATAAATAACTTAATGTTAGAGGCTGCAATAAATAAAAAACTTCTATGGTGTGAAAATGGAATTAAATCAATGAAAGATAATGAAGGTTAGTGCGTTTACATTTATAAAAAATGGAGAAATGCTTGGATATCCATTTTTAGAATCAATACAATCTATTCTACCAATAGTTGATGAGTTTATAGTCAATGTTGGCGAAAGTGAAGATGAAACATTGGATATGATTCGATCAATCAAAGATAAAAAGATTCATATTGTTCAGTCAAAATGGAATGAGAGTATGCAAGATCGTGGTTATGTGTATGGCCAACAAAAAATGATTGCACAATTTAATTGTTCAGGAGATTGGGCTTTTTATATTGAGGGTGATGAGGTTTATCATGAGGATGAACTTGATAAGATTAAAAAATCTATGGAACTCCATTTAAATGATTCAAATGTTGAGGCTTTAGTCTTTGACTTTAAGCATTTTTATGGAAATGGTAATAGCTTTTTAAATTCACCCGGATGGTATAGATCAGAGGCTAGAATTATAAAAAATTCTGTACGCTCATATTCGCCAGATGGCCTTTTTTGGCTAATTTTAGACTCTAATAAGAAAGGCAGATATCCAAAAACGAAGCACTCAGGCGCAACTTGTTATCATTATGGATGGGTCAGGGGTGAAGATCAAATGAATCTTAAGAGCTATCAAGTTAATAAATATTGGGACTCTGAGCCAGCTAAAATTGATTACTCTCAAATGGATCAGTCAATTATTGAATTATTTCAGGGGACGCATCCTGAGCTAATTACAGATTGGCTTCCTAAGGAAAAAGGTTTGTTTGAGGTGGACCAAAATTATAAACTAACTTCTAAACAAAAAAAACATCGCATAATGATTCTAATTGAAAAGTTTTTTGGTGTGGATTTGAGCAAAAAACACTATAAGCTTTTAAAATGAAAATTCTTATTGAGCTTCCAACATGGTTGGGAGATACTATAATGGCAACTCCAGCTATTGAAAACTTAGTGAGCCTTTTTAATAATTTAGAAATCACTCTAATTGGCTCAGATATTGCAATTGAAGCTCTAAAAAATCACCCAAGGGTTTTTAAAACATACGTTTTAGAAAAAAATTATTTGATTTTCTTTAAGACTTTAAGAGGCTTAATTGAGTATGATATATTTCTCTCGTTTAGGGGGTCATTTCGCACTAAATTTATGAAATTTTGTATTTCTTCTAAAAGCAGTTATCAGTATGATAAAAAAAAATATCCGAATGGTCATCAAGTAGAAAAATATAATAATTTTATTAGTGATGTGATGAAAAATGCTTTAGCACCAGGCAAATTGAAATTACATACAAAAATAGTAAAATCTCACTCAAAAAATAAAATATTAGGAATTAATCCTGGAGCTTCTTACGGAAGTTCGAAACGATGGTATCCTGAAGAGTTTGCAAAAGTTGCTATAGGCTTATCTAGTGACTATGATATTGTTATTTTTGGAAGCTCTATAGAAAAAAATATTGCAACTGATATTGAGAACTATTTAATTAAAAAAGGTGTCAGTAATTATCAAAATTTATCAGCTCAAACCTCCATTCATGATCTAATTGCTCATATTTCAAATCTTGATTTATTTATAACTGGAGATAGTGGGCCGATGCATATTGCGGCAGCTTATCAAATTCCAACAGTTTCAATTTTTGGATCGACTAATGACAAAGAAACCTCTCAATGGATGAATGAAGATAGCATTATAGTAAAGAAGAATTTAAATTGTCAGCCATGCATGAAGAGAGTTTGCCCCCTTAAACATCATAATTGCATGAAACTTATTACTGCATTAGATGTTTTAAAGGCTGCAAAGCAATTTGATTAGATGCTAAATTTATTATCAATTAATTGACAAATAGTATGACCAATTATGATGTGTATTTCTTGAATTCGGGCAGTATCCTCAGCAGGAACAACTAGATTCAAATCACAAATTTCATTCATCTCGCCTCCTGATCTTCCACTAAAGCCTATCGTTTTGCATCCAAGATTTTTAGCTTTTAAAAGTCCGTTTAATACATTAGTACTGCTTCCACCTGTGCTGATTCCAATTACTGTATCTCCTTTATTTGCCAAAGCTTCAATCTGCCTTTCAAAAATTTTTGAGTACCCAAAGTCATTCCCAATTGCAGTGAGAGCAGAGGTGTCTGTTGTTAATGCCAGAGCTGCCAGGCCTTTTCTATCATCTTTGTATCTTCCAACTAGTTCCGCAGCAATATGTTGAGCGTCAGATGCACTCCCACCATTTCCAAAAAGTAAAATTTTATTTTCATTTTCAAGGCTTTCAATGCAGATTTTTGCCGCGCGCTCGATGGAGAGAATAATATGCTCAGAATTCAAAGTATCTTGAGCAGTTTTAATATGATTCTCTAATTCAATTTTTATTATCGATCGCATTTTTATTTATTTTATTAATTGTGTGTGATGTACTCTTGTTATTAGTGAAATCAACAATTTTGAGTTCTTTAGCTATTTCCTGACCAACAACTTCTTTTCCTTCGTAATCTCCACCTTTAACTAGGATATCAGGATATATTTCTGTAATTAAGTTTAATGGAGTATCTTCATCAAAAATGACAACATAATCAACAACTTTGAGTGCAGTAAGAATTTTAGCCCTATCAATTTGAGTGTTAATAGGGCGATTTTCTCCCTTTAAAGATTTAACTGATCTATCTGAGTTTAGTCCAATAATTAAAATATCACCAAATCTTTTTGAGGATTCAAGATAATTAATATGACCAGTATGAATTAAATCAAAGCACCCATTTGTAAAAATAATTTTTTTACCTTCTATTTTTAGTTCAGTTACTATTTTCTTAATCTCTTTTAATGTTTTTAAGCACTTATCACTAGAATGATTTTTCAAATTTGATTCATAATCAATAATTTCATTAAGTGTTGCTGTTGAGTTTCCAACTTTACCAACTACAATGCCAGCTGCAAGGTTAGCAAATTGAACTGCTTCATCGATATCAAGGTTACATGATAAGGCAAAGCCAAGTGATGCCAGGATAGTATCTCCAGCTCCAGTTACATCAAATACTTCTTGAGCTTTGGTGGGGTAAATACGTAATTCATCATCATAAATTGCCACACCGCCTTCACTTAAAGTAATT
>Ga0209482_1001035_pt1 | contig 20921 bp, 19 predicted proteins | sample CoawatmetaG10DNA_FD_187512 | JGI IMG/M metagenome (GOLD analysis project Ga0209482, IMG submission 187512) | Marine microbial communities from the West Antarctic Peninsula - Coastal water metaG104-DNA (SPAdes) (version 2) | ecosystem: Environmental > Aquatic > Marine > Coastal ...
CTTGTAAATTATCTGATCTGGCTCTTTTATATTGTTTATTGTCTTGATCCTCTGTATGCCTTGCTATATATGACCCCTAGGGGTTAGGTTCTTCTGGCCTTATGCACTGAGCAGGTTGGAGCACCCTTTTCTTGCGTAGCGACAGCCATTAGACATTCACCGTATTTATAATACAAACTCTTATTTTGAAATTGATGTATATATGAGTTATATTTACCATACAGAGTATAGATATTTATAAATAACAATTTGAGCACACGAAAGGAACTAGCAGAGCATTTGGACTTATCGATTCAGTCTATTTCAGACTTGATTGGCAAAGGAGTGCTATTAATAGGCTCTGGCAGATCGCCGGTGAACATTGATGCGTGTCGAATACAGTATATAAATTATATAAGGAAAGCCGCTAGGTATACAAAAAGAGACGGCACTGGTGATATTACTGAAGAGAAGACAAAGCTAACGGCGGCTCAAGCAAGAAAGGCAGAATTGGAAGTAGAAATAATGGAGGGAAAGCTTGTACCTATACAAGAAGTAGAAGAGTTCTTAATTGAACGCTTTTCCAATGCTAGGGCTAAGTGGTTGGCAGTACCTTCAAGAATTGCACATAAAGTAATAACTGTTGAAACTTTTGCTGAGGCAGAAATTGAAATAAAGGAAGGAATATACGAAGGCTTAAGCGAGCTTGCTAATGATGGAATACCTGAAAAATATAGAACGAGTGATCGAGGCTACCAATCAGATTTGGACTCCACCACCGAATCTGAAGATTAGCGATTGGGCTGATACTTACAGACGGCTATCTCCAGAATCTTCTGCTGAGAGTGGGCAGTGGCGAACTGATAGAGCTCCTTATCAAAGAGAAATCATGGATGCTTTTAATGATCCAGAAAATCAACGTATCGTTTGGATGAAGTCTTCTCAGGTTGGTGCTACTGAGGTGCTTTTAAATGTCATTGGTTACTACATAGACCAAGACCCAGCCCCAATGCTAATTATGCAACCGACACTTGCTATGGCTCAAGCTTTTAGTAAAGACAGGCTATCAACAATGATTCGTGATTCTGAGAAAATAAGAGATAGCGTCAAAGACCCTAGAAGTAGAGATTCAGGCAATACTGTTTTATCTAAGAAGTTTATAGGTGGCAATTTAACAATGGTGGGCTCTAACAGTGCAGCAGGTCTTGCTTCACGAGCCATTCGAATAATGTTGGCGGACGAGTGTGATAGGTACGAGGCTAGTGCCGGAGCAGAGGGCGACCCTATATCCCTAGCAACAAAAAGAACCACTACCTTTTGGAATCGTAAAATATATCTATGCTCAACACCAACTATCAAGGGCTTATCAAGAATTGAAACTGCTTTTGAGGAATCAGACAAAAGATTTTATTATGTTCCTTGCCCCGAATGTGAGGTTAAACAAGTTTTAAGTTGGAAGAATATTGTATGGGATGAAAACAAACCAGAGACAGCAGCTTACGCTTGTAATGATTGTGGATCAGTAATTAATGAAACTAAGAAACAATGGATGATAAAGCACGGAGAATGGAGAGCAACGGCTAAAAAAACCAATACAGCAGGATTCCACATATCAGAACTGTATTCTCCTTGGTCTACATGGGCTGAAATGGCAATAAACTTCTTAGAGGCCAAAAAGAACCCTGAAATGCTAAAAACGTGGATTAACACCAGTTTAGGAGAATCTTGGGAAGAACAGGGCGAAACGGTTGAATATGAGACTTTACTTGGAAGAAGACTTAATTATGACCACACATCAATACCAGAAAGCGTATTAGTAATAACTGCCGGAGTTGACACCCAAAAAGACCGTCTGGAATTACAATTGGTTGGTTGGGGTAAGGATTATGAAGCTTGGGTTTGTGACTTTAAGATATTTTGGGGCGACCCTAACGCAATGAATGTTTGGTCTGAACTTGATGAATATTTAAAACGAAGATTTAAAACAGAATCTAATAGATCAATTCCAATATCATGCTGCACAATCGATTCAGGTGGCCATTCGACCAACGCCGTTTATGAATTTACAAAGCCAAGGCAGGCTAGAAGAATATTTGCGGTAAAAGGATTGAGTGTTGCAGGCAAGCCAATTGCAAACAGACCTTCCTTTGTTGGTAAAAACAAAGCTGTATTATATGGAGTAGGAACTGATACAGCTAAAGAGGCTATATTTTCACGCCTAGCAGCTCTTCCAGAGGCTACTACATTACATTTTTGCTCTGATCTTGACGAGGAATACTTTAAACAGCTAACTGCTGAGAAAAGGGTTACTAAATACATAAGAGGTCGTAAGCAACTAGTATGGAAGCAGGTTCGAAGTAGAAACGAGGCTCTTGACACGCTTGTTTACAATTTTGCAGCTATTTACATACTAAACCCTAGTTTCAATGCTATAGAAGAAAAAATAGTCACCGGCACTAAAGAGACCGAAGATGTTGATGATAATAGTCCATTAATCAGACAAAGAACCAGAGGCAATACCAATTTTGCTAGTAATTGGAAAGATATATAAACTTCATACCATAGAGTTGACTTATTTATAAAAAACCTTAGTGTCTTATATAGATTAATTTAAAATATATGAGGTTTTTACTTGAGCAACGCTTTCGATTCAAACAACTATCCACTAGAAGTTGATCCCGTTTTACAAAAAGGTGATTTCTGGGCGTGGAAAAAAACTGGTTTAACAACCGACTACCCATTTTCCTTGTATTCAGTAAAGTATAAATTTCATCACCTAAGCGGTTCAACACCTCTTTTCTTTACTGTAACAGCAACAGAAGTAGATGATGAGTATGTATTCTCAACATCAACCACTACATCCCATCCGGCGGGTGAATATAAGTGGACGGCAATTGTAATAAGAACTTCTGACTCTGTAGAGGCAATAATTGGCGAAGGTTATGTAACTGTTGTTGATGATGCTATTAGATCACACGCAAAAATAGTTTTAGATAGTATTGAGGCTGTAATCGAAGGTAGAGCAAATATGGATCAGGCAAGCATGAGCATTGCTGGCAGATCACTTTCCAGAACGCCTATAGAAGAATTACTTCTATTAAGAAGTAGATATAAGTCTGAATGGCTAAAAGAAGTAAAACTAGCAAGACTTAAAAATGGGAAAGCCTCTGGAAACACAATAAGGGTGCAATTCTAATGGCTTGGTACAACAACATACTTAAAAGTAGAAAATTACAAACAAAAACAATTTATGCCAAACAGCGTTCATACTCAGGGGCTAGTAGAGATCGTTTCTTTACAGACTTTTCATCAACATCCTCAAGCCCAGACTCTGAAATACAGCCAAATATAAGAATATTAAGAGCAAGAGCCAGAGAGTTGGCTAGAAATGATAGTTATGTTTCAAGATATTTAAACTTGATGATTTCAAATGTTGTTGGTAAGTCAGGAATAAGAATAAGTTCTAAAGCCAGAACAGATAGTGGTAACTTAGATATGGATGCCAATCAGCAAATTGAAAAAGCTTGGAAAGAATGGTGTAAACGTGGCGTTTGTACAGTAGACGGAAGAATGAGTTTTTTGGATTGTCAAAAATTATTCATTGAAACTCTTTATAGAGATGGTGAAGTTTTAATACTCCATCGACAAGTAAAAGATGTTAATAAATTTGGTTACGCAATACGTTTTATAGAAGCTGATCGCTTAGACGAAGACTATAACGATATAGCAGCAAACGGCAATCAGATAAAGATGGGCGTGGAAGTCGACTCTCACGACAGGCCAATTGCATACTATTTGTTTAAAGATCATCCGTATGACACTTTATATTCTCACAAAAGAGAACATGACAGAGTACCTAAAGAAGAATTGATGCACATATTTCTTGCAAATAGACCGGAACAAACAAGAGGAATATCGCCAATAGCAACTTCAATGGCTAATATTAAGATGTTAAATGGCTATCTTGAAGCAGAAATAGTCGCTGCACGGGTTGGGTCTTCCAAAATGGGGTTTTTCACCTCACCCGAAGGAAATTCTTACGTTGGTGATGATACGGCTGAAGATGGCTATGCTCCGGTGATGAACGCTTCTGCCGGAACATTTGAACAGCTTCCTAGTGGAATGTCGTTTCAATCATTTGATCCCAGTCATCCGTCAACAGCTTTTGAATCATTTACAAAATCAGTTTTAAGATCAATAGCCTCTGGTTTAAACATTTCATATCATTCGCTTTCAAATGATCTTACTTCGGTTAATTACTCTAGTATCAGGCAAGGAGCTCTCGAAGACAGAGCCGCTTATCAAATATCTCAGCAATTCATGATTGAGCACATGATAGAGCCTATATTTAAACAATGGTTTCTCATGGCTATAGGATCAGAGCTTAAATTGCCACCGGAAAAGTTTGACAAATTCTTTAATTCAACAAACTACATAGCAAGAGAGTGGGATTGGATCGACCCACAAAAGGAAATAAACGCAAAAATTGCAGGATTGCAAAATGGAATTACCACTTATTCAGACATAGCAAGCTCGCAGGGAAGGGATGCTGAAGAGTTAATGGAAATGCACCAGAAAGAGAAACAATTAATGGAACAATACGGAATAAAGTCCGCATATCAACCATTTGGACAAAAACAACCTGTACCGGCAGAAATTGACGGTTCAAAAGACGAGGAATAATTATGTCAGAAAATTTAATAACAACTAGCGAGGAAAATGAAATGGATGATATTAATATTGAAAACACCATTTCTGAGACTGAGGAAGTTGTAGAAACTGAAGTAGAGGAAGTGAAAGCTGAATCTGAAGAAGTGGAAACGACTGAACCAGAGGAAATGGCTGTTGATGTTGATGAGAATGATGAGATGGATAGAGCGTGCTCTGGTGAAATTAATTACAGAACCATTGCTTTAGACAGATCATCTTATATAGACGAAGAAAACAGAACTGTAAGAATTGGCGTATCAAGCGAGCAGCCTGTTGAAAGATCGTTTGGTTTAGAAGTCCTAGACCATAAAAGAGAATCTATAGATATGGAATTTATGGAATCTGGAAGAAGTCCTTTATTACTTGAGCATGACATGTCTCAGGTTATAGGCGTAGTAGAGAGATTTGAAATTGATGAGACAGCAAAGAGGACAACTGCTGTAGTACGCTTCGGAAGAAGTGAACTTGCTTCAGAAATTTTTCAAGATATGTTAGACGGAATTCGTCAAAACATATCAGTAGGTTACAGAATTAATAAAATGGAACGAGACAGCAATGACATCCTTGGAGATCATTATAGAGCTACTAGCTGGATGCCGATGGAAGTTAGCAGTGTGGCAATCGGGGCTGACAATTCGGCTGGGGTCGGGGTTGGACGTTCTAAAGAAAAACAAAATAAACAATTCAGGAAAATAAAAATGAGTGAACAAAATAACATAGACGAAACGGCTGTAAGAGCTGAAGCGTCTGAAGCTGCTAAAGCAGCGATGCAAAAAGATAATGTAGGAATAGAAGCACTAGGCAAACTACATAATCAAAGAGACTTAGCTGACAAAGCAATAAGAACAGGAACTAACCTAGAAAGCTTTAGAGGGGAACTTTTAGAAGCAATCCAGAGCAAACCTTTGGAACTAGCACCAGCTACTGTTGGATTAAATGAAAAAGAGCAAAAAAGATATTCATTAATATCTGCTATTAATGCTGCTGGATCAGGCGATTGGTCAAAAGCTGGATATGAAAGAGAGATTTCAGAAGAAATCGCTAAAAGAACCGGAAGAGAAGCTAGAGGTTTTTATATGCCTTCAGATATCAACTTTGGAACAAGAACTCAGACTGTTGCCCCGAATGGAGCTGGTGGATTCTTAGTTGGTACAGATCACCTAGCCGACCAATTCATTGGTGCTTTATACGCCAAGCTAACAATTGGAAATCTTGGTGCACGAGTTATGACCGGATTGCGTGGTGACGTGGCGATTCCGAAACTGGCTACTTCTGCTACTAATACAGCGTTTGTTGCTGAAGGTGGAGCACCGACTGCTTCTGCCACTGTATTTGCTCAAGAAACGCTTACTCCTCGTACATTAGCAAATTTTGTTGATGTTTCAAGAAAACTGACACTTCAAAGTGACCCAAGTGTAGAAGCTATCTTAAGACAAGACATTATTAATGGTTTTGCTAGAAAAATTGACCAAGTTGCCATAAACGGCGGCGGTACAAATGAACCTAGTGGAATTTTACAAAACAGTGATACAACTACTGTTTTAATGGGAACTAATGGAGCGGCTATAACATACGCAAAAATAGTTGAGATGATTAAAGCTGTAGACGTTTCTAACGCTATGGGCGGTAATCCTTCATTCCTAACTAACCCTAAAGTTATTGCTGCTCTTAGAACTGTTTCTAAGCAAGCTGGCGGTGCTGAAGGTAACTTCATAATGGAAGCGGTTAGTTCAATATTAGGCTACAACGTAGAAAGCTCTACATTAGTTCCAAGTAATCTTGTCAAAGGTAACTCAGGTGCTACATGTTCTGCTGCTATATTTGGAGACTTCTCAAACGTCATGCTTGGCTTCTGGTCAGGTGTTGATATTGTCGTTGACACATCTAGCTTATCTACTTCTGGTGGAACTAGAATTGCAACATTCCAAGATTTAGATGTTGGAATCAGACATGGTGAAGGCTTTGGTGTAATAAAAGATATCGTAGCTTCGTAAGTTACTTATTGATTGGGTAGCCTTAATTGGCTACCCCTTTTTTTTAAGGAAAATAGTATGGAAATAATGATGATAAAAGAATTTCATGTAAGAGGAATTCCAAGAGAAGTTGGTGAAGTAGTAGATGTCTCTGAGGCAGAAGCTCTTCAATATACAAGTGGCGGCGTTGCAGAAAATGTTACGGACAAGAAAAAACCACTAACAAACAAAACAGTCAAACCTCTAAACAAGAGAACGGCTAAATAACAATGCCTTTAGAGAGTAGCAGAGATTTTAACTCGTATGTAAACACGGCTACAGGCCATGGTGTTACAGCTACTTTTTTTGAGGTTCAAGGAGTTCTATGGGATGACAGAACTTCTTTAATAGATACATGGCTAGATGTAGATTCTGGTAACTCGTATTCAGTTAATATTATTATAGATCAGGAATACTTTAATATTGAAGGCGGTTCTATACCTGTTGCTGGTTATCAACCAAGAGCTATTATGAAAAGCTCTGATGCTCCTTATATATCCCAAGAGGACAAGCTAAGAGTAGATGCAATAACAACAAACAAGGGAAATGTATTAAAGCCAGAGACAACATTTATAGTTAAAACAGTTGAACCAGATAACACTGGTTTAGTTTCTTTAGTTCTGGAGGAAATCTAATGTCTGAATACAGAATGGAAACAGAGCAGGATATGAAGTCTTACTTAGACACCAGCTATGGACATGGAGTTAATGCGGTTTATACAAATAGCGGTGGCACTGATTTTAGTATTGATATTATATTAAATAATGAGTATGTAGACTTACAAGAAGGTGCAGGCGTAGACTCTTTGAAGCCAATTGCTTATTGTAGAACCATTGATGTGCCTAGTATTGTTTTCGGCAATACATTATCCGTATCGGCAATTAAAGATACAGACGGCAATATATTAAAAGCAGCAAATACTTATACGGTTGTAAATATACAAGCAGATAGAACAGGGTTTTCAGCTTTAATGTTGGAGCAAATCTAAATGTCTAACCATGTACGTCAGCAAATAAGAGAAAAGTTTGCAACACAATTAAATAACTTAACTACAACTGGGAATAGAGTATTTCAATCAAGGGTTTATCCCTTAGAAACAGTTCCGGCTTTAGTTATATATACAAAATCAGAATCATCTGAACCTATTGTTATAGGCGTAGATAGATTAATGAGCAGAGAATTAAGTGTAGTGGTTGAGGGTTATGCAAAAGCAACAAATAACTTTGACGATATTACAGACACTATATGCAAAGAGGTTGAGGAGGCAATAGCGGCAGACAGAACAATAGATGGCCTTGCTAAAGATTGCTATTTAGAATCAACAGAAATTGAGTTTAACGGAGAGGGTGAAAAGCCCTTGGGTTATGTCTCAATGACATTTTTAACCAACTACTATGTCAAGGAAACCAATCCTGATGTGGCGGTTTAACGGAGAATAATTATGAAAATGATTAGTCCAAATGGCAAAAATTCTATAATTGCTCACCCTACAAAGGTTGAGTCGTTAAAGAACATGGGTTGGAAAGAAGAAGCAATCCATTCGGAAGATAAAAACAAACCTTCATCTAAAATAATTAAAAAAAAAGAGGAATAAATTATGGCAACGCATAACGGATCAGAGGGAACTGTCCATATTGGAACAGACCCAATCGGAGAACTAAAATCATACTCACTTGAGGAAACAGCAGAAACTTTAGAAAATACTTCTATGGGTGACTTAGCTAGAACATATTCACCTTCATTAACATCATTCAGTGGAAGCGTTGATGTGTTTTGGGATGAAACTGATACAGCACAAATAGCCTTAACTCTAGGCTCTACTGTACTTATTAAGATATACCCTGAAGGCGTACAAAGTGGTGATAAGTATTATAGTGGAAATGCAATCGTAACTGGCGTAACAAGATCAGCATCATTTGACGGACTAGTAGAAGCATCAATAACAGTGCAGGGCACTGGTGTATTAACTTTAGCAACAGTATAAATAATGTCAGCAATAGATAACGCAAAAAAGCATTTTGACGCTATAGAAACAAGAATTATAGAAGTCCCTGAATGGGGAGATGAAGAGGGAAGCCCTTTAATGGTTTATTGCAAGCCAATTACTCTTGCAGAGACTTCTAAGTTCATGAAATTAGCTCAAGATGACGATGTCCAGCTTTTAGCTTATGTTTTGATTCACAAAGCATTAGACGAATCTGGAGATAAGTTATTTACTATCGCTGATAAGAAAATCTTATTGGAGAGAGTGGATAGAGATGTATTAATTAGAGTATCAAGCGAAATGATGAATAACATATCGCAGGATGAAGTCAAAAAAAAGTAGACAAAGATAAGCAGCTATATTTGAAATATGCCCTAGCTGAGAAGTTAAACAAAACTCTGCAAGAATTAGAAGAAATAACAGTAGAAGAGTTTCAAGGCTGGTTGGCTTATCTTGAATTAAAGGAAGAAAGAAATGGGAGCACTAAGTAAAAACGATATAAAGTTTAGTATTATCGGTAACGATAAATCAAAAAACGCTATAAACAAGTTTAAAAAGAATGTTAATGGTGCTAATCAAGCACTAGCTACGCTTAGGAATACTATTGTTGCAGCCTTCAGTGTTCGTGAAATAGTTGATGCTGCTAATGTCATGATTGGCGTTGAAAATAGAATGAACGCTCTTACAGGCAGTGCTGCAAAAACAGCCATAGCTATGAACCACATGCGAACAATAGCAAGAGATTCAAGGTCTGACTTTGATGCGGTTGCTATGTTATATACCCGACTTTCTTTAGCAACAGAGCATTTAGGAGCAACACAAAGAGATGTTGCTGATGCTACTCAAACAGTTGCAAATACTTTTATTATTGCTGGTTCTCATGCTCAAGAGGCAAATAACTCAGCCAGACAGTTAGCTCAGGGTTTAGCTTCAGGAGCTTTAAGAGGGGACGAACTACGTTCAGTCATGGAAAACAACACCATCCTTACGAAGATGTTGGCAGATGGTCTTAATATGACTATTGGTGAATTAAGAGAATTTGGACATGCAGGTAAATTGACTGCTGAAACTGTAATGCCAATTCTTATTGCCGGAACTAAGGAGACGAATGAAGAAATAATGAAAATGCCTATGACTTTAGGACAAGCTTCGGTTGCCTTAAGAAATAACTTTCAATTCATGGTTGGAGATATTCAGGAAGCGACTCAAGGTTTTTCAAAAGTTGCAAGTGCTATAAACTTCGTTGCTGTTAATTTAGATGCTTTCTTAATACCAGCTCTTTTAGCTGCTGGATTTGCCGTAAGAACATTAACAATTGCAATTATGGCTAACCCATTCGGTCTTCTTCTAACAGCCTTAACAACTGCTGCTATGGCCATCTATATATTTAGAAATGCAATTGCAGATACGTTTAATGAAATTGGACAAAGAATAATACCAAAACTTACCTCACAATTTTTCTTATTTGGTGCTCAAGTAAGGCTTATGTTTGAAGAAAAATTAATGAATCCTGTAAAGAAAGCCTTTACAGATTTTATGAATTTTATTTTTAGTAATATAAATAGTGGGTTAGATAGAATTGATAGAGTTCTTGGCAAACTCCCAGACAAAATAAAAGAAAAACTTGGAATTGGAAAACTACCAAAGATAGATTTACTACCAAGCCCTAAAGACGGGACTGGTGAAATAGAAGAAAAAATAGAGGCTTATGTTAAGCAAATAGCAGAAATAACTGGAAAAGTTATTGATAAGGCAGATTTACCATCATTTATGGAAATGATTTTTGGTGAAAGAAATGAAGATGAAGGAGGTATAGAAACTGGTTTTGGGGCATTAACAGCTTTTGAAAGGTTTATAAAAGATACTGACAGAGGGTATAAGAAGTTCTTTAGCGGTATCAAATCAATGCAAGATGAAATGCAGGGCGTATTTAAAAAGTCTTACGATGGCATTACTGATTTAACTATGGATTTCTTAGAAAAGGGAAAGGCTTCGTTTAAAGACTATGCAACAACCATAGTTAGAGAGCTTATAAGAATTGCAATGCAAAAGTTAGTGATAGATAAAATGTTTGCATCATTTAGTGGTTTATTTAAAACAACCCCAAGCATAGATACATCTGGCCTAACTATACCGACAGTAATACCTACTGCTGAGGGCGGTGGTTTTACAGGATTGGGAGCAAGGGCAGGAGGCGTGGATGGGCGTGGAGGATTTCCAGCCATTCTCCATCCTAACGAAACAGTGGTAGATCATCAACAGGGTCAAGGTATGGGTGCAACAATTAATTTCAACATATCAGCAGTTGATGCCGGTGGATTTGATAACTTATTAAAATCAAGAAAAGGCTTAATAACCTCAATTATAAATAACGCCATGAACAGTCAAGGCAAAATGGGAGTTGTGTGATGAGTGGTCAGTTTCCTACAAACCCAAACTTTTCTTCAATTAATTTTAAAGATACGCGACCTACACTAGTGAACCAAACGCTTTCTGGCAAAAAACAAGTCAGACAAATCGGAGGTCAATACTTTTCGTTTACAGTGCAAATGCCTCCTATGAAACAAGAAAAGGCTCAAGAAATATTTGCATTTTTGCAAAAACAAAAAGGCGGATTTGAAGACTTTACTATAGCTGCACCATTGGACAATCTTGGCTCTGCAAAATTAGAAACAGACATACTTGTTAATGGAGCTCATGTTGCTGGGGATTCTTCAATTGCGATGGACGGCTTTACTGCTGGTCAAAGTGGAGTTTTGAAAGCTGGTGATTTAATTAAATTTGCCAATCATACAAAGGTATATATGGTCTCATCAACAGCAGACCATGATAGTTCTGCAATACTTATAAGCCCTCCCTTGGTTACAGCACTTACTAATAATTTATCAGTAACAGTAAACAAACCACAATTTACCGTTTATTTAGAATCAAATGAAATTACCTACTCAACAAGTACAAGTGGTTTTTATAGTATCTCTTTTGATGTTAGAGAGGTAATAGTTTAATGCCAAGAACATTATCATCAGCTCTACAGACTCAAGTTTCTTTACCGGCAATAAAGACGGCATTTCTGGTTGAATTGCAATTATCAACAACTATAAGATTGACTAATTGGTATTCTAACGTCACCTATAATTCAGAGGCTTATGAGGCTGGAGGTTCTTTTTTAGAAGTAGATTCAATAACCGAAACAGGTCAACTGCAAGTGGATGAGGTTGCAGTGGGTTTTTCAAACGTAACATCGCAAATTAGATCACTTGTACAAGACGGATCATTTACTGGTAAGGAAGTAGAAATTTATATAGCTTACTTTAATGAGTCTGAGGAAATTGTAGGGGCAATACATTACTTTTCAGGAAAAATTAGAAATGTAGCAATATCTGAAGACATCTCATCATCTAATATAACCGTTACCGTAGCTTCTCACTGGGCAAATTGGGCTTTAACGCGAGGGAGGCATTTCAGCGAGGAATCTCAGGAGAGCTTTAGCTCCGGCGATAAAGGAATGGAATTTGCTACTCAGACAAAGTCAGACGTTAGGTGGGGTAGTTAGATGGGAGTATTCGCGACATTCTTTGCTTGGGTAGGTAGAACTTGGACAGCCGCCTCTACACTACAAAAAATAAACATGGTCTTGACTGCTGCTACATTAGCAGTTGGTGTCAAAGGTTATATGCAGCAGAGAGCAATGCTTGCCAAAGGGCAGGATATATTAGCTAATAAAGTTGCTGCTGGGGGCAAATTACCAATCGTCTATGGCTCAAGACGAACGGGTGCACAGATTATTTACATGGACACGGCCGGCAATTCATCTACACATTTATATGTTGTATACGCAATATCAGTAGGCGAATGTGAAGAGATAATGGGATCAACCATTGAGTTAAGTGGCAATTCTTTAAGAGATAGAAAGCAGTTTAGAAACGGTGGTTATATAGGTACAGATAAAATATCATCTGGCTCTGGCTCTTTATGCACAGCCAACCAAAACTCAGGTTCGGTCGATCTAGCTGCTGGTAGTTTTGGTACTAATCCTGCTCTTGGTGGTTATAGATATGTAATGAATATCCATCATGGACAAGCTTCGCAAACTGCTGACCCTATGTTAAGAGCTTCAATTGGATCTCAATGGACAACGGCTCATAGGTTGGACGGAGTTGCTTACATAGCCTGCTCTTTTATTTACGATGCCAAAGGACAGTTTCGTGGAGTTCCACAACTAACAGTCCAAGTTAAGGGACGTAAAATCTTTGACCCTAGAGATAACTCAACAGCTTGGAGTGACAATCCTGCTTTGGTAATGCTCGACTACATTACAAACTCAGCTTACGGAAAAGGATTAGCCACTTCTCAAATTAATATGAGCACTTTCAGTGCTGCTGCAAATAAAGCAGATACCTTGTTAGATATCCCTTACTTTGGGGGAAATACAAAACCTCTTAACTGGTCAGGTTCTGCCGGTGATAATTTTATAACTATTGGAGGAAGTGCTGCAAATGATACATGGTGGCAAAATAAAGTAGGTAACCTTATCGACCTTTATGACACTAACGGCAATGGCATTATAGATGGCAAAGAGATTAGTGCTTTGCAACGAGATGAATTTTTTGACGAGAATCCAGAGTTTATTGTTTATTTCAATGGTACTTTAGGTGGAAGTTATGCCAATCAGTCTGGTAGTTATTCAGCTAAATCAAAAAGATTTCATTGCAACGCATACATAGACGGCAACAAAACTGTTATGGAAAACGCAAGAGAGCTATTGGCTAATATGCGTGGACTATTTCTGTATATTGATGGCAAATATGAATTACAAATAGAGGACACTGGATCATCTACATTTAGCATTAATGACAGCCATATAATTGGAGACAGTGGAATTAGTGTTGATTATGGCAATAAAGATGCAAAGGCAAATGTTGTTATATGTGAATTTTTTAATGCCAACAAACGATATGAGATGGACACGGCTACTGTTTATCACACGGCAACTACTGATGCCAATGACTATACCTCAGATGATGATGGAGAAATACTTGAGATAAAAGCTGAATTTCCGCATACAACCAGTGCATATATTGCATACAACCACGCAAAAACAATTCTTACAAGAAGTAGGGCACAAACTTCAGTACAGTTCTTGGGAACGCCTGAGATGTATAAATTAAAAATAGGGGATATTGTAAATTTAACCTATTCCGGTCTAGGATTTAACGGCAAGATATTCAGAGTTGAAGCTATGCAATTGCAGTCTGGTGGTCTTGTTTCGGTTTCTTTATTAGAATATTTTGATGTATATACTTGGACAGTACCTCCTCAAGAGGCTACAGAGGCCTTATCAAACATACCTTCTGCTTATGCTGTCAAAGCCCCAGCAAGTATTACATTTACTGATTCAGATGCCAGCAGTAGTGACAGACCATTTTTATCATGGGCTTTGCCTACAGATTATCCTTACTATCAATGGAGAGTTAATGTAGTTGATAGTAGTGGTGTTCAGCAGCTTAATAAAATTGTTGATATAAATAATGTTGATCTAAACTTTATACCTGTAGGGGCAAATTATGTAGCAAGCGTTACTGCTCTCAATACTATGGGAGTTGAATCCAACGCTAGCACAAAAACTTTTACTGTTGGCGATCCGTCAACTGGAACACCTGATATAAAAGATGGTGCTATAACGAATGTTAAGGTTTTAAATTTATCTGCTGCAAAAATAAATACAGGTGAGTTAAATCTTGGAACTGCTTCTGGTATGTCAGTTCGACAAAACAAAACAGGCTACTCAAGTAATGCTGCTGGTTTTTGGCTTGGTAATGATGGCGGTACTGCTAAATTTAATATAGGTAATAGCTCAAGCTTTTTAAGATGGGATGGATCAGCTTTAAATATAGCAGGTAGTATTGCTGCAACTACAGGTGTAATTGGTGGATTTACTGTTGGCTCTAATAGCTTAATTGCAGGTAGTGGCACATCAAGAATTTCATTATCAACTGCTACTGGAATACATCTTGGCAATAACACTTTTGGTAGTGCACCTTTTAGGGTTTCACTAGCTGGGGCTTTGGTAGCCACAAATGCAACAATCTCAGGAGCTATTACGGCCACAACTTTAAATGTTACCAATGCTACAGTTACAGGAACTCTTGATGCTTCTGTTATCACTTTAAATGGTGAGCCATTAAGCAATTTAATGTCTTACAGTTCTTCAGGATCGGGATCAATTACCCTTTTAGAGGTTGCTAATATAAATGGCGATTTTGTTGTTAATGGTAATTTTGAGGCTACAGGGTCACAACCCGATTTAGTTATTGGCAAGGTTTTTAACGTATCTAATGCCAATGACAGAACTATACAAGCCGATGCAAGGTTGGTTAGTACAAATGGGAGTGGTAGTTTTGTAATACAACAACAAGTCCACAATAACGCTACATTAACAACCAAGGCATACTTCCAATATGATGCTTTTGGAAATACAACATCACTGGGAACGGCAGCAACTTTAAATATAAGTAGTGGCAATGCCCTTTCCTTAACTTTAGACACTTCACAAAATGCAACCTTTACTGGAGAAGTTACAGCCGATGCTATACAACTACCAGTCCAAACCCCATCAAGTACAACAAACAAAATTTATAATGTAGGCGGAGCTTTATACTTTAATGGAGCTGCTGTTGGCGGTGGTGGTGATGGTGATATTACAGCAGTTGTTGCAGGTACTAATTTAACTGGCGGAGGTACTTCAGGATCAGTTACTTTAAACCTAGCCAATGCAATATCTATATCAGGAGCTATAGCTTCGGGTGCAATTACAACCACATCTAATACTTTAAATAAAATACGCTCATCCACTGATGGGTCAAATGCAGGTATAGAATTCTCAACCCTTGTCCCTAATTATTCGCAAAAAGGCAATATATTTTTTAATCATTTAGATAGCTCGAGTTACGGAAGCAATGCTAGTTTTACTTTAAATTCTTCTGAACCAACTACCACAATTCTTGCTGATGGAAAATTAATGTTTAAAGAGGGCTTGTATGTAAAGCCTTCAAGCGGTACTGGAGCAGGGACACAAATCATTACAAGTTCAAGGAATCTTGTAAATATTGGAACTGTTAATTCAGGAGCAATTACAACAACTAATTTATATGCAAATGATTCCTATGATGGTTTTATAGCAAAAATAGAAAATGATTTAGGTGCAAGCGGGGGTTATGGTCTTTGGGTAGATACTCGTTGGAATACGTCTACTAATATACCTTTTAAAGTTACAAGCAATTCAGGAAATAGCGAATTATTTAAAATAACAGGTTTGGGAGCTATAACTGCAAATGGAACTATATCCCAAGTTGGTGCAGTTTCTTTAAACAGCAACAGTCTAAGTGATCCTGATAGTACATCAAGAACAAGATATCCAGCAGGGCAAATGCTTACACATATTGCAGAAGCTAATGGTGTTTCTATTATTGGTGGTCAGGGTAATTATCAAGGATGTAGCTTAACAATAGGAGAAGAAACAGGGCGTTCTGCAAACTTTAAACTTATCAGAGGTATATCAGATACTAATGGTAGTCCAGCAGAGGAGTTTTCTATAGATGGTGTTGGTAATGCTGTATTCGCAGGAACTATTAATTCAGGTGCTATTACAGCTACAGGAGATATTTTTGCTTCTGGCGGTAGTCTTTTTACTGGAAATGGTGGCGTTGTAGCTAGTGATAGCACATCTAGGCCTTTAAATTTTGCGATAGGAAATACTACTACTAAGATGACTCTTGATACTTCAGGCAGATTGCTTGTCGGTCTAACTGGAGCTTCAGGATTTGGACAATTAGAAGCAACAACCCTTGCTACAGTTGGTCAAACTATTTTAGCTAGAACTGGTGGCAAAGTTGGAATTGGACTTACTAATCCTGCCTATAAGCTCCATCAATCAGGTACAGGATTACAAAGATTTCAAATAGATGCAACAGATAATAATGCCAATGGTAGTGGTATGTACCTTAGAGTTTTAAATAGTGGCTCTGTTGTAAGTCAATCAACTATAACAATTGATAATGCAGGTAATCTTAAATTTTTCACTGGTACTTCAAGTGAAGCAGAACGCATGAGAATAGATGGTGTTGGTAATGCTGTATTCGCAGGAACTATAACTAGCGGAGCAATAACAAGCACCAGTTCAATTAATTCTGCTGGGGGTTATTATGTTTCAGGTACAGAGGTTATAGATGCTTCGCGTAACCTAACTAATATTGGAACTATCGCTAGTGCAGGTATATTAGCAGGTAATATAAACATTACTTCAAATCAAATTACGTCTGGTTACAATCAAAACAATGATAATTTAGACGTTTGGATAAACTACAGAGGGTATCAGAATGGTACTAATTACTTTAGAGACTTTAGAGTTGGTAATGGCAAACAAGCACAATTACTTTTTGTGGATGGCAGTACAGGTGTTGTAGCAGTAACCAATGATTTAACGGTTGGAGGCAATGCCTCTGTTGGCTTGCTTAAAATTGGCACAACAACTGTTTTGGATGGTTCTCGTAACTTAAAAAATATTACATCTTTAGCCATAGGTACAGCTTCAGTAACTTCAGGCTTTGGATTAGAAATATCAAATGTTAATGAAGCTGCTATTTTAATCAGAGCAGATACAGACAATGTTGGCGAAGATGGCAACGCTATAATTAAATATTCTCAAGATAATACGATAATAGAAGGCACGACAGGCTACACCGCCGATAACCATTTTGCTTTTACCAATGCTCATAACTCAAGCCGTTGGTTGTTTCAATCTGCGGGTACAACAAAGGTTACAATTTTACCTACAGGTGCAATTACTTCAGCAGACAACATAACAGCCTTCTCAGACGAACGATTAAAAACAAACATACAAACGCTTGATCCAAAACTAGCGTTAAAAATGAGAGGAGTTAGCTTCACTAAAGACGAGAAACAAGGAAGCGGAGTCATAGCTCAAGAAATAGAAAAGATAGCCCCTGAACTTGTATTAACAGCAGATGACGAAATAGGAACTAAATCAGTTGCTTACGGTAACTTGGTTGGATATTTAATTGAGACTGTTAAAGATCAACAAAAGCAAATAGATGAATTAAAAGAACTGATAGGGGCGGCGTAATGTCCTTTTTACCTGTAACTAACTTATCCATGAACGCCATCCATGTTGAGGTGGGCGGAAGTAATAACAGCTCAGTTAGTCTAAATGATTCAGATGTTAGGGGTATTGGCTATACAAATAAAACCTATGATTCAAATGGAATAAATCAAGGAAGTGGAACGACTATAAGCATGGGAGAATTCAGAGATGCAAATGATTTAGATATTGATTGGTCACCACAAATTACTTCAGGTAACTTTCAAATCTCTAGTCCGGCTTATATTTATTGGGGTTACGCAAGATTTTTAGGCGGTGGCTTTGGATCAACCAATGATCTAGGGTCTAATTTATTTAGTAATGCACCTTGGGAGTTTTGGAAAGTTACTGGACATGCTAGCGTGTTTGGAGCTATACAGAACGATACTTTTAAGCTCTATGGGATTTTTAGTAATTCAGGATGGGAAATATTAAAGATATATACCGGCACATCTAATTCAGGAACTTATCTGGGCGAATACAGAAGGGCAAATGCAAACTATTCAGCAACAAGTGGTACTACCCAATGGATCATGGATAAGGTTCTTTTACCCAATACAACAGGCGTAACTTATTTCTTAGAGTTCTTTTCAGAATAATGGCTAGTTACATCAAAAATAATGTTCCTTACTATTATATTGAGGAATTATATGAGGAAGCACCTGTTAGATACGAAGTGCCAGCAGTTATAGATGCTGATGGTTCTATTGATGAAGAACTATGTATAAATAAATTGGAGGCAATAAAGCCTTCTTTTCAACACATGTTTGATATGGATAAATTATATCCACAAACCTAAATACCTAGGAGGTATACAAAATGGCAATAACATTAACAACAACAGTTCAAAGGGTTGAAACATATCCAGCAATGACACCAGCACCAGAAGGTGAAGAAACATTTACAACAATGATGGTTGTCTACAATGATTTATTTGATGATGCTGATGACGATCAACTACCTGTAACTGCTACTAAGGTTTTACATTTTACTAAAGGTGATGACATGTCCGGACAGGATGATTTGGTAAAAACAATTGCCACCGCTATTTGGTCATAAAAGATTTATAAATATCAAATGTAGGTATAAAATTAATAAAAATAGGAATTAAATATGGCAACACATGATTACAATATAGCCAATGCAAATGGTGCTACTTTTAGGGCAGATTTAAACAATGCGTTGCTTGCTATTGTCTCAACAAACAGCAGTAGCACCTCTCCTTCTACAACTTTTGCCCACATGCTTTGGATTGATACCGCAAATAACACCTTGCGAATACGAAATGCCGCTAATAACGCTTGGATAACAACAGGTTTAAGTCTTACAGCAAGTAATACATTTACTGGTACTTTAAACGGCAATGCAAATACAGCAACAATATTAGCCTCAGCCAGAACTATTAATGGCGTATCTTTTAACGGAAGTGCAAATATATCGTTTGGAACTGACTCTGTTGTTGAGGGTAGTTCAAATCTTTATTACACAAATGCAAGGGCAAATAGTGCTTTTGATATAAGGTTAGCCACAAAAGATACGGACAATCTAGCAGAGGGTGATAACTTGTACTACACCCAAGCTAGGTTTGATTCTGCCTTTGGTGCTAAGTCTACAACCAACCTAACTGAAGGAACTAAGCTCTACTACACAACTGCAAGGGCAAATAGTGATTTTGATACCAGATTGGCTACAAAAGATACAGACAATTTAGCAGAAGGGGACAACCTTTATTACACACAAACTAGGTTTAATTCTGCCTTTGGTGCTAAGTCTACAACTAATCTACCTGAAGGAACTAAGCTTTATTATACTCAAGCTAGGTTTAATACTGCTTTTACAGCTAAATCCACATCTGGATTATCCGAAGGTAGTAATCTTTATTATACTCAAACTAGATTTAATACAGCCTTTACGGCTAAGACTACGTCTGGATTATCAGAGGGTAGTAACCTTTATTATACGCAAGCTCGATTTGATACAGCCTTTGCTGGTAAATCTACAACCAATCTAGCCGAAGGAACTAAACTATTTTTTACCGATGAAAGGGTAGACGATAGAGTCTCTTCATTAATAACAAACGGTGTTGGTATTAGTTGGGCATATAATGACGGCTCTGGAACTTTAGTACCAACAGTCACACTATCACCTTTTAACACATCTAACTTATCTGAATCTGGAAATCTTTACTACACTGTTGCCAGAGCTAACTCTGCAATTGATTCTAAGGTAAATAAATCTTTTGTTGACGGCCTTGGTATTGCAGCAACTACAGCAGATACCTTACTAAACGCTAGAAATATTAGTTTAAGCGGTGATGTAGTCGGCTCAGTTGCATTTAATGGCTCTGGTAATGTCAACATATCAACTGTTATTCAAGCCAATTCAGTGGCCTTAACAACTGACACAACCGGCGATTATATTAAAGCAATTACCGGAACTAATAATAAGATCACTGTAACCGGTTCTGGCACTGAAGGCAGAGATGTCACTTTAACCTTACCCAATGATGTCCAGATAGCGAATAATTTAGTTGTTGCAAACAACCTTACAGTTAATGGAACGCTTACCTATCTCAACACTACAAACATGGCGATTGCGGATAATTTATTTGAATTAAATGCAGGACTAACAGGAACGCCAGTTAATGACTCTGGTATGTTTATCAATCGTGGTAATCAAAACAACGCTGTATTTATTTGGGACGAATCAGCAGACAAATTTACATTAGGATTAACAACAGCTAACGGAACTGCAACCGGTAATATATCGCTTTCAGCTTTAGGCACTTTAGTGGCAAATATAGAAGGGCAGTTAATTGGTAATGTCACAGGGCAAGTGTCATCTATTTCAAACTTTACGACAGCAAATTTAACTGAAAATACTAATCTTTATTTTACAAACTCTAGGGCTAATTCAGCTATAGACTCTAAAGTAAATAAGGCTTTTATTGATAACTTATCAGTTGTTGCTTCTTCTGTTTCTGGAAATGCAGGAAGTGCAACTGTACTTGCTACAGCCAGAACAATAGGGGGCGTTGCTTTTAATGGATCAGCAAATATAGTCCCTACTACATTTAATG
>Ga0209482_1001036_pt1 | contig 20915 bp, 27 predicted proteins | sample CoawatmetaG10DNA_FD_187512 | JGI IMG/M metagenome (GOLD analysis project Ga0209482, IMG submission 187512) | Marine microbial communities from the West Antarctic Peninsula - Coastal water metaG104-DNA (SPAdes) (version 2) | ecosystem: Environmental > Aquatic > Marine > Coastal ...
GCAAAGGCCTTGAGGACATCTATTGGAGCGTACAGTCAGACCTTAATGGAATGTATGATAATAACAATGAACAACTCAAGGATATGCTATATGCTGCTAAGGTAGCACAAGCACTTGAAGCAATGAACAAGGCTAGAGCTTTAGTCTACTCAGCACAAAAGCAAGCACGTGCTACCACCAAGCGTGAGTCATAAGCTAAACTATAGCCCTCGCAAGAGGGCATGAGGTAACACAATGCAAAAAGCACATTTACATCTAATCAAGTGGGCAGTATCCAAAGGCTACTCAGTGGCAGTCTATGGCGAGGGCGAGTTTGATGGTATCCACTCAACCTATGCCACCATCAAGGATAACGTAGAGGCCTGCGATATGGGCGAAATGGTGTTAGTCAAGCCTAGCACTAAGACAGAGGGCAAGTGGGCACGAAAGGCTAGCTTTGCCTACATCCACGAATACGAGCAAGAGCCCGAAGAGAGTATCTATGACTATACGGTCAACGAGGTAGCAGAAGAGTGGCAACGAGACTACGAGGCTACACACTAGCTGTTAACTTACCATAGGGCCTTGAGAGTTAAGACAGGGCCCTAGCAGTAAGTTAATAACACAACCAACGGAGCACAAGTATCATGCGTAAAATAGAGCAACAAATGAACACTGCAGTACATCATAAGGCTGCATGGTCTAAAGATAACACTATGGTGCGCTATGCGCCCGAAGTTAACTCAAGCGCCATCTACCTACATGGGCACCACATTGCCACCTATGTACACAGCACAAGCACTATGGTGCCTAATCGTGACACGTTCAGAGATTGGCCCACAGCAACCACACGCAGCCGTTTACGTGCATTGGGTGTCAACGCCAGCATTAAGAACTTTGCAGCAACTATAAACGGGGTTGAGCTATGAACACACAAGAGCATGAGCAAGACCAAGAGGAATACTGCAGCGCCTGTTGTGGTGCTGATATAGTACACGAGGACATATGCGCGGAGTGTAAGGAGCATTGTGAGGCATTCACAGAAGAGGAGGCATGGGACGTTTGGTTTGACTCAGGCTTCTCTAGTGGTCTATCAGGAGAGGCGACATAATATGGACATTATCCTAGACTTACTAATAATAATACTCACTATAGCGGCCCTATTTCTAGCGCCTCTAGTGTATTATTTGGTAGCAGGTCAATTTAATAGCCCCACGGCTAGAGAGAGAAGCGAGAAAGCCAAACTAAAACTAAAGCGTAAGGGTAACAAATGAAGCATGATCTAAAGAACTATGGGCAAGGCATCAAAGCAAGCCCACAGGTAACGATTGACCTAAAGCGTCACAAGACTATAGAGCTAATGGTAAACGCCATAGGCGGCCTTATTGGAGCTGCTAGCGTATACCTTATAATTAAAGTATTATTCGAGGGTAACTTATGAGAACTAAACGTAGCTATACACGTACTGAAGCTGACCTATACAACATATTGCTTGACTTGAACTACAGCGAGCCATATATCACTATGGAGCACATAGAGCAAGTAACAGGTCAGCCTAAGCGCCAATTAGCGCCTGTGCTTGGCGACTTGATAAGCAAGGGAAAGATACTAGCAGGCAACGAGGAGGTGCTGGATGGCCTTATACGCACCTACACGCCTATAGTTGCACGTGGTCAAGCCTATGGCTACCCACTAGACTACTATACCTATGAGGAATGGAGCTTGTTTGCTTTATAACTTAAGATAATAAAGATAGAGAGTAAAGACCATGAGTAGATGTAAAGGGTGCGACGTCATATTGAATGATTTTGAGCTAAGCAAGAAAGACACAGAGACTGGAGAGTTTTTAGATTTATGTAATAAGTGCTTGACAAGTGCTAGAGAAGGAGAGTACAACTACTCTATAGATGCAGAAGATCTAGATATTAACGAAACACAAGGAGACTCAGCATGGCTGAATCCACGATAGACGTAGAGCTAGCTATTGGTATATTTGCCGAAGTGGTGCTAGAGGTAGAAGTAACATGGAGCTTTAACGATCAAGGCGCTATAGACATAGATGACTTTTATGCTTACCACGTGTCTAGAGACGACACAGGCCATAAGACCTACGAGAAGGTGCCTTATTGGATGCACAAGATAATCGAGGTAGAGCTAGAAGAATACCACGATGATATAGAAAATAAATCTTGACACACTTCAGGCACAATGGTATAATATACCTAAGAGAGCAAAAAAATATACTTTGATAATAATTAAAGTACATACATAAGAGTCTTAAGACACTTAAGTAGCAGTAAAGTGTACCTAGTACACTAAAGTAGACCTATATGGGTCATTATAGATAATCTAAAGAGAGTAAAGCGTATGTCAGTAATCACAGGTCAAGTAGCATTTGCTAATTTGTCAGAACATGAAATGTATCAAGGACAGTCAACAGGCAAGTATTCAATCGTGCTTACCCTAGATGAAGATAATGCAGGTAAGCTAAAGGCTCAAGGCGTAAAGCTGCGAGACTATGAAGGTAACAAGCAACGAAAGTTTGCTAGTAAGTTTGATGTACCTCTATACGAGCTTAACGGTGACGAGTTCATGGGCTCCATATCACGAGGCTCTACAGTGCGAGTGCAGTATGCGCTAGGTCAAGAGCACCCAGTGCATGGTATAACGCCCTATCTTGATAAAATCCGAGTGGTGGAGCTAGCAGCCTCAGAGTCAGACGAGGACTTTTAACCCAGCTCGCAGGAGGCTATCTAAGGCCTCCTAAGACGACCCCTAGGCCTACTATTCCCCAGTGGCTTAGGGCCCTTACACGAGCTTACAGGAGCTTACAGAGTATGTATCCCACAGATAGAGTAGAGAGTCACTTTATAAAACATGAGCCATGCCCCGCCTGTGGCTCTAGTGACGCTTTAAGCAGGTATAGCGATAATCACGCGGTTTGCTTTAGTTGTAACCACTATATACATGGCGACAACAGCTTCCCAGCTATGACAGGCAAACCTAAGACAAGGCCATTAGAAATGACAGGCACAATAGCAGCAATTCAGGACAGACGTATTAGCTTAGACGTAGCTAAGCGCTATGGAGTAACAGTAGAGCATAGTGCAGATGGTAGCATTAGCAAGCATCATTACCCATACCATGCACAGGGCAGCAATAAGGTAGTAGGCACCAAGGTACGTAAAGTAGCGGATAAACAGTTTCATGCCACTGGTAGCCTAAGCGAGGCAGGCCTCTTTGGTCAGCAAGCCTTTGCAGCTGGAGGTAAATACATAACAGTAACCGAAGGAGAGCTAGACGCATTAGCAGTAAATGAAATGTTTGATGGTAAATGGCCTGCAGTAAGCATTAGGTCAGGAGCCGCAAGCGCAGTCAAGGACATAAAAGCCAGCCTAGAGTACCTAGAGACATTTGACAATGTGGTTATATGCTTTGACAATGACGAGGCAGGTGTAAAGGCAGCTGAGGCTGTTGTAGGCCTATTCTCACCACGCAAGGCAAAGGTATGCACACTGCCACTTAAGGACGCTGGTGATATGCTCAAGGCCAACAAGGTACGAGAGTTCACACGATGCTGGTGGGATTCTAAAGCATTCAAGCCAGAGGGTGTCGTAAGCCTAGGTGACTCCGACGTATGGGATAAGTTCCTTAAGCGTGGTACGGAAGAGGTGACGCCACTACCTGCAAGCTTTGGCAGTCTTAACGCCATGATGAATGGCGGCATTGCAGCAGGTGAGGTGACTGTCATAGGTGCCCTAACGTCAATAGGTAAGACCACTATGGTCTACAATCTAGTGCATGGTATGTACACAGAAAGCGCCAAGAAGATTGGTTGTGTGTTCTTAGAGGCTGACGTAGGTGAGACAGTAGAGAAGTTACTGTCAGTCTACATGGGCACCAACATTGCCGATGTGCCTAATGAGAGTAGAGACTACAACCTGTACCATGAGAAGTACGATGAAATGGCACAGTCTGATAAGCTACACATATTAGATCACCAAGGTGCTTTAGAGGCTGACGAGTTATTTGCTAAGATGCAATACTTGGTCAAAGGTTTAGACTGTGATGTTATCATACTAGACCCGTTACAGGCCGCAGTGACTAGCAATGAGAATGGCACTATAGATGCTTTCATGGACAAATGCCTCAAGCTTGCCAAGAATACAGGTGTTAGTATTATCATTGTTAGCCATATGCGTAAGCCACACGCTAAAGATCCCCACGACATAGGCGAGTATGATTTGAAAGGCTCAGGCTCAATTAACCAGATAGCCTTTAACACTATACTCTTGTCGCGAGACAAAATGACGGACGACGATTATGCACGTAACTGTACTCAGGTGCAGCTAGTTAAGTGTAGACGTACAGGACGTACAGGGGTAGCTGGTTGGTTGTACTATGAGAATAATACAAGCCGCCTAGTAGCTACTCAGGCACCTGAAATTAAAGCAGCTAACTCACATGACGACTTTTGATATGGAGAATAACAATGAAGATGCATAAAATGTTTGAGTGTGAGGGCTACACTTTCAAGTGGGCAGGTGGTTGTACTATTAATGTGTACTGGGATGGTATTGAGGTAGACGCCATAGAGTTCTATCACACTTATACTGATAAAGAGGTAGCTATTTTATGTCTTGATTGGTTAGAAGAGAACGGTATTATAGAAGATGTAGAAGCTTATATCATATGACGACTTTTGATAAGGACCAGTAATGACTAGATTAATATTTGATATAGAGACTAATGGGCTAAACCCTAGCATAGTGTGGTGCATTGTCACTAAAGATATTGATTCTGGTGAGGTGATTACTTATGTTCAGGGGCAATGGGCATTATTCAATAAAGCAATAGCACAAGCTGAGGAGGTAATAGGCCATAACATCATAGGGTACGACATTCCAGTGTGCGAGCGTTTACTTGCGACAGACTTTAGTGGTCTAAAGATCACAGACACCTTAGTCATGTCTAGGCTAGCCAATCCACAGAGGGATGCACATTCACTAGCATATTGGGGAGAACAACTTGGGTATCCGAAAGGCACTTATGAAGATTGGACACAATATACGCCTGAGATGGTGGAATATTGTAAGCAGGACGTTAGCGTTAATGAACAGGTATACCAAAGACTCATACACGACCTTGATAGCTTTGGAACTGAGTGCGTTGAGCTTGAGCATAACGTACAGAATATCATACAAAAACAAATACGCAACGGGTGGCTCTTAGATCAACCTAAGGCCAGAGACCTAGTTGCAGAACTAAAGGAAAAATCATATGACCTTGAAGAAATTGTCCAACAAGTTTTTCTTCCTCTACCTACGTACATTAAGGAGATTGTTCCCAAGCTTAAGAAAGACGGCAGCACCAGTATCGTCGGACTCAAGTTCCTCGGCGACAGATGGGAAGAAGTAGGTGGCCCTTTTAGCCGTATTGATTGGCCTGTGTTTAACTTGGGTTCTAGGCAGCAGATAGGGCGTTACCTTAAGCACTTCGGATGGAAACCTAAGGTATTCACCGAGACTGGTCACGCTATCGTTTCTGAGGATGTGCTTAAGAATGTCAAAGGCATACCTGAGGCCTCGCTTATAGCTTCATACCTACTCGTAGGCAAGCGTATAGCTCAGGTACGTAGTTGGCTTGAGGCTGTAGACGAGGACACACAGAGGGTACACGGGTACGTCAACACTAATGGCGCAGTGACTGGACGCATGACACACAGCAAACCTAACTTAGCACAGGTGCCTAGCTCTAGTAGCTTATATGGGCCTGAGTGCAGGGCTTGCTGGATTACACCTAAGGGCTATAAGCTCGTAGGTATTGATGCCTCAGGGCTAGAGCTTAGAATGTTAGCACACTACATGAATGATCCTGACTATACTAATACTATACTCACGGGTGATATTCACACTGCTAACCAAAAGGCTGCAGGACTGGCTACACGTTCAGAAGCAAAGACCTTCATTTATGCCTACCTATATGGCGCAGGTGACGAGAAGATAGGATCTATAGTGGGTGGTGGACGTAAGAAAGGAAAGCAACTCAAAGATAGCTTCCTAAAGGCTACACCAGCACTAGCAGACCTTAAGGCTAATGTAGCTGAATCAGCGAGCAAGGGCTACGTAACTGCCCTAGATGGGCGTAAGATATTCATTAGGTCTGAACACGCTGCACTCAACTCATTACTGCAGTCAGCTGGTGCATTAATCATGAAGCAAGCCTTGATTATATTGGATAAGTATGCTAGAATATGGAAGTTAGATTATAAGTTCGTAGGCAATATCCATGATGAATTTCAAGTTGAGGTTAGAGAGGATCAAGCAGAGAAGTTTGGTTCACTAGCGGCTAGTTGTATTGAGGCTGCTGGTATACATTTTAATCTTAGGTGTCTTCTTGCTGGAGACTATAAGATTGGAGCTAACTGGGCTGAGACTCATTAGGGATAATTATGGAAGAACGTAAACAAATAGAACTATTCGTAGATAAGTATGCAGGTGATGCAGAGGCAGCCGACACTAAGGTATGTAACAAATGTTCTAAAGCTTTACCTTTATCTCACTTTGGCCCCGCTAATGGTGGGGTATACCTACGGCCTGAGTGTAGGGCGTGTCTAAACTATGGCGTTAAGATACGTAAGGGGCTACGGGAAATACACGGTATGCCGCCTGCTGGTCATCATTGCCCTCTATGCTTATGTAGTGAGGAGGAAGCCCAAGGTAAAGGAGGATTCAAGTCTAGCGCATGGGCATTGGATCACGACCATGACACAGATACCTTTAGAGGCTGGTTGTGTCATAGTTGTAATAGAGCATTAGGGGTTTTCAATGACGACATACCACGTATGCAGAGAGCAATTAACTATATTAGAGGTAAAGTATGAATAAGACTAAAGGTAAGCCATTTGCAAAGTGCTTTGTTGATGCGGACAGCTTAATATTCCGTATAGCACTTAAGACAGACATAACCCTTAAGCTGGCTAAGGAATACTACGACAAAGCCATAGAGGACATTGTGTGGAACACCTGCAGTGATGAAGTCTTTGTAGCTCTTAAGGGTAAAGGTAACTTCAGGTATGAGGTGGCTGACGACTACAAGCAACACAGGAGCGGTAAACCTTTGGATGATAAGGTAGCTAAGAGGCGTAAGGCTTTGAACAAATATGCTTATAGCCAAGGGCATCATAAGTCAGACAATTGTGAAGCTGATGATGTGGTATCCATATGGGCACAGGAGGCCTTAGACGCTGGTGAGAACTTTGTCATAGCACATATAGATAAAGACATAGACATGGTAGAAGGTTGGCACTACAACTTCACCAAAGAAACTTTATACTACATTGATGCAGACAAGGGCTGGTACAAGATGTGCCTACAGATGCTCACAGGAGACTCTACAGACAACATACAAGGCCTTAGAGGTATTGGCCCTAAGACAGCACAGAAGCTGTTGAAGGATGTTGATACAGAGGATATGGTAGCCAAGGTGCAGGAGGTGTGGAAGGATAAGCATCCTGAGGATTGGGAGTCTAGGCTTGAGGTCTGCTGGAATCTTATCTATATGCGTCGAGACTGGAATAGCTTCAAGCAACTAACTATAAAGGATACACTGACTTATGCTTAAGTTTAGATCAGGCCTAGAGAGCGCCTTTAGTGAGGCTGTGGGCACCAAGGACTTTGCTTATGAGCCCTACAGGCTGCCTTATATCATTCATAAGAAATACGTACCTGACTTCATATGTCAACGTACAGGAGCTATGATTGAGTGCAAGGGATTCTTTAGGGTAGGTGACACACAGAAGTACAAGGCTATACGTGACGAGATTAACCGACCACTTATCTTTGTGTTCACTGACTCACGTAAGAAGCTACGCAAGGGCTCTAAAATGACCCTAGGTGAGTGGTGTGAGAAGGAAGGTTTAGCTCACTTCACTATGAAATCAGTTGATAAGTTACTGGAGCATTTAAAATGTCTAGCACCTTTGAAGAAATAAGAGAACAAATATTACACAACTATGATGTTGACTTCTTGTGTGAGCTACTAGGGATTACAAGTGAATCCTTAGTGGATCGTTATGAGGACTTAATCATGAAGAATCTTTCACTATTTGAAGAGGATACATTAGATGACTAAAGTTGTAGGATCAATGGAATATGCTTATGACCAACCCGACTCAGTGGGATTTGATTGGGAACATGATGTGACATATAACCTAAATGATGATGATGACATATCCTGTGATTGTAACTTGAAAGGAGAACCTATGAAAGCACTAGACATACAGGTAGGCGGTGACCACTACACTAGTATGAAGCTACAGCCTCTTGAGAAGACTTATCTACAGTATGGTTATGAGGGTGTCAAACATTCCCTCTATACCAAGGTAGACAAATATCTCACTAGGGACAAGGGTACAGATAGGGTTGATATTGAGAAAGCTATTCACTGCCTACAGTTACAACTAGAGTTTTATGACAGGTGGGCCGCTTTAGAAGCTCTAGAGCCTCGTAACAAGGCACAACCTATAGAAGGTAACAAATGAACAAGCTAAGTGCTATGCTTACAAAGCATGAAGGTTCTAGAGCTTTTGCTTATAGATGCACAACAGGCAAGCTAACCATAGGAATTGGACGTAATATAGATGAAGATGGTGGCTTAGGTCTGTCTACACAAGAGATTCAGGTCTTACTTACTAATGACATTATAAGAGTAGAGGAGGAACTAAGTAACTCGTTACCTTGGGTTATAAGCTTAGACTGTACACGTCTTGATGCGTTAGTTGACATTTGCTTTAACTTAGGCCTACCTAGGTTCCTTAGGTTTGCTAAAGCACTTGATGCACTTGAGGCAGGTGACTACGATAAGGCAGCAGACGAGTTCATGGACAGTCGATGGGCAAATCAAGTAGGCTACAGAGCCTTTGAAGTTAGTGAAATGATTAGAACTGGCGTATACCAAGAGGAATACTAAGATGAACGGACAGGTAAGAGGTTTAGCGTTAGAGTTGTTAAGAGAAGAGTGTGTGGAAGGTTTAAATAAAGCCTCGTTACCTGAGAGCAGTAAAGAAAGTAAAGTAGAAGCGGAACGGGCCTGTAAATTATACGATAATGCACTACATGGGAAGACTAAAGATGTTAATTAAATTTTACACAGAAGGCTGTCAGCCATGTTATGCGCTAGGTGTTTCATTAGATAAGCTACTAATTGACTACACAGAGGTAGACATTGGCAAAGACCTAGAATCAGCTATAAAACATAAAGTAATGAGTGTACCTACTTTGCTAAATACAGAGACAGGTAGCAGGCTCACTGGTTTTACAGGTCAGGTACAACTAGAGGAGTGGTTAAATGACAATCAACATTGATTATAATCGTAATGATTTACTATCAGAGCAGGCTTTTGTGCTTCTTAAAGACTACTACTGTCGTGAGGATGAAGACCCTCAAGAAGCTTATGCTAGAGCAGCTACTGCCTTTAGTAAGCATGACGAGGCTTTAGCACAACGTATCTATGACTACGCCAGCAAAGGTTGGTTTATGTTTAGTTCGCCTATACTATCCAACGCCCCAAAGGAGGGGGAGAAAATAAATGGACTACCTATTAGCTGCTTTTTGTCTTACGTACCTGACAGCCTTGATGGTCTTATCGGACACTCTACAGAACTCCGATGGTTGTCTGTTAAAGGTGGTGGAGTGGGTGGTCATTGGTCTGACATCCGCAGTGTTAGTGATGTTGCTCCTTCACCCATACCTTTCCTAAAGACTGTTGACAGTGATATGACAGCCTATAGGCAAGGTAAGACTCGTAAGGGTTCCTATGCAGCCTACATGGACATTAGCCATCCAGACATAATTGAATTTATTAATATACGTGTACCGACAGGAGGTGATCCAAACCGTAAGGCATTTAACATTCACAATGCAGTTAACATTACAGATAGGTTTATGGATGCTGTAGTAGCTGGTGACACTTGGCCTTTAGTAGATCCTGACGATAAGACAGTACGTGACTTGCTACCAGCACGTGAGTTGTGGGAGAGACTAATTGAGACACGCTTTAGGACAGGTGAGCCTTACTTAAACTTTATTGATGAAGCCAACAGGCACTTACCACCATCCATGAAGGAGAAAGGATTAGAGATACATGGTTCTAACCTATGTAACGAGATACACTTACCTACATCAGATGAACGTACAGCAGTGTGTTGTTTGTCAAGTGTTAACTTAGAGTATTACGAAGAGTGGAAAGACACCACTATGGTATCGGATTTAATTACTATGTTAGACAACGTAATTAGCTTCTTCTGTTTCCATGCGCCTAAGGAGCTACGTAAGGCTGTCTACAGCGCCACACAAGAGCGTTCACTAGGACTAGGGGCAATGGGGTTCCATAGTGCTTTGCAACGCTTAGGCGTACCGTGGGAGTCTCCTATGGCTACTGCTTTGAATACTGAGATGTTTACCCACATCAAAGCACAAGCTAGGGCAGCATCAGTGTATTTAGCTGAGGAACGTGGGGCTTGTCCTGACGTAGCAGGTATGCGTAACAGCCACTTGTTAGCTATAGCGCCTAATGCTAACAGCAGTATCATTGCAGGTTGTTCTGCTAGTATAGAACCATTAAAGTCTAATGCCTTTACTCACAGGACAAGAGTAGGCGCCCACTTGGTAGAGAACAAGTATTTAGCTAAAGTTCTTAAGGGTTACAACAGCGACCCTAAGTGGCTAGCAGAGCAGTGGAAGTCTATACTATTACATGAGGGCAGCGTACAGCACCTAGAATGGATGGAAGAATGGGATAAGCAAGTATTTAAGACTGCTTTTGAGTTAGATCAACGATGGGTTATAGATCATGCAGCGAGTAGACAACCTTTCATATGCCAAGGACAGAGTGTTAACCTATTCTTTCCAGCAGGTACAGATAAGGCCTATGTGAATGAAGTACACCTGAGAGCTTACAATAAGAAGCTTAAGGGCTTGTATTACCTAAGGACTAGTGCAGGATCTAGTGCAGACAAGGTAAGCGTTAAGCCTACACGTGTTGCTCTAGCGGATTTTAATAATGATGAAGACGAATGTCTAAGTTGCCAAGGATAAAGAAGAATGAGTTTATTGACAGTATCAGCAGCATACAAGCCCTTTAACTACTCAAGCTTTGTTGAGCAAGCTATTGAACACGATAAGTTAGCTTGGGGAGAATGGGAGTGTGACTTACAAGAAGATGTAACACAATGGAAGTCAGGTAAGATAACACCACCTGAGAAGAACTTTATCACACAGATACTACGTTTGTTCACACAGTCTGATGTTATCGTGGGTGGTAGTTACGTAGATGTATTCTTACCACGTATCAAGAACAATGAGGCTAGGATGATGATGCTATCGTTTGCACAGCGAGAGACTATCCATATGCGCTCTTACGCCTTGCTTAACGATACCCTAGGCTTTCCTGAGGCTGAGTACACAGCGTTTCTTGAGTACGATGCTATGGCTGAGAAGCTTGAGTTTATGCAGACCTTTGACCCCAACACTAAGCAAGGGTTAGCTAAGGCATTAGCACAGACAGTATGTAATGAGGGTATGAGTTTGTTTAGTGCCTTTGTTATGCTGCTAAACTTTCAACGCTTCGGTAAGCTTAAGGGTATGTGTGAGATAGTTGAATGGTCGATACGTGACGAGACAATCCATGTTGCAGGTATGACAGAGTTGTTTCGTACCTTTACTAAAGAAAATCCAGAGGTAGTGAATGACGAGTTTAAATTATCTATATATGAAATGTACCGAACTGCTGTATCGCTTGAAGATAAAGTTATTGATCTGGCGTTTGAACTGGGAGGTGTGGAAGGTCTTGAGGCTAGTGAAGTCAAAGAGTACATCAGATACATAGCAGACCGTAGGCTGACTAACCTAGGTCTTAAGCCTAACTGGGAGATAGAAGAGAATCCTCTACCTTGGTTAGATTGGGTATTAAACGGTGACAGCTTCAAGAACTTCTTTGAGGGTCGTGTGACTGACTATAGTGCAGATGGTATGTCTGGCGAATCTTGGGGGTGGTAATATGAGTAGTATGAATTTGAATGACTTAGTTGACTGTGAGGCTATTACTAAGCTAACACTAGATCAGTTCCACAGTGATCTTAAGGAAGAGCTAGAGTATGGTGACAATGGAGATAAACCTGAGGTTCTTAGGCTGCTCATTGCCATTGAGACTATCTTTAAAGAGTTGATGCTACCACATGAATACTTGATCTGGAAAAATGTTTCTGGAGTAGAGTTAGGTCTGATGCACTAAATCTTACGGACACAAAAAAGCCCTACCTAAGGAGACTCAGGTGGGGCTTTTTATTGCCTAGAGTTTAGTACCTAGGTTCTTGCTCAGGTTTGTTATCTACAATAGCAGAAGTACCTACAATGTTCTTAGCTACTTGTGCATAATCATCAACACCTGCTGTAACACCTCTAGTTGAATCGGCTATTGTCAGCATACGCTGATGTGCCCTAGGGCTTAGGCCTCCTAAACCTTCTGTTGGTAACGGTATGCCCCTCTTCTCTGCTAAAGCTTGAGCACCCTTCACGACAGGATCTACGTAAACTGGGTTATTGCGATCATAACCTTTCATCTTACCATCCCTAAGGTCAGCAAGTGTACCAGAGATCGGAGGAAACACAGTAACTAACCTAGTGCCGCCTACAGGTTTATACCCCATCATATCCGCTTCATCCGAAGTAGCTATAGTGTAAGTACCGTCCCTCTTGAACTCTGCCCAGTCATTAACACCACCTAGCTCCTTAGCTTGTGAAGTGTGTGAGTTACTTATTGACCAACTATCATTCTGTGCATTGTACTTAGCAGGTGGCAGTTTGTCCAACTGTGCTTCTAAAGCATCGAAGTTCTTCTGCTGTGGCTTACTCAAACCTTTCCCACTAGCCTTTAGTTCATGGAACCTAAGATATTCACGTACTGAGGTTGTAGGTGATGCATGATTACGTAAGCGCATAAGATCGCTCATGACCTGTGTGTCTGCAAAGTATTTAGGATCCACTTCATTAGCTAAAGTATGCATGAACTTACTAGCTTTAGAGCCACTACTGACAGCACTACCGATCTCAGCGCCCATTTGAGGATGTTGTTCCACAGGGTTCTTAACCATAATCTGTACGTCAGGTGCATCATCACCTAGCTTCCAAGCCCTTACTAAGTGAGCGTTGAAAGCATCCTTAGTTCCTTGTGAGATTGCACCTGTGTTGTGTCTAACAGCGTTTTCCCATACACCGTCTAAGCCACCATTAGCAATCGTTTTGAAAGACATAACCTGAGAACCAAAGAGCTCTGTGATTATAGGAGGTACTTCCCCTGAAGGTAGTTGTTTATTCAGCATATATTGATAAGCTTCCAAGCCAGCCTGATAGCTAGGTGCCTCTCGTGCAAGCTCCATTATCTCAGCTCTCTTCTTGAAGCCTTTAGCGCCTATCTCTTTAACTTGTCTAGTCTTCTCTTTGTTGAGAATAGCTAATCTATCTGCTGACGCTTTAGCACCTTTAGGTGTCGTAGCTTTCCCACCTCTAACCTTCTCAGCTTTGATCTTAGTCTCTAGCTTATCAAAGTTAACAAACACTTGTCCAGCTTGTACATTCTTAAGGTGGCGTAAGGTCTGCGCCATGGCACCTGTGGAGATACCAGACGCAGTGGCCTCAGCTAAGGCTTGTGGTGAGTAAAGCTCTTTGATTGTACGTCCAACAGCAACAGCACCTACTTTAGCTACTCCCGCTATCTTACCTGCTATACTAGGCCCATAGAAACCAGCTATCTTAGTATCAGCGTTACCTGCAACCTGATTGATAGTGTTTCCAGAGAATATACGTTTAGCTTGACCAGCACTAAGAACATTAGCACCTGTCTCTAGAACATCAGTAGCCACTTTTATCTGGCTACCATAGTTATCATTCAGGTACTTACCGACTGTTGAGTTATCAATAACATCACGAGCTGGTTGAATTACATTATCATTAAGCGTGGTCATTCCTTGACCTAAAGGCTCCGTGATACGATCAGGGACAATAGCTGATATTAATGAACCACTCACATCACCAAAGGCACCTGTGACGTTCTTAGCAGTGCTGGCTAAGGCTCCAAACATACTACTGTTTTCCCAAGCATCATCCATCTCAGCTTGTCGGCTGTCAAGAGAATCCTTGAGTTTAGTTCCCTCTTCCCTCAGCTCCCGTATAGGAGCTCCTAGGAAGCTATTATATATATCGTCTAGAGTTTGATTACCCGCCATTGGCTGCACCTTTCATAGGTATGCGTTGATTAGGATCTTCCTTCTGCTCTAGCAAGCTGATGATAACTAAGCGATCTGCTTTTAACTGCTCTATCATTTCTTTACTCTTCGAGACCTTGATAGCTTTACTTACGTTACCCAATAAGACACCAAGACCTTTCTTAGCGGCAGGGCCCTTTAGCATACGTGCAGTAACAGCCGTACCAGCCCCAAGGGCTAACGTGCCTGTAGCAAAGGCTAACCACCCTGAGGTTAGTGCCATTGTAGCTGCAGAACCAGTAGCTGCTATTGCTAGAGGAGTCGTAGGTATTGCCATACCAGTGACACGTTTAGCATTAACATAAGCTCGTGCTAGAGATGTTTTAGCTAAACCAATGGATTTGTCAGCTAGGTTATCATAAGCTTTATACATAAGGTATTGCTTACGGAGTAAACCACTGACGTCAACATCAGGCACTGCGGTATCCACTGCGTTATTCATTGACTCACGTATGATCTTTAAAGCTTTAGCCTTAGAGTCCATATATTCATCGTTGACCATCTTAGGGTCAATATCTAGCAACCATTTATCTAAATCCTTACGTGCTTGTAAGATACCTACAGAAGTACCATCAGAAGCATTTATGAAGTCTTTAGCTTGATCAAGTATAGCTTGCATCTTCTTAGGTGAAGCAATTCCGACAACGGAAGCATTCCCTGAAAAATACTCAGCTACCTTAGCATCTAGATCTGCATTTAAGACTTTTCGGTCAATATCGGGATTGCCTTTAAGCTTAAGTCGTTTGACAAGACGTTCAGCTGTAGAATCAATTTCATCGTAGACTGCATTAGCATTTACAATTGGATTGTTACTACCTTTCACCTTAGGTATTAAAGATACCACGTTGATCACTTCTTGTTCTAAAGCATCAGGTGTTGTAGTTATACTACCTAAGAGGCCGTTAGTGTTTGTACGTCGTATGTCCTTACGCTCTAACTTTACAGGTGCTAAGATTTGAGTAATAACATCATGGCGACGCTCTATGCTTTGTAGCTTACCAGAGTTCTTTGCAGCCCATCCCCATTTGTCTAATGTAGCTGTGACAGGAGGAACTTTAGTGGCGGGGACACCCATAAGAGCTAAATCAAAACCAGCTCCAAGACGCATAGCCTCTTGAGGGTGGTTCTCTTTCCATTTCAAGAAGCTACCAAAGCTTGTCTTAGCAGCCTCAAGTCCTTCTCTGAAGAAAGGAGTTTCAGAGATGTCATAAGCAATAGATGCCAATGACTCCATGGTGTACTCCTCTACTGTGTCGGGAATAGCATTAGAAAGTGCATGACCAGCTACCTTGAGACCTGTCGTGAATACATCACCAGCAGCAGGTAAGATAGCTCTAGTAGTGGCTATAGCAGGAACATCGGTAGGCATTAGCATACCTTCATCATACAGTTGCTGTGTCTCAGCTATGCCACTTGTCAATGAGTTTGCAACCTTGGCAGGAGCCTCAGTCAGTGTAGCAAGTAAGTCATCAGGCGTGGAAGGTTTATAATCAACAAAATCAGCCCTCTCTTTAGCTTTAGCTTCAGTATAGACAGCACTTAGACTGTTAACGGCAGCATTGTTACCTTCAGAAGCCGCTAGTTGTATAGCTTGTTCATAGCGTTTAAAATCAAATGCGGCCATGGTTATAGTCCTATTCTATCTAAGATTGCTTGAGCTTCAGGGGACAATTGTATTGTTGTTGGCACCTGAGGCGTTTGAGGTGTCCGTTCAGGACGTACAGGGGCCTCAAGGTAGAAGCTAGTACCATTCTTCCATTGATCATTACCTGATAGCTTAACTAGTTTATTCACAATAGCATTGTTCTTAGCGATAGCCATATTGGCATATGTACGTTCTAACTCAAGTAACTTGTTGATTGACTGTTCTTCAAGAGCAATGTCACCTGCAGCTATACCTTGTGCATACTCCCTGTCCTTATCGGATAGACCAGTACCAGCACCAAAGGCTTTAATGATCTCAGCAACAGCACGACCACGGAACTTGAAGAATGCTTCAGTATTTCCTACCATCTCATCTTGTTTTTCAGTTGATAAGCCCATGGATCCAAGAATCTTACGTGCCTGTAGTCCCATCTCACCAAACTTACCAGTAACGATACCTTCATCTACCATGGCTTGTGATACATAGTTCAACTCTAGCAGCCTTTGAGCATCAGTAGCTTGGGTATGTAGTTCACCATAAGTTTCGAGCTCAGTGTCTACCATAGTCCTTGTAATGTAATCCATCTGTGTGACTTCTTGAGTAAGCTGAGGTGCTACTGACAAGTTAAGAGATGAAGCTTCAACCCACTTCTGAGTTGTTGGATCAAATACACGACCTGAGCTGTCTACTCTATAAAACTCAGTAGCATCAGTAGAGGTCTTAAATGGTTTTAAGTCAGCCTCCACACCTTTAAGCATATCAACGAATAAGGTGGAATCCATGCTATCAAATTCACCACCCTGTACTCGCTTAATCCACTCAGGGCCTTTGTTGTACTTAGCTGATAAAGCTAACTTACCGTTACGTCCTTTAGTCTCACTGATTCTAATCTCTTCTTGTGATCTAACTTGATCAGCAGCCTCATCTAGGTCACCACCATTGTTAAGTAGTTCAACAGTAGAAGTTAACTTTAGATTAGTAGCAGCAGTAACTAAGGACTCTCTGCGACGCTGTTCTTTAGCAACCGCAGCTTTCCTATCAGTCTCAGACTTAAGATCAGCTTGTCCTTTCTGAAGTAACTGACCCCCTCTCTCTACATAACCCAGCTTGATAAGCTCACCACCAAACTTAATGTTACTTGAAGGTGTACCAGCTGAAAGTTCTTGACCGTACTGTTGTTGCATTGCCTGCTGTTGTGCATTCTTAGCTTCAAGCTCAGCTCTCTCTTCATCGGCACCTCCAGCATTATCACCTAGGGCACGACCTAAGATACTACCGAACATACTGCCCATACGAGCACGTTGAGGGTCACGAGCACCCTGAGCAGCATCATTCATCATCTTCTGTTGATTAGCCTGAGAGCGGACTCTGCGTTGCTTTAAGAGATCATCAACTGTAATCCCTTGTGTAAATAAACCTTGATAAGCCATAATTATTTCTCTTGTGTTTCTTTGCGTAGTGGAGACAGTTTATTATTAACCACCTGTGAGCCAACCTAATCCAGTATCAACCCATCCAGATATATTGGCAGCACCGCCTGCAGTACCCGCGTAAGCATTTAAACCACCACCGAGTAGATTAAGCCAATCATTAGGTTGATAGTTATCCTTATTAGCTCTTGCTTGTCCAGTAATCAAATTAATACGGTTCTGTTCAGTTTCTAACTCATAGTTCTGAGCAGCAACGTCACGTGCTAGGTTATAGTTACGGTTACCAGTAAGCATACCCATCTCATAGTCTTGCAACTGTTGTTGGTTAGCCATAGCCATCTTCTGTTGATTTAGGCCATAATCCTGATACTGTTGCTGAGCAGCTAGTCCATAGTTCTGTTGACCAAACCCATAGTCCTGTACTTGCTGTTGTGTAGCTAAGTCCATCTTCTGTTGGTTAAGACCATAGTCTTGCATCTGTTGCTGCTGCTGTAGACCGTAGTTCTGAGTTTGACCTAAGGTATCAAAGGCTAAACGATCCTTCTGGTTTAAGGTGTCTAAAGCCATACGCTCAGTATTGAGACCAAAGTTCTGATTGTTGCTTAACTCAGCTAAGTTCTGACCTCTATTGGCTAAACCAAAGTTCTGTTGTTGACCTAGGGTATCCAAAGCCATACGTTCAGAAGCTAGACCAAAGTTCTGTCTATTACTTAATTCAGCTAAATCTTGATTTCTACTTGACAAACCAAAGTTCTTGTTAGCCATAACATTAGCTTGGTCTTGAGTCTGCTGAGCCAGTCCAAAGCGATCTTGAGCCAAACCATAGTCCTGCATCTGACCACGTTCATTCAGAGCAAAGTTCTGTTGGTTGAGACCGTAAGCTTGATCCTGAGTCTGCTGAGCTAGTCCAAAGTTCTGTGCTTGTCCCTGTGCACTTAAGTTGAACTGGTTCTGAGCTAAGCTAGCCTGCTGTTGGGCTAGACCATAGTTCTGAGATTGACCTGCTTGAGCTAATCCAAAGTCCTGTGATTGTCCTCGTGAAGCTAAGTTAAACTGTGCTTGGTTGAGACCATAGTCTTGAGTCTGTCCTTGTGACGCTAAGCCAAAGTTCTGAGCTTGTGCCTGAGCATCCAAAGCTAAGCGCTGTTGAGACAAACCTTGCTCTTGACGTGCTTGTTGGTTGACTAACTGCTGCTGAGCAATATCTGACTCTAACTGGGCACCTTGGATACCAGCAGATAACATACCTTGGCCTGAGCCCATAAGGTTAGCGTATTGCTGCTGCTGTGCCTGTTGGTTCTGACCAAAGCGTTGACTATCTAAACCAGCTATAGCCTGTGACCTTGCAAAAGCATCATCAGTAGATTGTGACGCAAGACCAGCAAGTGCTTGAGCTTGTGCTTGGTTCATACCAAATGCGTCTGGTTGTACCATTCCACTGTCTACACCAGCGCCTACAGCTTCACCAGCAAGCCTAAGACCTAGGCGACCTGAGCCAAACATATCTTGCTTAGCTAATGCACGTTGTTGTGCAAAGGCTGGATCAAGTAATGCTGAGCGTTGAGCAAACAAGTCTGCTGCACGTTGGTCAGTATTCATGTCAAAGCTGAGTTGATCTGGAGCCTGTTGTGCGTTAGTCGCTGCTTGTGTCAATAACCCTTGACCTGAGCCTACTAGGTTACTTAAGCTTGAGTAAGGATCGTTAAGGCTGGTTGTGGTTCCATCTTCGGTAGTCGTAGATGTACCTGTACCTGACCTAAAGGTTACTGGCTTAAATGTTCCTGAGTCTGCAGTTCCTGTAGGCACCGCAGCACCACCTTGTGCAACAGCAGTAGGAGCTTGTGCAGCTATAGCTACCTGAGGAGCTTGTGCCTGAGCTGCAGGAGCAGCCTGAGCATAGTTCTGATACTGTAGAGCCGTGGGTGCTGCTTGTACTGCTACTTCACGTTGTAATGAATCATAGGCTGGTGTGCCTCGTGGTGCTTGTGCCTGATATGGAGCCTGAGGAGCTTGTGGCACCTGAGGAAGAATCATACCCTGTCGTGCTGCTAGCTCATAGGCTGCTGCTTGTGACTGCGGTGCCTGACGTGCCTGAGGTACTTGAGAATACTGAGGGCCTTGATTAGGGCGACCTTGGCTCTGTAGTGCCTGCTGACGTGCCAAGAGCTCTTGAGCCTGTGCCTGTGGAGGCTGACGTTCCTGTTGGCCTGCTTGGTTAGTAAGCATACCACCAGTGTTGGGGCCTAAGAGCTGATTGTCACCGCCATTCCAGTTACCATAGTAACCTTCCTCAGGAATACGAATCTGAGACTGATTCCACGTAGGTGCGTAAGGATCATAAGTTGAATCAGTATCTTTAGGTATCGTAGGTGCCCAATCAGGCCTAGCACCATCAGTAACTGGAGCTGAAGGAGCATAAGGATCTACTGCAGGAGCATTACGCAAGTCTTCTTGACGTTGCCATTCATCCATTCCTAGATATGCTTGGTCTGCTGCAATGTCATAAGGAGTCTTAACATAAGCATTGGGATCTACATAATTAGGATCTTTAGGTGCCCACGAAGGACGACCATCAGGGCCACCAATGTAGTGTAGACCAATCTTACCCATCTCTGCTTTTACAGTTTCAGGAGTATCTTCTACTACTGTACCGTCTTCACTTACAGTGTGTGTTGCACCCATACTATTAATATCAGCGTTTTCATCACCACGAGTAGGCTTACCTGATTTATCATTATCCACATGATATAGCTCACGTGCAGCATTAACTGCATCTTGGACAGACATACCTGTGGGTAATCCATCCTTGACCATCTTATCATAGTGCACCTTAACTGCATCATTCATGCCGTACTTGGTTTGATTCCAGAAGGTCTTACCAGCTGTCTTAAGCATAGCAGCCGTAGGCTTTAGGGCAGCAAGAAGCATACCAACCTTAGTGGTAGGTAGTGCGTTGCCTTTATAATAACCAGCAGGGTAGTTAGCACCCGTGTTTGACTTAGTTGTGTTGTAGTTTGTTGACCCACGGCCTACTGGGCCAGTGCCTGCAGAAGTTTTTTTACTATACTTTTTAATTACACGATTAGTTTCAGCCTGATCTGCTGCCAGTTCCGCTGAAGATTTAACTCCCCTGTTTCCATCATCTATACTAGGCATACTTAAATTCCCTCTATTATGCGTTTAAAGCATCAATCTCAAGACGCAACCGAGCAATCTCAGCTACCTTAGGGTCTACCCATCCAGCTAGTTCAGCCCATGTAGTGCCGTCAAATGTATAACGTCCGCCTTGCCAATCCGCTGGAGGTGTTGCGCCAGTGTGAATGGTGGCATTAGAGGAGTTCATATCGCCAATGATAAAGTGAGGGCAAGTGATGTTCTCAGCAGTAGAGATTAATGAATGTTCATCATCAAAGGTATACGCTGATACGTTGTTAGAGTTAAATGTAATTGTTTGCATTAGGAGTTACCTTTAAGAATTAATGAAGTTGCTGATATTGCTTTACCTGCTACGACAGATGGAGTACCTGCGCTTGTGGCTAG
>Ga0209482_1001041_pt1 | contig 20828 bp, 18 predicted proteins | sample CoawatmetaG10DNA_FD_187512 | JGI IMG/M metagenome (GOLD analysis project Ga0209482, IMG submission 187512) | Marine microbial communities from the West Antarctic Peninsula - Coastal water metaG104-DNA (SPAdes) (version 2) | ecosystem: Environmental > Aquatic > Marine > Coastal ...
AAAACAATTCTAGGTACTTCGTATCTATTAGCTTGTCTCCATACAGTTTCTGATTGAGGTTCAACTCCTGATGTAGCACAAAAAACTACTACAGCACCATCTAGAACTCTTAGAGATCTTTCTACTTCAATTGTGAAATCAACGTGACCTGGTGTGTCAATAATATTGATTCTGTGCTGTGGAAACTGTTGCTCCATCCCACTCCAAAAACATGTAGTAGCAGCGGAGGTAATTGTTATTCCTCTTTCTTGCTCCTGCTCCATCCAATCCATAGTAGCCGCGCCATCATGAACTTCACCGATTTTATGAGATAAACCAGTATAAAAAAGAACCCTTTCTGTTGTAGTAGTCTTACCTGCATCAACGTGGGCACAAATCCCAACATTACGATATTTGTTTAAAACAATTTGTCTAGCCATAATTTATACTTGATTAATGATTAACGATTAAAATCTAAAGTGAGAGAAAGCTTTGTTAGCTTCAGCCATTTTATGAACATCTTCTCTTTTCCTTACAGCAGATCCTTTTTTCTGAGATGCATCCATTAGCTCGCCGGCCAATCTAAGGTTCATATTTTTTTCACTTCTTTTACGAGCAGCTTCAACAATCCATCTCATTGCAAGTGCTTGTCTTCTTGATGGTCTAATTTCGATAGGTACTTGATAGTTTGCACCACCTACTCTTCTAGATTTAACCTCAACAACTGGACTAACTTCGTCTAAAGCTTTCATAAAAATTCCCAATGGGTCTTCTTTTAAAGTCTTTTCAACTTGTTCAAAAGCTCCATAAACAATTTTCTCAGCAATAGACTTTTTACCGTCTTTCATTAAGTTATTCATGAACTTAGCAAGAATTATATCTTTGTATTTAGGATCTGGTAAAACTTTTCTTTTCTCGGGACTTCTTCTTCTTGGCATAATTATTTACCTTTTTTGGCTCCATATTTAGATCTTCTTTGTTTACGATTAGCAACACCAGATGTATCTAGTGTTCCTCTAACTGTGTGATATCTGACACCAGGTAGATCTTTTACTCTTCCACCTCGAATTAGTACCAATGAATGTTCTTGAAGATTGTGCCCCTCTCCACCAATATATGATGTAACTTCAAAGCCACTTGTCAGCCTAACTCTGCATACTTTTCTTAAAGCAGAATTCGGTTTCTTTGGAGTAGTTGTATAAACACGAGTGCAGACACCTCTTCTTTGAGGACATGCAACAAGTGCGGGAACGTCAGTCTTTCTAACCTTAGGGTTTCTAGACTTTTTAATTAATTGATTTACTGTAGCCATAATTTTATTTTTAGTTAGATCGCGATTCTATAGAGCATGTTAGTCGCGGTCAAGATTATTCCTCGTTTTCTTGAAGACCTTCCCTTAGAGCTGCTTCTATATCATCAGCAGATAAGGTTGTTTCATCAATATCGTTTTGTTTTTTATTCTTCAATTTGTCATGGAAAGCCATACCTGTTCCAGCAGGTATTAGTCTTCCAACAACAACATTTTCTTTAAGACCTCTTAGATGATCTTTCTTACCAGTAACTGCAGCTTCAGTTAAAACTCTAGTTGTTTCCTGGAATGATGCGGCAGATATAAATGAATCTGTTGATAGAGAAGCTTTGGTAATACCAAGCAACACTCTTTCAAACTCAGCAGGAGTTTTTCCAGATTTCTCAACTTTTGCATTTTCTTCTTTAAGTTCTGCATAACTAACTACATCGCCTTGGATAAACTTAGTATCACATCCGTCTACGATTAAAGCTTTTCTTAACATCTGTCTTAGTATTGTTTCAATATGCTTATCGTTGATTGATACGCCTTGCAGTCTATAAACATCTTGTATTTCGTTGACAATAAAGTTTGTAAGAGCTGGAATGCCTTTCAATCTTAAAATATCATGAGGGCTATAAGGACCATCAGAAATAATATCTCCTTTAGAAATTCTTTCCCCTTCAAAAACAGACAATGTTCTGTGCTTCGGAATTAACATTTCAGTATTTTGAGTTTTCTTAGTAGATCCCTCTGGAGTAATTACAAGTCTAATCTTACCTTTAGTTTCTTTTCCAAAAGAAATAATACCTGTTTCTTCTGATAGAACAGATGCATCCTTTGGTTTTCTAGCTTCAAATAAGTCAGCAACTCTTGGTAGTCCACCAGTAATATCTTTAGTTTTTGATGCAACTAAAGGCATTCTAGCGATAACTTCACCAGCTGTTAGCTTTTGACCGTCTCTTAAATTAACTAGTCCGCCTGCTGGTAATGGATATTCTGCAGGGACTTTAAAGTCGCCTATTATTACCGGCTTACCTTTGGAGTCGACAATCAGAACCTTAGGTGCTAATTCTCTTCCCGCAGTTGGTCTTTCTGATACGTCTATGATTTCAATACTTGAGAGTCCTGTCAGTTCATCCATTTGCTCTCTAACTGTTATTCCATCTTCGATATCGACGAATTTAATTTTTCCAGATGCTTCAGCAATAATTGGACGTGTATAAGGATCCCATGAAGCAACTTTAGTACCAATCTTAAGATCAGCATTATTTTTAACTTCTAATGTAGCTCCGTAAGGGACTTTATATTGCTCAGTTATTTTACCGTTAGGTTCTGTAATTGTTGCCATACCATTTCTTGAAACAACAACCTCAAGTTTATCTTTGTTAGTAACTGTTTTCATCTCATCAGAAAACGTAACAACACCTAGGTTTTTATTGAAAATAGCATTATCTTCAGAGGTACTTGATGCAGCTCCTCCGATGTGGAAGGTACGCATAGTTAGCTGTGTTCCAGGCTCACCAATTGACTGAGCGGCCACAACACCTACTGCTTCACCTCTATGAACTAAATGACCTCTAGCTAAGTCTCTTCCATAACATGATGAACAGACCCCAATAGAAGCCTCACATGTCATAGGAGATCTAACTTTTAAAGTAGATAGATTTAATGAATCAATACTGTCAACAGCATCTTCATCGAGCATAGTATCTTTAGCAAATAGTTCTTTGCCATCTGCATCTACTATAGGCTCTGCAATAACTCTTCCTAAGATCCTATCTGTAAGTGCTTGAATAATCTCTCCACCATCAATAATAGAGGTAACAGTGATTGATTCAGATGTACCACAATCTGCTATGTTAATAACAGAATCCATTGAAACATCACACAATCTTCTTGTTAAATAACCTGAGTTAGCTGTTTTAAGAGCTGTATCTGCAAGACCTTTTCTGGCCCCATGGGTTGATATAAAGTACTGAAGAACTGATAAACCTTCTCTAAAGTTAGCTGTAATAGGCGTTTCTATAATAGATCCATCCGGCTTAGACATAAGTCCTCTCATTCCTGAAAGCTGTCTAATCTGAGCAGGGGAACCCCTCGCTCCTGAATCTGCATATATATATACTGAATTAAAAGATGATTGTTCTACTTTTTCTCCCTCAGGAGTAGTAGCTGTTTCCATACTAATTTTTTCCATCATAGCTTTTGCTACTTGTTCATTAGCTCTAGACCAGATATCAATAACTTTGTTATATCTTTCTCCTCTAGTAACTAGGCCTGAATCAAATTGCTTCTCAATAGCTTTAACTTCTTTTTCAGATGTTTCAATAATTTTTGATTTTTCATCTGGGATAACAAAGTCATTAACACCAATTGAAGAACCTGATCTTGTTGAAAAATCAAAACCTAAATACATAAGTTGATCAGCAAAAATAACAGTCTTTTTGAGACCGCCTTTTCTATAGGAAATATCTACTAATTTTGATATTAATTTCTTATTTAGTACTTTGTTTATATTTTCAAAACCTACTTCTACAGGAGTAATTCTCCATATTAGAACTCTTCCAACAGTAGATTCTTGGATAGATGTTTCACCATTTACATCTGTTATTCTTACTTTAACTGGTGAATGAACATTCAATGTCTCAGTTCCGAAAGCTCTTAGGACCTCATCAGGATCACTGAAAACTCTTCCACCGCCAGTAGCACTAGCGTTATCACGAGTCATATAATAAAGACCCAGAACAATATCTTGAGTTGGGCTAATTACAGGAGACCCATCAGCTGGTGATAGTATGTTGTTAGTAGACATCATTAGAGCTCTTGCTTCTAGCTGAGCTTCTAAAGTTAATGGTACGTGGACAGCCATTTGGTCGCCATCAAAATCAGCGTTAAATGCAACACAAACAAGAGGATGCAACTGAATAGCTTTTCCTTCTATCAGTTTTGGTTCAAATGCCTGCAAGCCCAATCTATGCAATGTAGGAGCTCTGTTAAGCATGACCGGATGCTCTCTAATAACATCTTCAAGAACTTCCCATACTTCAGGAGTTTCTCTTTCTACAAGCTTCTTAGCAGCTTTAATAGTAGTAGCTAACTCTCTTTCTTCTAATTTACCATATACAAAAGGTTTGAATAGCTCGAGTGCCATTTTCTTAGGTAATCCACACTGATGTAATCTAAGTGTAGGACCTGAAACGATTACAGATCTTCCTGAATAATCTACTCTTTTACCTAAAAGGTTTTGTCTAAATCTTCCGCCTTTACCTTTAATCATATCAGCAAGGGACTTTAGTGGTCTTTTGTTTGTACCAGTAATAACTCTTCCTCTTCTTCCATTATCAAGAAGGGCATCCACTGATTCTTGAAGCATTCTTTTTTCATTTCTTACAATGATTTCAGGTGCGCTTAATTCAAGAAGTCTTTTTAATCTGTTATTTCTATTAATAACTCTTCTATATAAATCATTTAGATCTGAAGTTGCAAACCTTCCTCCTTCAAGAGGTACCAGAGGTCTTAAGTCTGGCGGTAGAACAGGTAGTACGTTCATAACCATCCACTCAGGTCTATTTCCAGATTCATTAAAAGCTTCTAAAAGTTTTAGTCTTTTAGACAGTTTCTTTAATTTTGTTTCTGAGTTAGTTTGGGGAATTTCTTCTCTTATGATTCTAATTTCATCATTTATATCGAGTTCTTCAAGTAAAATTTGAACAGCCTCTGCGCCCATTCCAGCTGAGAATTCATCACCAAATTCTTCATACTTTTCAACCCATTCTTCTTCTGTCAGGATTTGGCCTTTCTCTAGTTCAGTAAGACCAGGATCAGTAACTATATAACTTTCAAAATATAGAACTCTTTCTATCTCTCTTAAAGTTGTATTTAATAATAGTCCGATTCTAGATGGAAGAGACTTAAGAAACCAAATATGAGCAACAGGAGCTGCTAAATCAATATGGCCCATTCTTTCTCTTCTAACCTTTGCAAGAGTAACTTCTACTCCACATTTCTCACAAACGACTCCTCTATGCTTCATACGCTTGTACTTACCACAAATACATTCGTAATCCTTTATAGGTCCAAATATTTTGGAGCAAAACAAACCATCTCTTTCAGGTTTAAAAGTTCTGTAGTTTATAGTTTCAGGTTTTTTAACTTCGCCAAATGACCAAGATTTAATTACTTGAGGAGAAGCTAGCCCTGCAGAAATGGTAGTGAAATCATCCTGCCCTTGTTTTAATGAATTTAATAAGTCTCTCAATTTTATCTCCTAGTTTTCTGAATCTAATTCGAGGTTAATTCCCAATGATTTAATTTCTTTGCTAAGAACATTAAATGATTCGGGTATAGCAGCATCCATTTCATATTTTCCGGCAACAATGTTTTTATACATCTTCGTTCTTCCAGCCACATCATCAGATTTAACTGTTAACATTTCTTGAAGAGTGTATGAAGCACCATAGGCTTCTAGAGCCCAAACTTCCATTTCACCAAATCTCTGACCACCAAATTGCGCTTTACCACCTAATGGTTGCTGAGTAACTAAACTATAAGAACCTGTGGATCTTGCATGCATTTTGTCATCAACCAAATGGTTTAGTTTGATGATATACATGTAACCTACTGTTACAGGTCTATCAAACTTAGTTCCTGTCCTGCCATCGTATAAAGTAAATTGACCAGACTCTGGTAAATCTGCTAATTTTAATAGATCTTTAACTTCGCTTTCTTTTGCACCATCAAAGACTGGTGTAGCTATCGGAAGTCCATCCCTGAGATTATTTGCAAGTTCAAGTATCTCAGTATTATTAAATGAGTTTATATCCTCTTTATTAGCGGCATTAGTGTTGTATAGCTTATCTAGATATTCTTTAAGCTCAGCTGGTTTTGCATTGGCTTTCAACATGTTGTCGATTTTTTTACCAATACCCTTAGCAGCACAACCCATGTGAGTTTCTAGTATCTGTCCAACATTCATCCTAGAAGGAACTCCAAGAGGGTTCAGCACCACATCAACTGGATCTCCATTTTCATCATACGGCATATCTTCAACAGGCATAATTTCTGAAATAACACCCTTATTACCATGACGACCAGCCATTTTATCACCTGGCTGAATTCTTCTCTTGATAGCTAAATAAACTTTAACAATCTTGATAACTCCTGGCGCAAGGTCGTGACCTCGGATAATTTTAGCTCTTTTAGCTTCGTATCTAGCTTGAATATCTTTGACATAAGCGTTGTAGCTTTTTTCTGTATCTTCAATTACATCATTAGTACTATCTTCAGCTGTTCTGATTGAGAATATGTCATTAAGAATAAGAGATTCTAGTAGTTCACTTGTTAGAACATCGCCTTTTTTCAGACCATTTCCTTTCAGCGCTTTCTTATCTTTAAGAAGTTCACATAATCTTGTCTTAGTAGCTTGCTCTACAACGGAAGCTTCATCATCTGAATTTTTCTTCGTTTCATCTAAATGATCTTGTTCAATTGCTTGTGTTCTTTCATCTTTCTCAACACCATCTCTAGTAAATACCTCAACACCAATTACGGTTCCTTTAGAACTGGCTCTTTGAGAAGTATCTTTCACATCAGATGCTTTTTCACCAAAAATAGCTCGTAATAGTTTCTCTTCTGGTGATAGTTGAGTTTCTCCTTTAGGAGTAATTTTACCAACTAAGATGTCACCCGGATCTACTTCTGCTCCGACATAAACCATTCCACATTCATCTAGTTTATTAAGAGATCCTTCTCCAACATTCGGAATGTCAGCTGTAATTTCTTCTGATCCCAGTTTTGTATCACGTGCAACACAGACAATTTCTTGAATATGTATAGATGTAAATCTATCTTCTCTAGCAACTTTTTCAGATATCAATATTGAATCTTCAAAGTTATATCCATTCCAAGGCATGAATGCGATTCTAATATTTTGACCTAAAGCAAGCTCTCCATTATCTATAGAAGGACCATCTGCAAGTACATCACCAGCTTTAACAATATCACCAACTCTCACGATTGGTTTTTGATTAATACATGTATTTTGGTTTGATCTAGTGTACTTAATAAGGTTGTATACATCAGCAGCTGATTTAGCTTTTTTGTCTGTAACTCTTACAACGATTCTAGCTGCATCAACATTCTCAACAACACCAGAATGTTTGGCTACGATACAAACACCTGAATCTCTTGCTACAACAGACTCAAGACCAGTACCAACTAATGGCTTTTCAGCTCTTAGAACTGGAACTGCTTGACGCTGCATATTTGATCCCATTAAAGCCCTGTTAGCATCATCATGCTCTAGGAAAGGGATTAATGAAGCAGCAATAGATACTACCTGTTGAGGTGATACATCCATTAGATCGACTCTTTCTGGAGACATTAACTCAAATTCACTTGCATGCCTTACAGCTACAAGATCATCAACAAACTTATTATCTTTATCTAAAGTAACACTGGCCTGAGCAATAACATACTCTGACTCGTCAATTGCAGATAAGTACATAATCTCATCAGTTACTTTTCCATCTACAACTTTTCTATATGGAGTTTCAATAAAACCATACTGATTAGTTCTTGAATATGATGCAAAAGAGTTAATAAGACCAATGTTTGGTCCTTCTGGAGTTTCAATTGGGCAAACTCTTCCGTAATGAGTTGGATGAACGTCCCTAACCTCAAAACCAGCTCTTTCTCTTGTTAGCCCGCCGGGTCCTAGTGCAGAAACTCTTCTTTTATGAGTAATTTCAGATAGTGGATTATTTTGATCCATGAACTGAGATAACTGACTTGAACCAAAGAACTCTTTAATTGCAGCAGTTACTGGTTTAGCATTGATTAGATCTTGCGGACCTAACTCATCCGCCTCAGCCATACTTAATCTTTCTCTAACGGCTCTTTCAACCCTAATTAGGCCTACTCTAAACTGATTAGCAGTCATTTCTCCGACAGATCTGACCCTTCTATTTCCAAGGTGATCAATATCATCAACAATATCATGACCGTCTCTTATATTTACTATTCCCTTCATTACTTCAATAATGTCTTCTTTATCAAGTGTATGTGGGCTTTCTTTCTCGCCGTCTAGCTTTAAACGTCTGTTAAATTTCATTCTTCCAACTTCAGAAAGATCATATCTCTCTTCATTAAAGAATAAGTTGTTAAATAATGTTTCAGCAGAATCTTTGGTTGGCGGTTCGCCAGGTCTCATCATTCTGTAAATCTCTACAAGAGCTTCAAGTCTATTTGAAGTAGGATCTGATCTAAGTGTGTTTGAAATATAAGGCCCTTTATCTAATTCATTGATGAAAAGACATTTAATTTCAACAACATTATTTTCCTTAAGCGATTCAAGGACCGTCATGTCTATTTCTGTATTAGCAGAAAATAATACTTCCCCAGTTTCTTTATTGAAAATATCTTTAGATAAAACCTTTCCAATTAAGTATTCTTCAGAAAGAGTTATCTCATTAACTTTTGAGCTAGATAATTCTTTAATATGCCTAGCTGTAATTCTTTTTCCAGCCTCTACATAAACTTTACTTTTAACTTTAATATCAACTGATAAAGTTTCGCCTCTTAATCTCTCTGGGATTAGAGCAAGCTTTACAGTTTGTTTATCAAGAGTGAAGAGATCCTCTTCATAGAACTCTGATAAAATTTCTTCCGTACCCATATCCAACGCTCTTAGCATTATGGTTGCAGGTATCTTTCTTCTTCTGTCTATTCTACTGAATAAGATATCTTTAGGATCAAATTCAAAATCAAGCCATGAGCCTCTGTAAGGAATTACCCTTGCAGAATATAAAACCTTTCCAGATGAATGAGTTTTTCCTTTGTCATGATCATAGAAAACACCAGGTGATCTATGAAGCTGAGCAACGACGACTCTTTCAGTTCCGTTAACAACAAAAGAGGCATCATCAGTCATTAATGGAACTTCGCCCATAAATACTTCGCCTTCTTTTATATCCTTAACTTCTTTAAAGTTTGACTCTCTATCATAAAGAACTAATTTAACTTTAATTCTTAAAGGAGCTGAGTAAGATAAACCTTGTACAAGACATTCCTGCACATCATAGGTATTCTTACCGAGCTCATAAGAAACATATTCAAGAGCAGCATTCCCTGAAACACTTTTAATAGGAAATAAAGATTTAAAAACCTCTTCAAGTCCCTGTTTTTTTCTTGCTTCAGGTGCCGTATCAGCCTGCAAAAATTCAGAATAAGATTTAGTTTGAGTTTCAACAAGATTAGGAAGATCCATTACCTTTTTGAAAGTACCAAAGTTTTTTCTTATTCTTTTCTTTTCTGTATAACTGTATGACATAAATGCGACCTTTTTTTAATATTTATATGTTATTAGTTCTATTTAGCTTCAGCTGTTGCGCCTGCTTCGATTAACTGAGTAACCATTGCATCTGCATCATCCTTACTTGCGCCTTCTTTTACAGTAGTTGGAGCACCATCTACCATATCTTTAGCTTCTTTCAATCCAAGACCAGTTATAGCTCTTACAGCTTTAATTACTTGAACTTTTTGAGCTCCGGCTGCTGTTAATACAACGTCAAAAGCACTCTGTTCTTCAGCTGCTGGAGCATCTGCGCCACCTGCTGCTGGTGCTGCTGCAACTGCTGCTGCGGCTGTAACACCAAACTTCTCTTCAATTGCAGAAATAAGATCTACAAGATCCATTACTGACATTTCTTCTATAGTTTTTAAAATATCTTCTTTACTAGTTGCCATTCTAATTCTCCTTATAATTTAGGCTTATGCCTGTTTTTTGTCTTGAACTGCTGATAAAACTCTAGCCAGTTTAGTTGGTACTTCATTTAATAAAGTAGCAAATTTACTGATTGGAGCCTGCAACACATTTGCAATAAGGCCATAAGCCTCATCCTTAGATGGAAGACTAGCTAGAATATCTATCTGATCTCCATTAAGTAATTGCCCTTCAACAACTAAAGCCTTGATCTCTAAAGCATCAAAGTTCTTAGCATATGTTTTAAGCAATTTAGCAGCTGCACCTGGCTCTTCGAAAGAAAAAGCAAATAATGAAGGTCCAACTAGGACCTCGTCGGAACAACCAAAGTCAGTACCTTCAAATGCTAATTTAGCAAGAGAGTTCTTGATTATTTGGATATGTATTCCAGCTTGAGTAGCTTTCGCTCTTACTTCGGATAACTCAGTAACCTTTAGGCCCCTTGCATCTGAAATAACTAAAGAAGATGCAGTAGATGCAACCTCTTTGACTTCTCCAACTATTCTTTCTTTTTCACTTTTCGATAACGCCACAGCATTTCTCCTGTTTAAGCCTTTCGGCTATTCGGCGACAAATTGCGAAATTACAATTTGAACACCACCTACGTAGGAAATTAAGTCTTTCGACACCTACGGTCTTTGACGGCTGCGATAAACGCAACTATCTAGCAATATAATTTCTTATAATGCTAAAACTTATACCAGCTCTGATGCGTGTATTTTTATACCTGGTCCCATAGTGCTACTTAGAGCAATACTACCAATAAAAATACCCTTAGCAGAAGCGGGTTTTAATTTTTTTACTTCATCAATTAAAGCAGTTGCATTAGTTTGAAGTTTAGTAACATCAAATGATACCTTGCCAATGCTTCCATGAATAATTCCATTTTTATCTGTTCTAAATCTTACCTGACCTGCTTTAACATTATTAACTGCAGTCGCTACATCATCAGAAACAGTTCCTGTCTTAGGATTAGGCATTAATCCCTTTGGTCCTAATACTTGACCTAATTTACCGACAACCTTCATTGCAGCATTAGTAGAAATAACCACATCAACTGAAATCTCTTCTTTAGAGAATTTCTCAGCTAAGTCGTCCATTCCAACATGTTCAGCACCTGCAGCTTTTGCAGCTTCTGCTTGTTCGCCATCAGCGAATACAGCAACAGAGACTTGATTACCTAAACTATTAGGTAAAGTTACAGCACCTCTAACATTTTGATCTGATTTAGTTGGATCAACTCCTAATCTAATAGCAATATCAATAGATTCTTCAAATTTTGGAGATTTAACAGATTGCATAATATCTAAAGCTTCAGCTATAGAATAAGTTTGCTCTGGATTAACCTTTTCAAGGATAATTTTTTGTTTTTTTGTTACTTTACTCATAGATCTACCTCTACTCCCATACTTCTAGCTGTTCCAGCTATAATTTTTACCGCTGCATCTATATCATTTGAATTAAGATCAGGTTCTTTTTGTTTTGCAATATCTTCTAATTGCGCTCTTGTTAGTTTTCCAACTTTTTCTTTGTTAGGTTCGCCGCTTCCTTTGGTAATGCCTAAAGCTTTCTTAATTAGCGCAGCTGCCGGAGGAGTTTTAACTACGAAGGTAAAAGATTTATCTTCAAATACAGTTATAACAACTGGCAAAGGCATTCCTTTTTCAGCATTTTGTGTTTCAGCGTTAAATGCATTACAAAAATCCATTATGTTAACGCCAGCCTGACCCAATGCAGGTCCAACAGGAGGACTTGGATTAGCCCCGCCAGCAGGTATTTGTAATTTAAGAACACTTGCTATTTTTTTTGCCATTATGTTTTCTCTATTTGCATGAACTCTAGATCAACTGCTGTGGATCTACCTAAAATCTGTACTGCTACTTTTACTTTATTTCTTTCGTAATCGACGCTTTCAACAACTCCATTAAAGTCGTTAAATGGACCATCACAAACTCTTATAACTTCACCTGGTTCAAATAGAGTTTTAGGTGCAGGAGCATCTTCACCAACTTCAATTCTATTTACAATATTATTAACTTCATCTTCAGATATTGGAAGTGGTCTAACTTTAGTTCCACCAACAAAACCAGATATTCTTGGAGTTGATTGAACAAGTTGCCAAGAATCATCCTCTAAATCCATTTGAATTAAAATATATCCTGGGAAAAATTTTCTTTCAGTTGTTTTCTTTTGGCCGCCCTTTAATTCAACCACTGTTTCTGTAGGAATGAGTATTTCACCAAACTTTGCTGAAAGATTGTTTAGCTCAATTTTTTCTTCTAAAGCAAGTTTAACTTTTTGCTCGTAGCCAGAATAAGCTTGTATTACATACCAATCCATAATGCTATCCCAATACCAATTTAGTTAAAAAACTTAAAAGTGATTCTAAAGCCCAGAAAAATAAACATAAAATAACAATTGCACTAAAAACTACTAAAAATGTTTGAGTAGTCTCCATCCTAGTTGGCCAAACGACCTTTCTTATTTCTTTTCTTGATTCTTTCATGAGTGTCAATGCATTAGAACCAAAAGTCGTGACAGATAATATACCTAGTCCAACTATAAATAAAAATACAACAGCTAAAACTCTATAAAGAAAAGCAAATTCAGTAAAGTAACTATTACCAATGACAGCTGCACTAAATACCGCAAGCGCAAGAAGCCACTTGAGGTTATCTATTGATTTTGATGCAGATCCGTTACTCATAAATTCCCTTTTTCAGTATCAAGTTAAATTGGCAGGCCAGGAGGGGCTCGAACCCACAACCCCCGGTTTTGGAGACCGGTACTCTACCAATTGAGCTACTGGCCTAAAACACATTTTCATATTCTTCAGAGACAAGTAAGCCGAGACACAATGGCCTCGGCTATATAGTCAATTTTTACTCAATAATTTTTGCTACTACACCACGACCAACAGTTCTTCCGCCTTCTCTAATTGCAAACTTAAGACCTACGTCCATAGCAATAGGAGCGATTAGTGTAACTACCATATCTAAGTTATCACCAGGCATAACCATCTCAACTCCGCTAGGAAGTTCACATGCACCTGTTACATCTGTAGTTCTAAAATAAAACTGAGGTCTGTAATTATTCATAAATGGAGTGTGTCTTCCACCCTCTTCTTTAGTTAATACAAGAATATTTGCTTCAAATTTAGTATGAGGAGAAATTGCACCTGGCTTAGAAAGCACTTGGCCTCTTTCAACTGCATCTCTCTCAACACCTCTTAATAGGACACCACAGTTTTCACCTGCACGACCCTCATCAAGAGATTTTCTGAACATTTCAACACCAGTACATGTAGTTGTTGCTGTATCTTTGATACCAATAATTTCTAATGGATCACCAGTATTAACAATACCAGCCTCGATTCTTCCAGTTACTACTGTTCCTCTTCCTGAAATTGTAAAAACATCTTCAATAGGCATTAGGAAAGGAAGATCAGTTGGTCTTTCTGGCTCTTCAACAAATGAATCAAGAGTTTCAATTAGTTTAACAACTGAAGGAACTCCGATTTCAGAAGTATCACCTTCTAGAGCTTTAAGAGCACTACCAACAATAATTGGAGTGTCATCACCTGGGAAGTCATATTCAGTTAGTAGTTCTCTGATTTCCATTTCAACAAGTTCAATCATTTCTGGATCATCATTTTGGTCAGCTTTGTTCATATAAACAACAATCTGCTTAACACCAACTTGGTTACATAATAGTAAATGCTCTCTAGTTTGAGGCATAGGACCATCAGCAGCACTAACAACAAGGATAGCTCCATCCATTTGAGCAGCACCAGTAATCATGTTTTTAACATAATCGGCGTGACCTGGACAATCTACGTGAGCGTAATGACGAATAGGAGAGATATACTCAACGTGAGAAGCGGCAATAGTAATACCTCTTTCTCTTTCTTCTGGAGCATTATCAATATTTGCAAAGTCAACGGCTTCTCCACCGAAAACTTCAGAAGCAACTTTAGTAAGCGCTGCTGTTAATGTTGTTTTACCATGATCAACGTGACCAACTGTACCTACGTTTACATGGGGTAACGTTCTTTCGAATTTTTCTCTTGCCATCTTTTGCCTCTCTAAATATTATTTTTATAAAATGGAGCTCATAACCGGACTTGAACCGGTGACCTCTTACTTACCAAGCAAGTGCTCTACCACTGAGCTATATGAGCTCGGATATGTAGCATCCCATTTTAAGGTGGCGTATTATCCCTCTAAAAAGTTATAAACTCAACCCCTTTTTTGTAGATAAAAATTGGATTAGTTTTATTAAAGAATATAAGACAAGAATATATGGTGGAGAGGGTAGGATTCGAACCTACGTAGCCGAAGCGGCAGATTTACAGTCTGCTGGTATTAACCACTCACCCACCTCTCCATTTCAAGGAAGCTATTTTTGTTCTAGAATGGATTGAAGTCAACTATTTTCTTACATTGAATACACTTAATAAATCTAAAATACTTAAAAACATACCTGCTGAAAGGCTTAAATTAAGCTTATTTGATACAATAGACTCCACAAATGCAGAGTGTAAAAGAATAGTTCTAGAAAAAGATATTCATGTAATTATCTCTAATGAGCAAACTCATGGAAAAGGAAGAGTTGGAAAAATTTGGTCAAGTCCAAACTCTGGAAATATATATATGTCTATTGCTTGCAAGGGCTTGCTTCAAAAAGCTCCTTTAAGTTTAATAGTAGGTATTATTTGCCAGAGATCTATAAAGCAATTAATAGGATCAGATTTGATTGGTCTTAAATGGCCAAATGACATTATTTGTTCAACAAAAAAAGTTGGTGGAATACTTATTGAAAAAGAAATCATGGGACAGGATGTTCTTAACATTATCGGAATTGGGTTAAATTTAAACCTCCCTAATAAAGAATTATGGTGGGGAGATCTTTCTTCTTTTAATTTAGAGTCAAAAAGAAACGAGCTTATTAATAATATTATTATCGAACTTATTAATTTTATTGATAATGATATGGATCAATGGGTTGAGGAATGGGAGGATCTTTGTATACACATGAACTCTCAAATTAATATAAAACAAAATAATAAAATCATAGATTCTGGAATTTTTACTGGTATTAATGAAGATGGCAGTGTAAAAATAGCATCCAAAGACGGTAATATAAAAATATATGAGTTTGGTGAAATTTCAATTGATGGAGTCTATTAAATAAATGAATCATTTTATAAATAACAATCCCTTAAATGGTGATTATTCAGAGAACTATAAAAGAGTTCTTTTTGGTGCTGGCTGCTTCTGGGGAGTGGAAAGAAAATTTTGGCAATTAGATGGAATTTGGGTGACTTCAGTTGGCTATGCTGGCGGCAATACACAAAATCCTACCTATGAAGATGTTTGTTATAAAGAGACTGGCCATGTTGAGGTTGTGGAGGTTGTGTATGACCCAGAAATAATTTCATTCAAAAATCTTCTAAAAGTTTTTTGGGAATGTCATAACCCTACTCAAGGTATGAAGCAAGGCAACGATATTGGAACACAATATAGATCAGCTATATATTGCTATTCTGATGAAGACATTCTTGAATGTGTTAAAAGTAAAGAAATTTATCAAATAGCATTATCTAATGAGAGTTTTAGCGAAATAACTACTGAAATTATAAATGCACCTGAATATTTTCTAGCTGAGGAATATCACCAGCAGTACTTGGCTAAAAATCCTAATGGCTATTGCGGCCTAGGTGGAACAGGTTGTAGTTTGGACTTATAGAAAAGCCATCTCTTTCAATTAGTTTTTTATTGCAATTTAATCTAGATTAGATATATCGACCAGATGTATTCCATGAAAGATTTAATTAATGTAGAATTTGCACTTCGCCGGTATAGCTCAGTTGGTAGAGCAACTGATTTGTAATCAGTAGGTCCCGAGTTCGACTCTTGGTGCCGGCACCATACTTAATTAATCTCTATAAGTATTTGGTTTATCCAGGTTCTTAATATACCTATCTCTAAGCCTGGTTGATCTAGTTGTAAGATCCATATCAACACCATTAATAAATACTTTTTCAGGCATGCTGGATGGCTCAAGAGGGTCTGCCTCCCAAATAACTATATCTGCAATATTACCTGGTTTAATTTCACCTCTATTGGCAATATTAAAAGATTTTGCTACGTTGCTAGTCAAGGCCCTAATAGCACCACCGTATGACATTCCGTTTGCAACAGCTATGCCTGCGCCCTGTCTTATTAAGTGATAATTATGATCTCTTGATGCATTAAACATTAACCTTATTCCTTCTTTCTCAAGCCTACTTGATAGGTTTATATTGGAAGCAAGCTCATCAAAAGAGCCTGGAATATTATTAGTTGGGTTTACTATCAAAGGTGTATTACTGGTTGAAATTTCCTTAGCAACCAATGAAGCTTCTTGAGCTCCTATAATAATTAGATTCAGATTATATTTCTTCTTTAACTCTAATAATTTAAGAATATCTGATGCTCTGTTTGCTTTAATTATCAATGGTAGCTTTTCATTGATTAGTCTATAAAGTGCTTTTACATCTCTGGGCTTAAGCTCTAGATAATCTGCTAGAGACGAGTCATCAATAATCTGATTGATATCTAAGTTTGATTTCATACTCTTGTTGTTTAGAGTAGATGCAAAAGACAGAATATCATCAGTAAGTGCAAGCATTTCTGATCTTGATGAAGAGCTGCTTCCTCCAATTCTTCCTATCATTGCAATATCTTGCTCACTATCAATTTGAAGACTTCCATTTAATGAAAAGAATGATCCAAGACCGCCAATGGGGCTTGAGGTATTTCTAGGCAAGGTTATTGCAGAGGTTATGCCATTTGATCTATTCCAAGGAATTAATGTTGAGTTAGGGTTAAAAGCATCATGAATACTAAAACCAATGCTATAAATACTAGACTGATCATCCCTAGTAACACTTAATGCTCCAATTTCTACTATTCCAATCTCAGTATCTGAAGCTATAAATCCTGGAGTAACTATCTTACCCTCAGCGTCTATTACCGTATCTCCTTGAATTGAAGATTGAGAGACTTTTTTAATAAGTCCATCTTCAATAAGAATATTTCCTGAAAATGCATTGTCATTTATCCCGTCATAAATCATTGCATTTTTAATAACAATACTTTTAGCTTCGACAGTATAAATATTAAAAATTAAAGCTGCTGAAAACAATATCTTTGTATAGTTCATCATTCTTGTATCCTATTTTTATTTGGATTCATAATTCCAATATCAAAATCTGAGCTTGGCTCAATGCCAGCTTCTTTATCAAATGCCTTAGCGCCATCTATATAAACTTTTTCAGCTAGTGCATAAACACTAAAAGGATTTTTCGACCAGAGAACTACATCAGCATTCTTCCCTACTTTTAAAGAACCAGTTTGGTCATATATTCCAGCTGCTTTTGCTGGGTTGCTTGTAATCCATTTCATTGCTCTTGCTTTAGTAATTTCAAAGCCAGCCTTGAGACCTGCAGATAATGCTTTCGATGCCTCTTGATTAAGATGTTGAATTCCTATTGCATCATCTGAATGAACAATAGCGCAACCAGTTCCATTTTTCGCTTGATCAACTATGGCTACATTTGCTTGAACCATATCATAGGCTTCATGTTTAAAACCCCACCAATCTGACCACATGGCTGCACAGATATTATTTTCAGCTAAAAGGTCAGCGATCTTGTATGCCTCAACAGCATGGTGGAAAGCAGTAATTTTATAACCAAACTCATTAGCAATATCTATCATCATCGCCATTTCTTCAGCTCTATAACAGTGATTCTGAATTAATATTTCACCTCTCAATACTCCAGCAAGAGTTTCTAGCTCTAGATCTCTTGTTGGCTTATAACCAAGTTCTTTAGCTTCATCGGACTTTGACTCATATTCATCCAGACGGCTTAAATAGGCTTCTGCCTTAATCCAAGATTTTCTATAACCAGCAATATTACCCATTCGAGTTGAGGGTGCCTGACTTCTATTTCCATAAACACGTTTTGGATTTTCGCCACAAGCCATTTTCAATGAATGAGGTGCGTTAGGGAACTTCATCGAATTAATAGTATTTCTTTGAAGATTTTTTGCTGTTACTCCCCTTCCTCCAATCAAGTTAGCTGATCCGGGCAAGACATGAAAAGAAGTTACGCCTCCCTTAAGAGCTAAAGCAAATTGAGGATCTTGAACCCATATGGAATGTTCAGCCCATACATCGGCAGTCACAGGACTTGTAGATTCATTGCCGTCTGAGCTCGTAGTTACACCGGGAGCAGAATAAACGCCCATATGTGAATGGATATCAATAATACCAGGTGTAATCCATTTTCCAGAAGCATCAACCACTGTAAATTCAGATGAGGCTGGAAGATCTTTACCTAGGGCAATAATTTTTCCATCTTTTATAAGCAAATCAGTATCTAAAAACTCATTGCCCTCCCCGTCATAAATATTAGCGCCTCTAAATAAAGTATTAGTATGAGGCATTGGCACGTAAGTCGACTCAAAAGGGACGGCGTTGTAAGCAGAGGAAATATTTACAAACGATAAAAGGATTGTAAATAAAGTAGTTATTTTTAATTTTTTGTAATTTTTCATATTACAAATAATTATGCTCTATAATTCCATTTTTTTAAAACATAATTAATAAGTTTATGTCATCTGAAATTATAAAAATTATCCAATCTCTTGAAAAAGGAGAAGTAGAAATAACATTTAAGTCCTTAAAGAGTGGTAGAAATATCACTGAAAAATGTACATTAAATGAAAATTTAACTCCTAAGGGATTTTCAATAAAGCAGAGTTTAGAGGCTGAATCTATCCTTTGCTACTTAACAGAAAAAAAGCGTTGGGAAGATATAAGAAAAGAGACTATTGTTAGTTATAACAATACTTAAAGAGAAGGCTATATGAAATCATATCAAGTAATAGAAAGCGGAGCCCCGCTCAAGGAATGCGAACTTGAAATTCCAACTCCTAAGAATAATGAGGTTTTGATTAAAACAATAGCTTGCGGTGTTTGTCATACAGATGTTCATATTCATGATGGGTTCTTTGATGTAGGTAATGGTAAAAAGATGCAGTCGAGATTAACTCAACCCTTGACTATGGGTCATGAAGTTTTTGGAGAAGTTGTTGCTGTAGGAGAAGAGGTAACTAACATCGAAATTGGGAAAAAATTCGTTGTCTACCCCTGGATAGGATGTGGTAATTGTAGTGCATGTGAAGAAAATAGAGAGCATCATTGCGCGCCTTTAACAGCTCAGAACATTGGTATAGCTATTGACGGAGGCTACGGAGAATACGTATTAGTTAAAAATAAAAAATATCTTTTTGATGCTGGCAATACGCCAGATGAATTGGCAGGAAGCTATGCTTGTAGAGGCTTAACTGCCTACAGCGCCCTTAAAATGGCAAATTTAAAACCTAATGATAGGGGATTAGTAATTATCGGAGCCGGAGGGTTGGGCTTGTTAGCAGTTAAAATTGCTCAGGCTGCATTTGGTGTGAAGCCAATAGTAGTTGATATTGACGATACGAAACTTGCTCTTGCAAAAGAGGCTGGTGCTGCAGAGATAATTAATTCAAGTCACGAAGGTGCTTCAAAAAAAATTATAGAGCTCACCGAAGGTGGAGCTACCTCAGTAATTGATTACGCTGGAGCAGAGGCATCTGTTAAATTTGGTTTCAATTTATTTGGTTTTAAAAAGAATGGTTTATTCATTTTAGTTGGGATGTTAGGGGGCAAGTATGAAGTCCAATTGCCTTTGATGACCCTATCAACAAGAACAATGAAAGGCTGTTATTTAGGTAGTATTGATGAGATGGGCGAATTAATGGATTTAGTTAGAGCTGGTAAAATAGACCCTGTTCCAGTTGAATCTAGGCCGGCTTCTGAGGCAAATGAAGCACTGCAAGATCTTAAGAGCGGAAAAATTAAAGGTTTAGTTTGTCTTAAACATTAGTATTTTAATTTTGGAAAAAAATTGCTAAGGTAAAAAAATGTTTACGGGTAATAAAAAAATACTTCTTTTCTTAGGGCTAATTTTTGTTACTTCAGTTTCATCAGATGCTTTAATTCATGAGCATTTAGATGACAATAACTCTTTTATAGAGTGTGAATACTCCAAGAACAAATCACTTGATCATCAAGAGACAAAGCTTCTTTCAGATATTACTCTTTCATCAGAAATATCCTCAAGTGAGATAAAAGATAATTTTATCTCTATATGTTTTAATAATTTTCAATCTAGAGCTCCGCCAAAAATTTAAATTTTCACTTTTCTAATTTTAATTTAATTTTTTTTTAAGGAGTTCATATGAACAAATATTTACTGTCGCTAATAACATTTAGCGTATTTACTAACGTTTTACTTGCTCAAGATCTGGAAGAAGTCGTTGTGACTGCTTCTTTGGTTGATTCGAGTGAAATTACTAATCCTCTATATGTTATAGATGGAGACGATATTAATGATGATGCAACAACCAGTCTAGGTGAAGCAATAGATAGCTATCTAGGTGTTTCTATAGCAGATTATGGCTCTGCTGTTGGACAACCAATTATAAGAGGTATGTCAGGCCCAAGAGTTAAGATTCTTAAAAATGGAATGGTAAACCGAGATGTTTCTGGACTTGGAGCTGACCATTTAAATGATGTTGACTTAAACAATATTGAGCAAATTGAGATTGTAAAAGGCCCCTCTTCGCTACTATATGCCAATGGGACAATTGGTGGAATTATAAATGTTGTTGATGATTGTGTAGCACCGAATAACTTTGATAAGCCTGA
>Ga0209482_1001043_pt1 | contig 20807 bp, 17 predicted proteins | sample CoawatmetaG10DNA_FD_187512 | JGI IMG/M metagenome (GOLD analysis project Ga0209482, IMG submission 187512) | Marine microbial communities from the West Antarctic Peninsula - Coastal water metaG104-DNA (SPAdes) (version 2) | ecosystem: Environmental > Aquatic > Marine > Coastal ...
ATGATCACATAGAAACTGAAGAAGTCTTATTAGAGAAACAAAAGTTTATGCATAACGCTTAAATTTATCGTTTAATACTATTTTAAGATATTGAAGTAATTCAAGTTTTTTAATTTCTTAATTTTAATTTCTTAATTTTTCTTTATTCATTTTATTAATAGTTTTATTAAACTATCGTTTATATTTGCTCACGCAAAATTTATAGAAATGAAAGCTGGAATTGTAGGATTACCAAATGTAGGAAAATCAACTTTATTTAATTGTTTATCTAATGCTAAAGCACAAAGTGCAAACTTTCCCTTTTGTACAATAGAACCAAATATAGGTGTTGTGAATGTTCCAGATTCACGTTTACAGAAATTAGAGGAATTAGTAAATCCAGAAAGAGTATTAACAGCTACTGTTGAGATTGTAGATATAGCAGGATTGGTTAAGGGAGCAAGTAAGGGAGAAGGCTTAGGGAATCAGTTTTTAGCAAATATTAGAGAAACAGACGCTATACTTCACGTTGTTCGTTGTTTTGATAATGATAATATTATTCACGTAGATAATTCTGTAGATCCAGTTAGAGATAAAGAAACAATAGATATTGAATTACAATTAAAGGATTTAGAAACGGTTCAAAAGCGTTTAGAACGTGTAAAAAGAACTGCTAAGACTGGAAATAAAGAAGCACAAGCGGAACTAATTGTTTTATTAAAAGTTGAAGAAACATTATTGAAAGGTATTTCTGTGAGAGCTTTAGAATTCTCAGAAAAAGAAAACGAAATTGTTCAATCATTACAATTTATAACATCAAAACCGGTCTTATATGTTTGTAATGTTGACGAAAATTCAGCAGTCTCTGGAAATGATTATGTAGAAAGGGTAAAACAATCAGTAAAAGACGAGAATGCAGAAGTAATTGTTTTGGCTATAGGAACTGAAGCTGATATTACAGAGTTAGATGATTATGAAGAAAGACAAATGTTTTTAGCTGATATTGGATTAGAAGAAGCTGGAGCTTCTCGATTAATACGTTCCGCATATAAACTACTAAATTTACAAACTTATTTTACAGCTGGAGTAAAAGAAGTTAGAGCTTGGACTATACCGATTGGATCTACAGCACCTCAAGCAGCTGGAGTAATTCATACCGATTTTGAAAAAGGGTTTATTCGTGCAGAAACAATCGCTTATGATGATTACGTCTCTTTTGGTAGTGAAGCGAAAGTCAAAGACGCCGGAAAGATGAGAGTAGAAGGAAAAGAATACATTGTAAAAGATGGGGATGTAATGCATTTTAGATTTAACGTTTAAAGAAATATAATAAAGACAAAATAAAACCCCTAATGAATTTTTTCATTAGGGGTTTATAGTATAAATTAAAATATTTTATCCTTTATAAAAAGGCAGCTTAACTATAGTTGCGGGGATTGCTTTTTTTCGCACTTGTATATAAATCTTTTTACCAGACTTGGATAATTCTATTGGAACATAGCCCATACCAATTCCTTTTTGTAAACAAGGACTCATAGTACCTGATGTTACATTTCCGATGATGATGCCGTCATTATCTACAATATTATATCCATTTCTTGGTATTCCTCTTTCATCTAGTTGAAAAGCGACTAGCTTCCGTCCTAGTTTTTCTTCTTTTTCCTTGGCTAAAGCATTTGCATTTACAAAATCTTTAGTAAATTTTGTTATCCAGCCTAGACCAGCCTCTATTGGTGAAGTATTGTCATCAATATCATTACCATATAAACAGTAGCCCATTTCTAAACGTAACGTATCTCTTGCGGCCAAACCAATTGGTTTGATTCCATAATCAGCTCCTGCTTCAAAAACTTTATTCCAAATTTGCTCAACTTCACTATTTTTACAATAAATTTCAAATCCACCAGAACCAGTATAACCAGTTGCAGAGATTATTACCTCATCAATTCCTGCAAAATCGCCTATTTTAAATTTATAAAATGGAATTTCCGCTAAATCAAAAGAAGATAATTCTTGCATAGCTTCTATAGCTTTAGGTCCTTGAATTGCTAATAATGAATACTCTTCGGATATATTCTTAAGTTCTGCTCCAAAGATTAAATTATATTTAGAAATCCAATTCCAATCTTTTTCAATATTTGATGCATTTACAACTAGTAAATATTTATTTTCTTCAATTTTATAACAAATTAAATCATCTACAATTCCGTTACTCTCATTTGGTAAACAACTATATTGAGCGTCTCCAACCGCTAACTTAGATGCGTCATTGGATGTTACTTTCTGAATTAAAGCTAATGCATTTTTTCCTGAAACTAAAAATTCCCCCATATGGCTTACATCGAAAACACCAATAGATTCTCTTACGGTAATATGTTCTGCGGTAACACCTTCGTATTGAACAGGCATATTAAATCCTGTAAATGGCACCATTTTCGCCCCTAAAGAAATATGTATATCGTTTAATGCTAAATTTTTCATTTATAAATATCTAAAATTATTGCGCTAAATTATTGAAAAACGTACAATAAACAATCACTAATTTTTTGTTAATTTTTTCACTCAGAAATAATTTTCATTTATATTTGATTATGAACCCAAAACTCAATAAATATGAAGGTTTTTAAATTTATTTTTCTTGCTTTTTTATTTTTTTCAATAAATAGTTTTTCTCAAACACCAAAAGATTTTTTATCAAAAGATTTTCATAAAAATCGTAGAGGTGCTTTACGATCCAAAATGCCTGTTAACTCTATAGCTGTAGTCTTTTCAAATCCAGTTAGAAACCGAGCAAATGATGTAGATTATGTTTTTCATCAGGATCCAAATTTTTATTATTTAACAGGATACAGAGAGCCAAACGCTGTTCTTATAATATTTTCTGAGGATCAAACTGATAAGAAAGGTATTATATATAACGAGATTTTATACGTCCAAAAACGTGATGCAAGGGCAGAGCAATGGAACGGTAAACGCTTGGGAATCGAAGGTGCTAAAAGTGAATTAGATTTTTCAACAGTTTTTAATGCAGAAGATTTTATAAACTCGAGCATTAATTTTAAAAAGTTTAATAGAGTTTTTATCGAAAAATTTAATGACGATTATAGAAATTCATTAAAAAACACCTCTGAAGTTTATGATTTAGTAGTTTCATTTAAACAAAATTCAGGTTATAATTCTAATAATTTTATTTCACCGATAAAAAAACAAGTTTATGAATTAATTAAAGCAACCCCAATTGAGAACAGTGCTAATGTTGCCCAAATTATAGGAAGAGCGTTATCCTATGACTCTTCATTAAAGGATGATGAAGATTTAATGAAATTTAAAGAAGCCACAGATCAAAAGTTAAAGATTGAATTAAAACAAAAAATTTCTCTAAAATTAGATATTAAAACAAATATTGATATCTCTTTTTTAACATCAACATTAGCATCATTAAGAGAAATTAAAAGTCCTGAAGAATTAAAACTACTAATAAAAGCAATTCGTATCTCTGCGATTGGACAAGTTGAAGTAATGAAAGCCATGAAGCCTCATATGTCAGAAACAGAGTTACAGGGTATTCATGAATTTGTTTATAAAAAATATGGTGCAGAATATGAAGGCTACCCATCTATAGTTGGAGCAGGAAATAATGGTTGTATTCTACATTATATTGAAAACAATCAAACTAAAGTTGGAAATGAATTGGTCTTAATGGATTTAGGAGCTGAATATAGAGGTTATACGGCTGATGTTACACGAACAATTCCTGCCAATGGAAAATTTACAACTGAACAAAAAGCTATATATGATATAGTTTATGATGCTCAAGAAGCAGGAATAGCTGCTTATGTGATCAATAATAGTATGGCTAAACCAAATCAAATAGCAAGAAGAGTTGTTAATCAAGGTTTATTTAATTTAGGCATCATTGATTCAATAAACCAACCACACCCTTATTTTCCTCATGGAACCTCTCATCATATTGGTTTAGATGTTCATGATCCAGGAAATTATGGTAATTTTGAAGAGAATATGGTTGTTACTATGGAGCCGGGAATCTATATCCCTGAAGGAAGTGCATGTGATAAAAAATGGTGGGCAATTGGAATTCGTATTGAGGATGACATTTTAGTAACTAAAAATGGTCCTGTAAACTTATCATCAGAGGCACCCAGAACAACAAAAGATATAGAAGAAATGATGGCTAGAAAATCTATTTTAGATGATTTTGTCTTACCAGATTTAGATAAAAAATGAGTAAAGAACAACCAAATAATCCGCTACACGGAATTAAATTAGCAACTATATTAGAACAATTATTTTTAGAATATGGTTGGGAAGAATTGGGAGATATTTTAAATATGAATGCTTTTAAGAATAACCCAACCTATAAATCGAGTTTAAAATTTTTAAGAACAACACCTTGGGCTAGAGAAAAGGTTGAAAAATTATATGAAAAAACGATTCTTAAGTAGTTGTTTCCTTCAGTTTCATAAAAGATCAATATAATTTTGATAGCTTTAAGAATTTAAATATTCTTTTAACTCCGTATAAGTTCTGATTCTGATAGCTACTTTTCTTTTATCTATTACTTTTTTAATTTGTTCAGGGATATCTATTTTTACAGGCAAGGTCGATTCCACAATATCTAAAAATTTTACAGGATGAGCTGTTTCTAAGAAAACACCATATTCATTATCAGTTAATTGATATTTTTTTAAACCTAAATAACCGATAGCTCCATGTGGCTCCGCGACATATTTTGTTTCTTTAAATATAGAAACCATAGCTTTCTTGGTAGATTCATCATCAAAACTAAAAGAAGAGAATTTATTTTTTATAGCATTCAAATCGTTGTTAAATAATTCTTGAATCCTAATGAAATTACTTGGGTTACCAACATCCATAGCATTTGAAATTGTAGCTTTAGAAGGTTTTGGGACGTATTCTCCGTTTTCTAAATAATTTTCTACTGTATTATTTATGTTCGTTGAGGCAATGAAGTGCTTTATAGGTAAACCTAATTTATTTGCTATTACTGCTGCACATATATTACCAAAATTTCCACTAGGAACAGAAAAAACTAATTCTTTGTTTTGATTTTTTAATTGTTTGTAGGCAAAGAAAAAATAGAACATTTGTGGTAACCAGCGTGCTACATTTATAGAATTAGCAGAGGTTAAGGTTCTTTTAATTTTATCATCTAAAAAAGCAGTTTTAACCATCTCTTGACAATCATCAAAAGTCCCGTCTACTTCAAGTGCTGTAATATTATTACCTAAAGTTGTCAGTTGCTTTTCTTGAATATTACTTACTTTCCCGCTAGGGTATAAGATAACGACTTTAACACCTTTTGTGTTTAAAAATCCATTAGCTACAGCGCCGCCAGTATCTCCAGAAGTTGCTACTAAAACAGTAATTTCTTCGTTATTTTCTAGATTAAAGTATTCTAAACAAGAACTCATAAAACGTGCACCAACATCTTTAAATGCCATTGTGGGTCCATGAAACAACTCTAAAGTACCAATATTATTTTCAATTTCTACAACAGGAAAATCAAAAGAAACAGTTTCTTTAATTATTTTCTTTAAAATTGTTTTTGGAATTTCATCACCAACAAATTGTTTAATTGCTTCAAAAGCGATTTCTTCTTTAGAATATTTTTCTATATTTTTAAAAAAATCAGCAGAAAGTGGGTTGATTTCTTCAGGAAAATAAATACCTCTATCTTTTGCAAGTCCTTCCTTAACAGCTGTTTTAAATGTGGTGTTAGGTGATTTTCTGTGTAAACTATAATAGTTCATAATTATTTTGTTTCTAAAATTTTAATTCCTCTCTCGTTTATTTTTGATACATGTATATCAAAAGCGATTGCTGTTTTATTATATACCTGTTTCATACCTCTACTAACCTTTTCTGCATTTTCCTTTCCTCTACACAAAGCAAAAATTGATGGACCAGATCCTGAAATACCACTACCTAACGCACCATTTTTAATGCATTCTTTCTTAATATTTTCAAATTCTGGAATTAATATGGAACGATACGGCTCTGCGATTTCATCGTGAAGAGAATTACCTATTAAGTTGTAGTCTTCTGTATATAAACCGCTAATTAATCCGCCTAAATTTCCTAATTGTTTAACTGCAGTTTGTAAAGGCACTTCTTTTTTAACTACAGATCTAGAATCTATTGTTTTTATCTCTATTTGAGGATGAATAATTGTTGCATATAATTCTTTTGGAGTGTGGATTTTTATAACCTCTAATGGCTCATAACTTCTTATTAATGTAAAACCACCTAAAATTGCAGGGGCTACATTATCTGCGTGTGCTGAACCACTTGCTAGTTTTTCACCTTCCATTGCAAATGGTATTAATTCTTTTAATGAAAAAGGTTTTCCAAGAATTTCATTAATTCCAAAGACAGCTCCAGCAGAACTTGCAGCACTACTACCAATCCCACTACCAGGTTTAATATTTTTAATTATAACAATATCAAAGCCAAAATCTACTGTAAGATTTTTTAATAAAGCATTCGCTGCTACTCCAGCAACATTTTTATTTGGATCTAAGGGCAATTCTTGTCCGATGACTTTACTAATAGTAATCCCTTTTTTTATAGTTTTTTTAATAATCATTTCATCACCAACTGAATCCAAACATAATCCTAATACATCAAATCCACAGGAAATATTGGCAATAGTGGCAGGTACAAAAATTCTTATTTCATTCATTTTTTAGATGTTTCCAAATTTAATTAGATCGGCAAATATAGTTGAAACAATAACATCCAACCAAATAATAAAAGAGGTTTGTGAAAATATTAATAATCTATCTTTTAGATAGTTTACTTGCTTTTTTTTTAATGATCGCAGCGATAGGTTTATTTTCGATTTTGCTTTCTAGCCAAGACAAAATATCTAAATATAAGAAGGCTCTTTTTTCATATTTATGATTTTCATATTTCTTTAATCTTGTATGTATTTTTTTGAATTCAGTTCTAATTTCATGAGGGTACACATCACTCAAATCTCTTATTGAGGTTATAAACTCTTTTTGAACCTCTTGTAGATTTTCCATTTTCAGTAGGAACTTATAAGTATCTACAAATTGCCTCTCTAAATCATAATCTAAACCACACTCATAGTGTGCAATTAAGTTTAAAATTCTAGCAAAGCATTGAAGATCTTCAGCAACTTTTAAATCTTTAGTGTTAATTATTTTACTTAAGTAAATAATACATTCTTCATTCTTATTCATTCCAAAGTAAAGACATGCAATTTTATAATACAGAATAACAACATGATGATTATCTAATCTATTTTTGTAAATTTCAATCTTAGTATTAATTATGTCAACTAGGTACTCACCCTCATTAAAAGTTGATTCTAAGAAATGTAAGTGTAATTTATTTGTATAGTAATATAAAAATATTAGTATTTCTGTGTTACTATTCAGAGGAATACTTTTTTCATTTATCTCTTTTTCAAAATAAGATAATTCTTCTTTAAATTTATTTTTATTCTTAACTAAGAAAGAAGCTTCAAGAAAATAGTTTTTCCCTTTTAAATAAAAGACAGGATGTAAAGAAATAAGTTCTTTATTATCTTTAAACAAGTCTACCCATTTACTTGCATATTTGTAACTTTGTAAGAAATCTTGTGTTAAAAGGCTAAACCATAAATATGATTTATATAGCCAAAGCTTTTCTCTAAAACCAAAATTTGAAAAATCATATTTTGGTAATTTTCTATTGAAATAAGAAGTTATATATTCCAGCTCTTCATTATTTTTTACATATCCATTTTGTAATAAATGACTGTATAACTGTAATGATAAATTAGATAGTTTACTAGTAACCACATTCAATTTACTTAGATTCTTTGCCTGTAAAGAAAGAACGTTTGCTCTTGTACTAATGCTGCGGGTAATATATTGTGTTTCTATGACTTTTTCTAACTCTACAATTTCATAAGCCACATTATTTTCTTCATTAGTGATGGCTATTCCTTTTGCTTTTTCTAATAATTTTAAACTTTGTTTATAAAGCCCTTTCTGATATAAAATTGTTGCAAAATCAAGTTGCTCTCTGATTTGTAAACGAATATTTTGGTGAGAGGGGTTAAGGCGTAAGCTTATTAATATCTGTTTATATAAATGAGCTTTTAAATTTGACAATTGCTGTTTAGTAACAATATTACTTTTGATAATTTCTTTTTCATTATAAATTTTTATTTTTTCTAAAAATTTAAATAGTGAAAAGAACTTAGCATCAATATTTCCACCTAATCTACTGACATAAAGATTGAATTGTCTCTTTTCTGATTTTGATAATGATTTTACCAAAATAAACAGAGAATCCTTTTGTTGATTGAATGATGTAATACTTTTAGTCATAAATTACTGATTACTAGTTTTTTAATTGTTATTAGAAAGAAGTAGAAGTCGTATTAGATACTTCAAAAATACTCTATTAATAATGCCCAAGATATACATTTGATTTATATGAAACACAAATTATAAAGATGCAGGATAATAAAGTTCAGATTTTTGATACTACTTTAAGAGATGGTGAGCAAGTGCCAGGATGCAAATTAGATACAAAACAGAAGTTAGTGATAGCTGAACGTCTAGACTTATTAGGTGTCAATATAATTGTGGCCTGATCAATTCAATAGATGAAATTAAATAAACATAGTAAAAGGTTAACACAAGATGAATCTCAACCTGCTTCACAGGCAATGTTGTATGCAGTTGGGTTATCTGAAGACGACATGCAAAAAGCACAAATTGGAATTGCAAGTACAGGTTACGATGGAAACCCTTGTAATATGCACTTAAACAATTTAGCTGCAGAAGTTAAAATTGAAACTAAAATTGCTGGTTTAATTGGTCTAGGATTTAATACGATCGGTGTTTCTGACGGAATTTCAATGGGTACTTCTGGTATGAATTATTCATTAGTGTCAAGGGATATTATTGCGGATTCTATAGAAACAGTTATGAATGCTCAAAGTTATGATGGCTTAATCTCTGTTGTTGGATGTGATAAGAATATGCCTGGTGCTGTTATGGCTATGCTACGTTTAAACCGACCATCTATAATGATGTATGGTGGGACAACCGCATCTGGAAGTTACAAAGGAAAAAAACTAAATATTGTTTCAGCTTTTGAAGCATTAGGGCAAAAAGTAGCAGGTGAAATTGAAGAAAAAGAATATAAAGAAATTATAAAAAGAGCTATTCCTGGAGCAGGTGCCTGTGGAGGTATGTATACTGCAAACACAATGGCTTCTGCAATAGAATGTATGGGATTTTCATTGCCATACAATTCATCAATTCCAGCGGAAAACCCAAATAAATTATCAGAAGCAGAAAGGACAGCTCTAGCAATCAAGAACTTATTAGAATTAGATTTAAAACCATTAGATATAATTTCTAAAAAATCAATAGAAAATGCTATTGCTATAGTAAACGCTTTAGGAGGATCTACTAATGCCGTACTACATTTTTTAGCAATTGCCCATGCAGCAGATATAAATTTTTCATTAGAAGATTTTCAAAGAGTAAGTAATAGAACTCCATTAATTGCTGATTTAAAACCGTCAGGTAGATACTTAATGGAGGATGTACATCGTGTTGGTGGTACCCCAGCTGTTATGAAATATTTATTAGATAACGGTTATTTACATGGCGATTGTTTAACAGTAACAGGAAAAACATTGACCGAAAATCTAGCAAACATTGATCCTTTAACTTTTGATAAAGATTCTCAAGATGTAATTTATCCAAAAGATAAAGCATTAAAATCATCTGGTAATATTCAAATCTTGTATGGAAATCTTGCAATCGAAGGAGCGGTTGCAAAAATTTCAGGAAATGAAGGATTATTATTCGAAGGTAAAGCTGTTGTGTATGACGGTGAACAATCTGCAAATAGTGGTATATCAAATGGAGATGTTGAAAAAGGAGATGTAGTAGTAATTAGATATGTAGGTCCTAAAGGAGGACCAGGAATGCCAGAAATGTTAAAACCAACCTCACTAATAACAGGAGCAGGTTTAGGAAAGTCAGTAGCTTTAATTACTGATGGTCGATTTTCAGGAGGTACTCACGGCTTTGTTGTTGGTCATATTACACCAGAAGCTCAATCTGGAGGAACTATAGCTCTAATAAAAACTGGAGATATTATTAGAATTAGTGCAGAAGATAATTCAATTAATGTATTACTAACTGAAGAAGAGTTAAACAAAAGAAAAATAAATTGGGTTGCTCCAGAACTAAAGCATAAAAAAGGAATATTATATAAATATGCAAAAACAGTTGCTTCAGCATCAAAAGGTTGTATTACCGATGCTTAATAAAAATATGTTAGGAAATAAAAGTAAAATATAATTTCATGGAAATAGAAACCATAAAAAATATAAAAAATAAATCTAAGGTTAAAGAAAGAATTTCTGGTAGTGAAGCCATTGTTAGGTGTTTAATTGAAGAGGGAGTTAAAATATTGTATGGTTATCCTGGTGGAGCGATTATGCCCGTATATGACGAGTTATATAAGTTCCAGCACAAAATTCATCATGTTTTAGCAAGACACGAACAAGGAGCCACTCATGCAGCTCAGGGATTTGCAAGGATATCTGGTAAAGTTGGTGTAGCTATTGCAACTTCTGGTCCGGGTGCAACTAATTTAATAACTGGTATTGCAGATGCACAAATTGATTCTACACCTATGGTTTGTATTACTGGACAGGTAGCTTCTCACTTGTTAGGAACTGATGCTTTTCAGGAAACTGACATTGTTGGTATTTCTACACCTGTTACTAAGTGGAACCATCAAATAACCAAAGCATCAGAAATACCCTCAGTAATAGCTAAAGCTTTTTATATCGCAAAAAGCGGTAGACCAGGTCCTGTTTTAATCGATATAACTAAGGATGCACAATTTGAGGAATTTGATTTTTCCTACGAAATATGCACGAAAGTCAGAAGTTATAATCCCTCTCCAAAAATAAATTTAACAGCTGTAGCAGATGCTGCAAAGTTAATTAATTATGCAAAAAAACCTCTAATAGTATGGGGTCAAGGGGTTATTTTAGGTGGAGCTGAACAAGTACTTAAAGCTGTTGTAGAAAAATCAGGAATACCTGCAGCTTGGACAATTCTAGGCGCTTCAGCGTTACCTACCTCTCATCCATTAAATGTCGGTATGCTCGGAATGCATGGTAATTATGCACCCAATATGTTAACAAATGAATGTGATCTATTAATAGCTATTGGTATGCGCTTTGATGATCGAGTTACAGGTAGTTTAAATACCTATGCAAAACAAGCTAAGATCATTCATTTTGAAATTGATCCTTCAGAAGTTGATAAAAATGTAAAGACTAATGTTGCAGTTTTAGGTGATGCAAAAGCAAGTTTAGAAATATTGTTACCATTATTAGAAATAAATAAGCACAAAGAATGGCATCAAAAATTCAAAGATTTATATGCCATTGAATACGAAAAAGTTATAAAAAATGATATTCATCCCACAAAGGAGGGATTAACAATGGGTGAAGTTATTAATGAAATAAATATTTACAGTAAAGGCGAAGCTGCTATAGTAACTGATGTTGGTCAACATCAAATGATCGCTTGCAGATACGCTCAGTTTAACAAAACAAAAAGTAATATAACTTCTGGTGGATTAGGAACGATGGGTTTTGGATTGCCTGCGGCTATTGGTGCTAAAATGGCAGCCCCAGATCGTGAAGTTGTATCTATTTCTGGTGATGGTGGATATCAAATGACAATACAAGAGTTAGGAACTATTTTCCAGCAAAAGGCAGCAGTTAAAGTTGTTGTTTTAAACAATGACTTTTTGGGAATGGTAAGACAGTGGCAACAGTTATTCTTTGATAAACGCTATGCGTCTACAGAAATGGTAAATCCAAATTTCGTAGCAATAGCAGAAGGTTATTATTTGAAAGCTAAAAAAGTAACTAAAAGAGAAGAACTTTCATCAGCAGTTAAAGAGATGATGGAAAGTAAAGATGCTTATTTTTTAGAAGTTTGTGTTGAAAAAGAAGGTAATGTTTTTCCAATGATTCCTTCAGGTGCTAGTGTTTCAGAAATTAGATTAGAATAATATGAATATAGAAAAGCAACTATTTACAGTATCTATTTATACTGAAAACAATATTGGATTATTAAATAGAATATCAGCAATTTTCCAACGCAGACATATCAACATAGAAAGTTTAAATACTTCACCATCAGAAATTGAAGGTGTTTCTAAATTTACTATTGTAGTAAATATGACGGAAGAAAATATTAAACGAATAATTGGTCAGATTGAGAAGCAAGTCGAGGTAATAAAGGCCTACCATCATAAAGATGAGGATACAATTTATCAAGAATCTTGTATTTTTAAAATGAAATCTGATTTATTATTTGAAGAAAGACAGATTCAGAATATAATTAAGGATAGTAACGCAAGAATTGTTACTGTAAATAAAGAGTTTTTTGTTATTGAAAAATCAGGTAAAAAAGAAGAAGTAGATTTAATTTATAGAGAATTAAAACCTTTTAAAATTTTACAATTTACACGTTCTGGAAGAGTATCTGTATCTAAAAAGCCAATGGAAATTTCACAAATGTTATCAGCATTTAACTAAATAAAAATTAAAACATGTCAAATTACTTTAACACATTATCATTAAGAAATCAATTAGAGCAATTAGGTAAATGTAGATTTATGGATTCTTCAGAATTTTCAGAGGGAATAAATGCATTAAAGAATAAAAAAATTGTAATAATTGGATGTGGTGCACAAGGCTTAAATCAAGGGTTAAATATGAGAGATTCTGGGCTAGATATTTCTTATACACTAAGGCAAGTTGCAATCGATCAAAAACGTGATTCTTTTAAAAATGCAACTTTACACGGATTTAAAGTAGGAATCTATGAAGAATTAATTCCCTCTGCAGATTTAGTACTGAACTTAACTCCTGATAAACAGCATACTAATGTAGTAAATACTATTATGCCTTTTATGAAAAAAGGAGCAACATTAAGCTACTCTCATGGTTTTAATATTGTAGAAGAGGGTATGCAAGTACGTAAAGATTTAACTGTAATTATGGTCGCTCCAAAATCACCAGGTAGTGAAGTTAGAGAGGAATTTAAGAGAGGTTTTGGCGTACCAACTTTAATTGCAGTTCACCCTGAAAATGATCCAGAAAGTAAAGGATGGTCTCAAGCAAAAGCCTACGCAGTAGCAACTGGAGGAAATAAAGCAGGAGTTTTGGAATCTTCCTTTGTAGCAGAGGTAAAATCAGATTTAATGGGAGAACAGACTATTTTATGTGGTTTGTTACAAACAGGTGCCATTTTATCTTTTGATAAAATGGTAGAAGAAGGAATTGATCCCGGTTATGCAGCCAAACTAATTCAATATGGATGGGAAACTACTACAGAAGCTCTTAAACATGGAGGTATTACTAATATGATGGATAGATTGTCTAATCCAGCAAAAATAGAAGCTTTTAAGATTTCACAAGAATTAAAAGATATCATGCGTCCTTTGTTTAATAAACACATGGATGATATCATCTCTGGTGATTTTTCTAAAGAAATGATGATAGATTGGTCTAATAATGACGAAAAATTATTGTCTTGGAGGGCTAATACAGGGGAAACTTCATTTGAGAAACAAAAACTTACGGATCAAGAAATTTCAGAACAAGAATATTTTGATCATGGTACACTTTTAGTTGCTTTCGTTAGAGCAGGAGTAGAATTATCCTTTGAATCGATGACTGCTGCTGGAATTATTGAAGAATCTGCTTATTACGAATCTTTACACGAAACTCCATTAATAGCAAATACTATAGCTCGTAAAAAATTATTTGAAATGAATCGTGTTATTTCCGACACAGCAGAATATGGTTGTTATTTATTTGATCAAGCATGTAAACCTTTATTAGCTGATTTTATGAAATCAGTTAAAACTAATGTTATTGGAAGAAACTTTATAAGTAAAAATGGGGTAGATAATCAAGAATTAATTTTCGTTAACAGTTCCATTAGAAGCCATCCAGTAGAAAAAATAGGTGCAAAATTAAGAGCTTCTATGACTGCAATGAAAATAATTATATCAGAAGTTTAATTAATGAAATTAAAAAAAATATACATACCAAGTTTAGATGACGTTAAAGCTGCTTCTATAAACTTAAAGGGAGTAGCTTCTGTTACACCTTTAAATAAGAATTTTCAATATTCTAAAAAATTTGGAGCAAATATTTTATTTAAAAGGGAAGACCTTCAAGTTGTTAGATCTTATAAAATTAGAGGAGCATACAATAAAATGTCTTCATTATTAGAAGAACAAAAAGAAAAAGGTATTATTTGTGCCAGTGCAGGAAACCACGCTCAGGGTGTAGCCTTGTCTTGTAAGTTATTGCAAATAAAAGGAACTATCTATATGCCTTCGACAACCCCAAATCAGAAGATAGAACAAGTGAAAATGTTTGGGGAAGAATTCATAGAAGTTATTATAGAAGGAGATACTTTTGATGATGCATATAATGCTGCAACTATAGCATGTAAAGCAAGATCTAAAACATTTGTTCACCCATTTAATGATAAGAAGGTAATTGAAGGTCAGGCTACAGTTGGATTAGAAATACTAAATCAAACAGATCAAAAGATTGATTATGTTTTCGTTGCTGTTGGAGGAGGAGGTTTGTCATCTGGTTTATCATCAGTCTTTAAATATTTGTCACCAGAAACAAAAATAATTGGTGTAGAACCAGAAGGAGCACCTTCAATGAAAACATCAATTAATAATAAAATAAACACTTCTTTACATAAAATAGATTCATTTGTAGATGGTGCCGCAGTAAAAAGGGTTGGTGATTTAAACTTTGAGATTTGTCAACAAAATCTATCAGATATGATAACAGTTCCTGAAGGAAAGATTTGTCAGACAATCTTAGATTTATATAATAAAGATGCAATAGTTGTTGAGCCTGCAGGTGCATTAAGTGTTTCTGCATTAGATTTCTTTTCTAGTGAAATTCGTAATAAAAATGTAGTTTGTATTGTAAGTGGAAGTAATAATGATATTACTAGAACAGCAGAAATTAAAGAAAGAGCTTTATTATATGCCAATTTAAAACATTATTTTATTATAAAATTTCCACAAAGAGCTGGAGCTTTAAAAGAATTTTTAATAGATATTTTGGGACCAAACGACGATATAACTCATTTTGAATATACTAAAAAAACGAATAGAGAAAATGGTGCTGCAGTTGTTGGTTTAGAACTTAAATCATCTGATGACTTAGCTCCTTTAATTTTTAAAATGAAAGAAAAAAACTTTTTTGGTGATTACTTAAACAACAAACCTGATTTATTTCAGTTTTTGGTGTAAATTTGTACTTTATATTACAATAACAAAATATATCTATGGGAATACCAGAAAAATACAAAATAAACTCTCTATTACATCAAAAGCATTATTTAGTTAACGGTGAATTAATAGAATGGTCTGGAGATACTTCTTCAGTTTTATCAACAATCTCTTCTACTAAAGAATACAAACAAACAGTTTTAGGAACTATACCGCAATTAGGTGAAAAACAAGCACTAGAAGCATTAGATTCTGCTTGTAATGCCTATGATATGGGTAAAGGAGTTTGGCCAACAATGAAAGTAGAAGGTAGAATTTCAGCGATGGAGAATTTCGTTGCAAAAATGAAAACTAAAAGAGAAGGTATAGTTAAACTATTAATGTGGGAAATAGGTAAAACTTTACCAGATTCAGAAAAAGAATTTGATAGAACTGTAGATTATATTTATGATACTATTGAAGACTACAAGAAAATGGATAGAAATTCTGCAAAGTTTGAAAAAAATTCTGGAGTTTACGCACATGTTAGACGTGGTCCTTTAGGTGTGGTTTTGTGTTTAGGTCCTTATAATTATCCCTTAAATGAAACTTTTGCTTTGTTAATTCCTGCTTTAATAATGGGAAATACTGTAGTTTTTAAACCTGCAAAACATGGCGTTTTATTAATATCTCCATTAGTAGAGATCTTTAGAGATTGTTTTCCAAAGGGTGTAGTAAATATTATATATGGTAGAGGAAGATTATTAGCTTCACCTATCATGAGAACAGGGAAAATAGATGTTTTGGCTTTGATTGGCCATAGTACATCTGCAAAAGCATTACAAAGTCTTCACCCAAGGGGAAATAGATTACGCTTAGTTTTAGGTCTAGAGGCTAACAATCCAGCGATAGTTTTACCAGATGCTGATTTAGACTTAGCTATTAATGAATGTATTGCTGGAGCAATGTCTTTCAATGGTCAACGATGTACAGCTTTAAAAGTTTTATATGTTCATGAATCAATAGTAGATGAGTTTAATAAACGTTTTTCAGAAAAAGTAGATTTATTAAAATTTGGAAACCCATGGGAAGAAGGGGTTAAGTTAACACCACTTCCTGAAGTTGGTAAACCAGATTATATTCAAGAATTAATTGATGATGCTGTAAATAAAGGAGGAGAGATTATAAATAAAAAAGGAGGAGAGCGTTCAGAAAATTATATTTTTCCATCTGTAATTTATCCAGTTAATAAACAGATGCGTGTTTTTCATGAAGAACAATTTGGCCCTATAACTCCAATTGTTTCATTTTCTAATATTAATGAGCCTTTGAACGATATGGCGGAATCTAATTATGGGCAACAAGTAAGTGTATTTGGTAGTGATGCAAAAACAATATCTCCGTTAATAGATACTCTTGTAAATCTAGTTTGTAGAGTTAATTTAAATAGTTCTTGTCAAAGGGGTCCTGATGTGTATCCGTTTACAGGAAGAAAAGACTCTGCAGTTGCAACATTAAGTGTCCATGACGCCTTACGTTCTTTTTCTATTAGAACCTTCTTAGCAATGAAGGATACGCCTTACAATAATGCTATTTTACAAGATTTATTAGACAAGAAAACATCTAACTTCATAAGTACAGACTATATTCTATAGATTTATTTAAGTAAAATATTTATTACAAATTCTTTCGTCAATGGTTTTCCATTGGCGATTTTTTTTATGTTTTCAAAACTAAAAATAAAATCACAACCAATTTTATAATTCGAGCAACCGTAAGCTATTTTACCTTTTAAAATTTCACCTTTCTTACATTTTGGGCACACTAATTTTTCTGAAGAATCATATTTTTTTTCAATCTTTTTTTTTGGCTCTAATTGTATGCTGAAATCCTTATCAAAACGAATTAACCCTTCTACAAATCCATATTCACTTTTAAAACCTTTTAGGTTAGTTGTACATCCTTTTTCTATTAAACGGATCATTTGATTAACAGAAACTTTTTTTCCAATAATTTTAAAAGGAATTTTTAAATTACAATTGTTTTTGTATTCAGAGCAGCCATAAGCAGAAGAGCCCTTGATTAATTTACCTTTATTACATTTTGGGCAAGTTTTCCCAATTATATCTTTCTTTCCAGGATTATTTGTTTTTTTCGTTTCATTTTTCTTTATTGGAATAATATTATTAGAGGAAATTCTTCTTATAGTTTTGTTAGCACGAACTTCATATACGAGTTCATCAACCATTTTTTTCATATTATCAATAAAAGTTCCAGCATTAAACTCTCCTCTTTCAATTTCTTTTAAGCGTTTTTCCCATCTTCCAGTTAGTTCAGCAGACTTTAAAAGATCATTATCAATTATATCAATTAAATCGATTCCAGTTTGCGTAGCGACAACCAATTTCTTTTTTCTTTCAATATATTTTCTTCGGAATAAAGTCTCAATGATATTAGCACGAGTTGAAGGTCTTCCAATTCCATTCTCTTTCATTAACTCACGCATTTCGTCATCATCAACATGTCTCCCAGCAGTTTCCATAGAACGTAATAAACTCGCTTCTGTAAAATTTCTTGGGGGTTTAGTTTCCTTTTCTAAAAAAGAAGGTTCATGTTTACCTTTTTCACCATTGATAAAAGTAGGTAGAGTGTGTTGTTCACTATTTTCTTCTTTTATTTTTGTTTCTTCGGTTTCAAATGCTAAACGCCATCCTCTAGTAATAATTTCTTTTCCATTTGTTTTAAAATTTACATTTGAAGCCTTACCAATAACTGAAGTATTAGAGATATTTGAATCTGGATAAAAAACTCCAATAAATCTTCTAGTAATTATATCATAAACTTGTTGTTGATTATACTGTAAATTCTCTTGAATTCCTGTAGGTATTATCGCATGGTGGTCTGTTACTTTATCATCATCAAAAACTCGCTTAGATTTTTTTATTTTTTTTTCTAAAAGCGGTTTTATTATTTTACTGTAATTTGATAATTTCAATAAAATTCCTTTAACTTTAGGGTATATATCATTGGGTAAAAAAGTAGTATCAACTCTAGGATATGTGACTACTTTCATTTCATATAACTTTTGAACCATTTTTAGTGTTTCATCTGCTGAGAAACCAAATTTATTATTACAATAGACCTGTAATCCAGTCAAATCAAACAATTTTGGTGCGTATTCTTTTCCTTCTTTTTTAGTTACGGAAATAATCTCGAAATTTGAATCTTTAATATTGTTAGCTAAAATTAGTCCATCTTCTTTTCTTAAAAATCGACCATCTTCATGATTAAAAAGAATATTTCTATATTTAGTTTGAAGCTCCCAATATGGTTTGGGTATAAATTCTTTAATTTCTTTAAAACGATTTACTAACATTGCTAGGGTTGGAGTTTGAACTCTTCCTACGGATAAGACTTGTTTAAAACCTCCAAATTTCACAGTATATAAACGTGTTGCATTTAATCCTAGTAACCAATCTCCAATTGCTCTTGAATATCCTGCATAATAAAGGTTATCATACTGTTCTGATGGCTTTAAATTCTTAAACCCCTCTTTTATAGATTCTTCAGTAAGTGATGAAATCCACAAGCGTAATACTTTTCCTTTGTAATTGCATTGATTAATTACCCAACGTTGAATAAGTTCTCCTTCAGTTCCTGCATCTCCACAATTGATAACCACTTCTGCTTTTTCGAATAAAGACTTTACAATATTAAATTGTTTTTTAATTCCGGTATCTCCAGTAACTTTAGTGTCGAAGCGTTCAGGAAGCATCGGTAAGTTGTTTAAATCCCAACTTTTCCAATGTGGCTTATAATCCTTAGGTTCTAAAAGTGTACATAAATGGCCAAAAGTATAGGTTACTGCATAACCATTTCCTTCGTAGTAACCATCACGTTTAGTATTGGCTCCAAGAATAGATGCTATTTCTCTCGCGACACTTGGCTTTTCGGCAATACAGACTTTCATTGGTTATTTTTTATGGTAGAAAAGTAAGGAAATATTTAATATTTTTACTGTAAAGTTAATAAGTTAAATTACTTTTTCAAAGGCCAATCTTTTGTCACCATAATTGGTGAAGATGACACCACAATAATGATAGCCTAGTTTTTTTATCAAAGATTGCATTCCGATATTTTTTTCGTGCGTATCAATCTTTAAGCTTTGTATGTTGTTTTCCAATAACTGTAAATGAAATTCGTGAAACATAAAAGTTGCCAATCCAAATTTTCGAAATGCTTTTTTGATAGCCATTCTATGAACTACTCCGTAAACGTCGCTTTCATCAACTCGCCAATTTCCATCGATAATTTTATAAGTAGGTTCCTTATTAACGGTAAACATAGCAGTTGCTATTACCTGATTTTCATCAGTAACAACTACATAACTTTCTCCATTTTTAATATCATTTTCAACTTGTTCAGTATTTGGATATCCCTTTTGCCATTGATCAATCTTTTGAGAGGCTAAATATTCTTTTGCATCCTCAATAATTATCATAATATTCGAAATATCATCCGAAGTAGAAAGTCTAATCTTCATTGTAAAATTTTAAATAAAAAAAGCCACGAACTCACAAAATTAAGATTTGTGAATTCGTGGCTAAATTTAGTTTTTTATTTTTAAGCAGGAATCGCTTCTTTGGTGTTTTTTGTAACTTCAGAAAAATCAATAATTTCCTGATTGCCCAGAATGTCTTGAATGGTTTGTTTTTTTCGAATTAAGTAATCTTTTCCTTGATAAACCATCACTTCTGAAGTAAACAATGAGAATTATAATTAGAAGCCATAGAAAAACAATATGCACCTGCATTGTGAAAACACAACATATATTCTTCCGAAATTTCTGGAATTCTTCTGTTAGGTGAATTGAAATTCCGAATTTAGAATCAACATGATCTAAAGAAATTTTAGAATTTCCACTGGTCATAATATGTGGATTTATAAGAATACAAAAAGGAATTTCTGGATGCTTTTGTACAAATAACTCTAAAATAGAAAGATTGTCAATATTAATTTGAACTCCAAGTTTTGCTACTTTTTCAATTTCAATTAAAGAGACTCCGTTAGGTGTAAATATTATTTTTTAGGGTCAATTCCCGTAGTTAAACCCAATTGCACTTCTTGGATTGAAACGGTATCTAAACCTGCACCAATATTTTTAAAAAACTTTAAAATATTAATATTCGAAAGTGCTTTTACTGCATAGTTTAATTTTAAATTTTTTACAGTGCCAAAAGCCTCTGTTAGCCTGTTGTATTGTGATTCTATTTTATCGGTATCATAGATATATAAGGGACTTCCGTATGTATTTGCTAGTCCTAAAAGTTCCGTTATTTCCACGATTTCTCTATTTTATTTTTCATCAAAAGCACTTAATTTGTTCAATAAAATATGATTTGTTTAAAAATATAAAATATTTTTTATTTTGTCATTTTTACATTCAAATAATTAAAATA
>Ga0209482_1001052_pt1 | contig 20675 bp, 25 predicted proteins | sample CoawatmetaG10DNA_FD_187512 | JGI IMG/M metagenome (GOLD analysis project Ga0209482, IMG submission 187512) | Marine microbial communities from the West Antarctic Peninsula - Coastal water metaG104-DNA (SPAdes) (version 2) | ecosystem: Environmental > Aquatic > Marine > Coastal ...
GAAGCCCCAGTAAAAGTTTCATTACTAAATGATAGTGTAAATATAAGGCTTAAAAAATATTTTACAAATTCTAAAAGCCCTTCAAGTTATGTCATTACCCATTAAAACTTTAGGTGTAATCTTTAGGAGAAAAACCTAAATATTAAATACAGATACCAAATCGGGAAAAGTAAAATGGTTAAATAAGCGACGGTAATTTTTCTACCTTTAAAGTCATAATATTCGACAAAAACATAACTCAATAAAAACATAAAACTTGGAAAATTAATTATAGAAAACATAGCAATAAAACTGATAATTATTATTAACACTGCAAATAAAAAATAATTTTTCGTGTTTAGAGCTAAATCTGTGAATTCAATTATATTATATATAGGACCATATTCTCCATAACCTAAAGCTTTAAAAGTTCCTTCTACGATCCAGGTTTGAAACCCCAGGAAAACCATTAACCAACAAAACCATTTTGGTCCAAAAAATGCAAAATGCTTTTGAATACGTTGGTTTAAAGCTTTAATCATTCTCTCCAAAAAGCATTTCCAGTAAATAACACAGTTAGAAATATAATTGATAGGAATTTTTCAATCATACATTAAGAATTAATTTTATATTTAAGGTTTTTTGTTTTTAATAAAATCTCATAAAAAAGAAGAATAAAATTTAATGATAAAAAAGAAAATAAAAATAAAATACCATAATCTAATAATTGTAATTCTTTATAATAATCAGTGTCTAGATATTTTAACCACATAAACTCATCATCAATGATATAAAAATATAAAGCAATTCCACTTAATAGAGTTAAAAGCGTAATGAAGGAGATAAGATAAATAATCAAATGATTATTTTTTTTATACCTAATTTTTAAATATGAATAAACTTGGTTAATATTATAACTCTTTAATAAGTGGTCAATCTCGTTTCGTTTTATGCCTTTATACTTGTTTTCCTTTAAAGCCGAAAAAATTGACTCCATTTTAATTTCACGAAAATGCTCTTCAATTTTATCAATATTATTTTTCTTCATATAAACCTTTATTTGTTTATATATTTATAAAAGTGATCCTCAATTGCATCAAGGTTCTTATTCCAGTGATTTTTATTATTAGACAACATTTTGTCATAAATTGAAATATAGTGTCTACACGTATCTTTTTTTAACTCATAAACTGCCAAAGTTTGCTTTAAGAATTCTTCTATAGATAAAACTGTTCCTTCGATAACATTATTTAGTGGTAGTTTTTTTCTGTCATTAATACGGTGAGAATATCTACTATCAGTATTATTTAAAATTATGCCGTTGTCATTAATTATTGCATCATAAAGATATTCTTTGTTATCAATTGTTCCATCTTTTATCCAGCACGGCGGTATACCTACACCATATTTTTCATTTAATCTCTTTACCTCATCTTCAGCAACTTTCAATTGATCTGTTAAAGCTAATTTTTCTTGTTCTGCACCTTTATTTTTTTTAGCATCTCTTATTCCAATAGTTACAGTTTTAGTAATATCTGCGGGTGTCATCTTCGCATACTCTCCCTTTCCTATTGCTTTTTTAATGGCCTCTTTAACAGCTGCCATTTGAGCAACGTCAGATTCATTTAAATTTTTAAATTTTTTACTTTCCTTAATAAGTTGATTGTTTTTTGAAATTAATGTGGCTGTAATTAATAATATCAAAAAAAGAAGCATCAAGATAATTTCCGTTATAGTTAGGTTTAATAATTGGCGTCTTCTGTCTTTAAGATCACTCACTTATTTCTTCTTTAAGTTTTCAGATATAAACTTAGCTACACCTACTAAGTTTTTAGAGAGACTCTCTAAAGCTTCTTTACTGTTAGCAAATTCATCATTTAATAACTTGGATTGACTTGAAATAGATGAATTTAATGATTTAAAATTTTCAGTAACTTTGTGGATTTCACTTTCTGCAGAACTCTTTTTTAATCCAAGTTCTAAATCGTTTAAAGTGTTAACAATACTATCAACTGATTCTTGGAATTTTTGAAATTTATCTGTTGGAATATTTATTTTTGAAATTTTGTTTGTTATTTCTGAGGCCCTTGCATTAAATTCTTCAATTACATTTTTAGATTTCTCAGTACTTTCTTGGAGGATCTTACTATTTTCTTCCATAAATCTTCTTAAGCTTGAAGAGCTATCTGTTAAAGCTTTATCGGTATTTTTAGATATACTAATGGATTGTTCGTTAAGCATACCAATAGAAGATGTAAGTTGTATACTAAGTTTTCTAGCAGATTCAGAAATTTGTGATTCAGTTTTTTCCTTCATTTCATCCAATGATTCTCTAAATTGACTCATGATGATTCTGCCTATCAAACCAGTTAGGGTTGTTGTTATAGCAACACCAAAATTTTTTAATAACACACCTGAATCAGTTCCTTCCTTAAGACTAAATAAAGAAACAGCCAAAGCAGTTAACGTAAATAAAAAACCAAGATAATAAAAACTATCTCCCATTTGTTCATCTCTTACAAAAGTATTGTATTTTTTGTTTAAGAAAATAATTCCAAAAAGATATATTAACATTAATGTAATGAGAAAAATAGTAGAGGTAAGTTCTCCAGGTAATTTTGAACTAAATATGATTATCAACGAGCCTATTACATAGGTTGTAAAGAAAGCATATTTAACCGTGGTATCATCCAATTTATCAAAAAAAGATTTTTTAATATTTGCCATTATCCATCCACAAAAGTTCGTTCAATATTTTTTTTAGACTTATTACCTTCATAAAAATATAAAAACCAAAACTTAGTAAAATCTTCATCTAATTGCATAGCACGCAAACCATCTCTCTTAATAATAAAAAGCTTTATAGCAACATTATAATTTAGATCTGTTTTAACTTTTGAGAAGTAATTACTTTTTTTAAATTTTGAAAAGGTACTCAAACCATTTTGGTACATGGACATTTCAGTTGTATTTTGAATCATATCTGAAAGTATTATGATTTCATTATCAGCGCCCTCAAATCCTTTAAATTCATTTATAGCAATTAACTGAAACATTTCCATAACAGGTGAAGAGTTTTGAGTATTATTTTCAAACATAATATTATTTACTACGTCAGAAATTTGTTTTGAAAAGCCTTCCACCCATTTTTTTTTTATTTCTTTTGGGTTAATTGAAATTTTATCATATGTGCTCTCTATATCATCAACAGTTCCTGGATTACACATTGTAATTTTTCTGCTCTTATTTAAGTCAAGATCCTCATCAAGTGTATAAATTGTTAAACTATGATGTTTTGGAATTTGATCTTTTAATTCTTTAATTTCTTTTAAAAAAAACTCTTTTTGAGCTTTATTTAGTGGATCTGTTAAATCAAGAAGGGCTACTGTTTTACCAAATCGTTCATTTTCTTCAGTTGGGCAAAAAGTATTTGGATCTATTTTAACTCTATTACCTTCGTTAATAAAAAAATAGACCGCTACAACGCTTAAAAGGACAACAACTAATCCCATAATAATGTAACCCTTTAAATCACCAGATCTTTTTCTATCTCTAAAACTCATTAATTTAGTTTATTTTTTTGTTCTATAACTCTAAAATGATCTCTTGCTACTTCATAGTTATTTGTAATTTCATTTTTGGCTTTGGTTAAATGAACACCAATTTGATCAACATAAACCGATGTTTTTTTTAAAATTTCTTTATTATTTTTAACATTATTATCTAAAGTAAAAATATCTTCAAATTTAAACATTTTATTGAAATATTTTGGTTCAGGTTTTGATCTAGTTGACTGATTATTCTCTTGATACTTTCGTAAACAAACATTGCAGGCTTTTTCCAAATAACTATGACTATTTTTTAATTTTAGCAAATAGCTTTCTTCGTCAGCAATAATTGATTTAGAAATATTATGTTTTACAGTTAAATCATCAGATAGCTTTGAAACTTCACTAATTTGTGTTTTTTGTATTGTATCAAGCTTTTTTTCTATATCTTTTTTAGTATCATTATACTCTTCTCTAGATTGTTCTAGTTGACGATGAATATTTCCATAGCCAGGATAAGCATCATCCATATTGTATGATGTGACAAAAGCAATTATAGCAGCAACAAACCCTATGAGAAAAAGAAACCAATCATTTAATGATAAAGAATGAGTGTATGAAAACATATTGTTTAAAACTTCATTAAAATTAAAAATTGTTTCATTTTTTGTAGCAATTGTTGCGACAACTCTATAATTCGCCACAAAGTAATTTAATAAAATTGCCAATGTTAAGAATAAACCAAATGATGACCAACCAAAAGTTTTCTTTTTTGGATCAATATGATTTTTATACCAAAAACAATTTTTTCCAAAAACCCAACCCAAAATTCCTACATTAACCAATGAAAGAAGAAGCGCAGTTATTACACCTCCTATAATATAATCCTCAGAAACATTTTTAAAAAAACTAAAATTTAAGATGGTCTCAATAACAACTTCTACTGCTAACAAGGCATATAAAAAAAAAATACTTGGTGGATAATGAGGTTCGTATTCAAGTACATTAACCTTTTTAAATTTTTCATATTTTTTTGTTAAACTTTCATAGCTTGCTTTTGATGAATGAAGCTCATCTGCTGCTTGTTGTATAATTTTTTCAAATGAATTTTTAGCACTTCTAGCAAAGGTATTAAGTTGGGACACCATTTCGCTTAATTTCATATTTCCAAACTGTCTCTCCAAGTCTTGAATATAAGACATTCCCTGATTTTTTCTTTCAGTTAATATTCCTGAAAAACTAGCAATTATTTGTTGTTCATTAGATCCGTGGCTATTTGTTGATGATGAGGGAATATTTCTTTTTCCATCTTCTTCACCAATTTCTTCCAGTCGCCATTGTTTACAAAGATCTTCCACATCTAATTGAGGAAATTCAGTTGTTGAATTTGTTAAAGCATCTAGAGCTTTTTTTTTAAAGATATCTGGAAATTTAAATAATGAATTTTTGACTGTCATTTTAATATTCTTAACAAAATAATATTTATCAATCTAATACAAAAAACATAAAAAAAGCAGCTAAATCAACATCTTTTTAATTATTTCTATAGTTCCAAGGATAAACAAAATCACCTTTCCACAGGCCTAGGTTGTTTTCTTTCGCAAATTCCTCATCTTTAATAAATTTTTTTGAATATTTTATGTACGCAAAAGCATAACCAGATCTTACCATATACGATGATAAGCTTTCTCCATTAACAAAGCATTCGGCTACAATTCTTTTAAAGAAATCTATACTTTCCTCAATACAATCTACTTTATTATTTGCTATTTTTTTTTCTAAAATTTCTTTTGCAATCATACCGCATAAAATCAGATTACCATTTAATTCACATGTTTGTTTTTTTTCAGGTGTATCAATCCCTGAGAAACGATATTTTTTTTCTCCAATATGAATTGTATCTCCATCAATAACTTTTATTAACTCTGAAGAGTTAGTTTTTGAATATGATTTTTTTTTATGACAATGATAAGTATTGTTACTTTTTTGATTATGACAACCTTCTGAATTTGTTCTTCCAGAATGTGCATAAGCATTCCCACTCAACAACAAACCCAGAACCACGATCCCTAAAAGTTTTTTCATAATTACCAGCAGTTAATAGTTTTAATCGTTCCACCTCTTACCGTACATGAGCTTGAAGACATAGATGATGCAGGTGAAGATGGGTTTAATAACTGATTACTTAAGTTCATCAAGAATTGGGACTGCTGCATATTATTACTTCGCTTCAATTCATCTACAATTGCTTGATTACCTGAGTCCTGTGCAACTATCATTGGATTACTAATTTGTTTTTGCAAATCAAGTTCCACTAATCTTAAAACACAGTCTGCAAACTTATCTGTTGCAGGTTTAAATCCAATTGCAGTACATTGTTCTTTCTTATCTTTAATAGTGAAAGATATTCCCACAGAGTTTGAACCTGCGCTTGCAGTATTAACCTTTTTGTCTGAATATTTCCAGGTCAATTGAGAAGTGCAAACCACTCCCCTTCTAGTTAATTCTGCTCTAATTCTTTTCTTTTCATCTCTAGAAGTTTCTAGGCTTAAATTTTTCCAGGTTTGTTCACATAACATTTGGTTATCTGCATTATTCAAATAAGACCGATCAACAGTAACACAAGATGATAGAAATAACCCAGTTGCTATGATCGATAAAAGTTTTTTAATCATTAATCAAAAATTATTGTGTAAGCTATATAAGCAAGTTCGATGGCTAGTAATATTTCAAGTCCAGACATAAAGTAAGACTAGCAAATTCCAAATCAGGTGTCTAGGTGATGGAACAAAGGTTAATCAGCTAATAAGCTATAGATTAAAAAGGTTAGTTCAATGATTATAAGTATTTCGATCAATGGTTATTTAATTGCATTGAATGGTCATAACTCTACTTACAAATCCACCAGTAGAAATTCCACCATAAGTAATGCCTGGTGAAACCTCTTCTCTAAAATCAATTTCTTTATATCCTCTAGTCTTGCAAATACTCCCAGCTTTTTTTTCACAAAGAGATTTGGATAAAGCAGAACCAGAGCAATCGATTTTATAAGCCTTATCTCCTGTTTGTGTATAAACTTCACTTGAAGTAGCACAGCCTATTAAAAAAACAAATACAGGCAATAATAAAAATTTTTTAACTAATAACATAATTTGACCCTACCAAACCCCTAATCATGTGTCTAGGTGATGGAAAAAGAGCAATCCTATCCTCTAGTTTGTCACCTAGTTTGCTCAAGGTCTTACTAGTTATATGGGGCTTTATTTTTAAAGAAATTTATTTTAAAAATCAAAAATTACTACTCTTGCAACAATTCAAGAGACACGGTGAGTCTTGATGGGATTTAGAAAATCGTTAGATTCTGGATGGACTGGCCAATGCTATACACAGGTAATCCGTACGTCATAACACCAGGCAATGTCTTCTTCATGCACATGATATTGATGGATTCAGACAATGAATTAGCCATGAATTTAGGTGAGACCTATCTTGTAACCGAGAATGGTAACGAGAGATTAGGTAAGCAAAAACTTGATTTAGTGGTCTTATAGGCCTCCAGTACATAGTCAGTACATAGTCATCCTATAAAATCCTATAATAAACCCAGAACCACGATCCCTAAAAGTTTTTTCATATTATTAGTTTAAACATCTTTACCTAGTTTTTCCAATCAATCACAAACTTCATTATAGTCATAACTTTGTTTTTTACAAAATACTCGGAGCATCAAGTTGGTTTTTTTAGAGTTGCATTAACTTTATAATCTGATTTAATTAATGAATTGTTATTCTGTGCATTATTCTATTACCTTTAAATGGAGTTGCTTGATGAAGCATAGATCTATTATCCCAAATTGCTAATTGGTTTTTTTCCCATTCTAATGAATATTGAAATTTTTTTTTAATTTGATGTTTTAATAAAAATTTTTTTAATTTTAGTTGATCTTTAATTTTTGGTTTAAAACTCATGAAATGTCCAGGGCTACAATAAATTGAATAATTTAAGTTTATTTTTTTGAAAATTCTATGAACAGATATTAACTCTTTAATTTTTTTTCCTTTTTCTTTAACTCTTTCTTTAGTGGTAATTGATATTGGACCTTCTGATGAGTAAACACCCTTGATTAATTTTAATTTCTTTTTAATGGTTATTGGTAAATTTCTAAAAGCCAAATATTGAGAACAAAACTCAGTATTAGCAGCACCTTTTTTTGGAACAAGTTTAGAAAACAGCATGGTAAACCTTGGTGGTTTATTTGTGTAAATTGAGTCTGTATGGAATTGCTCACCAAAACTAGGTCCTTTATCAGAAGATTTTCTTTGAACAACTGTAATTTGAGGATATTTTTTACTTAGACCTTTTAGCCTTGGATAATTTGCTAATTTACCAAAATTTTTGGCAAACTTAACATAAGAGCTCGATGTTAAATTTTGTTTTTTAAAATATATAACACCATATTTATTAAGTGCAGATTTTATTTTTTTAAAATCTAGATTTGAAAGTTTTATTAGATTACAAATGATCTCAGCTCCAATATCTTTTTTATTTGGAATTATTTTAATCATTTTATTTAATTATAAATTATCTAATACAGCTTGCGCACATTCAAGTGTACTACTTTCTCCACTCAAATCTTTTGTTCTATTTTTTTTATCTAATAATGTTTTTTCAATTGAAGACATGATTGTATTAGCGGCTTCTTTCTCACCAAGATAATCTAACATTAAAGCACCAGACCAAATTTGCCCTATAGGATTTGCTATACCTTTGCCTGCAATATCGGGAGCTGAACCATGAACAGGTTCAAATAAAGATGGAAATTTTTTCTCAGGATTTATATTTGCTGATGGAGCAATACCAATAGTACCAGTGCAAGCTGGCCCTAAATCAGATAAAATATCTCCAAATAAATTTGATGCTACAACAACATCAAACCATTCAGGGTTTAAAACAAATCTTGCAACTAAAATATCAATATGAAATTGATCAGTTTCAATATCGGTGTAATCTTTTTTATTAGCATTAAATCTTTCATCCCAGTATGGCATTGTAATTGAAATACCATTTGATTTTGTTGCGCTAGTTAATTTTTTTCTTTTACGTGATTTTGCTATTTCAAAAGCAAATTTTTGCACTCGGTCAATACCATACTTGGACATTATTGTTTCTTGAAGAACTATTTCTCGTTCTGTTCCCTCGTACATTCTACCACCAACAGATGAATATTCTCCTTCTGTATTTTCTCTAACAATAATCATATCAATATCACCTGGTGTTTTGTCTGCTAATGGAGATTTAACTCCAGGAAATAATTTTACTGGTCTTAGATTAATATATTGATCAAATTCTCTTCTAAATTTTAATAATGAACCCCATAAAGTTATGTGATCTGGGTATCGCTCTGGCATACCAACGGCACCAAAGAAAATAGCATCATGTTTTTCAATTTTTTCCTTCCAATCATCTGGAAGCATTTTTCCATGTTTCTCATAGTAATCACACGATGAAAAATCAAATTCATCAATTACTAATTTAAACTGATGCTGTTCTGAAATCTTTTTTAAAACTTTTTGTGCTGCTGGGACAACTTCTTTTCCTATTCCGTCTCCTGGTATTGATGCAATATTGTATGTTTTCATAAGATAATTTTATTAAATCTATTCCGTTAAAGTTTCACTATTTTAATATTTTCAACTTTATTTTCAAAAAAATCAATAATATTTTGAGCTGTTTCAACAGCCATACTCTCCAATCCTTCTTTAGTAAAAGTTGCTGCATGTGGACTTAATATAACTTTTTTATTTTTGATTAATGGATTTGTTGTTGCAGGTGGCTCCTTTTCAAAAACATCAATTCCAGCAAAAGCTATAATATTACTATTAAGAGCAGTGTTTAAGTCTTCCTCATTAACAACCCCACCTCTTGCAGCATTAATTATGATTGAGCTCTTTTTCATAAGTTTCATTTCTTTTAGAGTTATAAAATTTTTAGTTTGTTTATTTAAAGGCAAACTTAATGATAAAATATCTGCTTCCTTTAAGCCCTCTTCAAGAGTTACAACCTTTGTCCCACCAAATGATTTTATAGTGGCACCATCGACATAAGGATCAAAAACTATAACTTTCATATCAAAGCCAAGACATTTTTTAATTAGTTTTTTTCCAATTCTACCAAAGCCTGCAATTAAAACAGTTTTATTAAACAGCTCAAAATTTTGTTCAATATTCAAATGTATTGCTTTAACAAAATCTCCACCTCTAACCATGGTGTCAAACATGTTAACACCTTTGTAAATATTCATAATCATAAACATTATATGTTCAGCTGGAGAAGTAGATGTTGAGTTGTGGGCTACAAGTAAGGTAATTGCTTTTTCTTTTAAGCATTCGGTATCTACACTATCGTAACCAACACCATGTCTTGAAATAACTTTGAGCTTGTCACATTTATCTAAAATTTCTCTATCAATTTTACCTCTTCTTAGGGTAATCCCGTCAAACTCAGGTAACTTTAATAAAAGATTTTCTCTAGATAAATCTGTTACTATTTCACAATCAAAATTTTTATAACCCATTAAAAGATTAATGCCTTTTTCCTTCATGGTATCAATGATGCCAATTTTATACATATTTTCTCTCTATTTTAAGCTCTAAACCAGAGACCTTCTGGAAGTGGCACTAATAATAAATTTTTAAACCCAAAATATAAAAGCAGAATGAATATGCTACCTAATAACATATAAAATATTATCTTCTTTAAGCGAATACTTTGACCTGCATTAATTAAAATAAGCAAATTAAATGAAATTAAACTTGTTAAAATAAACCCAGTTCTTTCTAAAAAATATATCCAGGCAAAAAATGTTGCGATTAGTAGAGGAATTTTAATAAATGAAACCTTTTCATTAATGACTTTAATTTCTAATTTAAAAGAGCGAAATATTAAAATTACAGATAATATTAGTAATGCTGTTGTTATTGCATATGGAAAAACTGAACCAAAGGGGCTTAAAGTACTTGCCTCATAAAAAAGAAGTAGAGATAATAAAATAAGACAAATACCAGAGATAAATGATGTTTTGTCTTTAACAAATTTAAGCATTTTTTCTCCTATTATAAATTTTTTTTAAAGTGGGAAGAAATAAGCCCATTATAATAAAAAATACCAATACAATTGAGATAGGTCTTGCAAAATAATTTGCAAAAATATTTTCTTGAGCGCTGCCTATTATATAGGCTTGGACAAATCCTTGTTCAGCAATCTGCCCTAATACCAACCCTAAGACAATTGGTGATGCTTTAAATCCTGCTCTATTTAATATCCAGCCAATTAAACCAAAAAAGAACATGAAATAGACATTTAGAATATTATTTTGAATTGAGTAACTGCCAATAATTGTTAGAAAAATTATGATTGGAATTAGTATTTCTCTAGGTATTTTGATTATAGATTTGTATGCGTATCTTCCCATTAACAATCCTAATGGTAACATCATAATGGTTGCTAAAAGCAAACCAAATATAAAAGTGTACACAATTGAAGATTGCTGAGTAAACAAAGTATCCCCTGTTCTTATTCCTTGAACTAATAATGCTCCTAAAATTACAGCATCAGGTGGAGTGCCTGGTATACCAAGACATAGTGTTGGAATAAAACCACCACCAACTGTTGCGTTATTTGCTGTCTCTGATGCAATTAAACCTTCTGGTTCACCTTTACCAAAATTATCTTTATTTCTTGAACTTCTTTTTGCTTCACCATATGAAACTATACTTGCAATACTTCCACCAGCACCTGGAAGGATACCAATAAAAGTTCCGATGATTGCTCCTCTTAATGCTTCAAATTTTTTACGATACATTATTAAAAAAGATTCTTTTAATCTTAAACTTTTGGGTGTTGTATTTTCACTTAAATGCTTTCCCTTCATGCTAGTTAGATCCAAAATAACTGGAATACAAAAAAGTCCAATCATTGCGCTAACAATTTCTATTCCACTATTTAAAAAACTTATATTCCAAGTCATTCTCATATCACCACCAATAACCGCAACACCAATCATCGACATTAACAAACCAAGGCAAGCACCAATTAATGATTTAATATTATCTCCTTCTGCTAACGTTGAAATTAATGTTAAGCCTAAAATTGCTAACCAAAAATACTCTGTGGGACCAAATTTAAGAGAAATGCTTGCTAATGGAGGTGCAAATAAAGCTAAACATATAACTCCTACTATTCCACCTACAAATGATGACATACAACTTATAGACATGGCTAAATCACCATTACCACTTTTAGCCATAGGATATCCATCAAACGTAGTTGCAACAGCTGAAGGTGTTCCTGGTGTATTAATTAGAATTGCAGACCATGAGCCTCCAAATATAGCTCCTGTATAAATTGCTCCTAGAACGATTAGTCCAGAAGAAGGTTCGAGAGCGAATGTAAAAGGTACTAAAATAGCAACCGCCATTGTTGCTGAAAGTCCTGGCAAAGCACCAATAATGATGCCCGCCAAAACTCCTGAAAAAGCTAAGCCTAAATTAAGTAGGCTTAACGATGACAAAAAATCTGTAAAAATATTTGTCATTCAAAGGTTTAATTACTTAATTAAACCAAGTTCTTTAGCGATAGCTTCGTTAGCTTTTTGTTGATCTTTCATAAATTTCTTAATTTTTTTATGACCAATATTAACAACTACAAAAGCATTATCTTCCATTTGTTTGATGAAAGCAGGATCAGAATTAATTTTCATAATACGATCAGACCATTCTTTAACAGTTGCTTTAGAAGCTAATTTTGGAAGTGCGTAACCTCTATAAGCTCCAGAAACAATGTTGTATCCTAACTCTTTAAAAGTAGGAACATCAGGGAAAGCTGGTAATCTTTCTTTTGATGCTACAGCAAGCATTCTAACTTTAGAACCTTGTTTGGCAGCAACAGTTGAATAGCCAGCTTCAGCTACAACTACCTTACCTAATAATGCTTGAACAGCAGCACCCGTACCTTTGAAAGGAACATAAGTAGTTTTAACTTTTGCTTTTTTATTTAAAGAAATAGTTAAAAGATGATTTGCTGAATATGTTCCAGATCCACTAAAAGTAAGTTGTCCTGGACTTTTTTTAGCAAAGCTCATTAACTCTTCTAATGTTTTGTAAGGGCTTGATGCTTCTACTAAAATTGCATCAGGCGTATAGTGAAAAAATGCAAAAACATTTACATCTTCTGTTTTGTAACCAGCTTTTTCACCTTTAGCGATAGGTTGCATAATGATGTGTGGAAGGTTAACACCCATAATCACACTACCATCACTTCTTTCTGAATTTAAAGAAGACCAACCTACTGATCCTCCACCACCTGGTTTGTATTGAACAACTATATCTTCCTTATAAATGTCTTTATAAAAAGGTTGTTGCATTCTAGCCGTAACATCAGATTCACCACCTGGGCCGAATGGAATTATGTTCGTAACTCCTGCGTTAGCACCACTTAAACTAATAACTGTAAGTGATAATGCTGCAAGAAATTTACTAATATAAGATTTTAATTTCATTAGATATTTCCTCTTGTTTGTTGATTTAAAAAAGAAAACTATTCCTTTTTACCTTACTGTCAATATGCATGTATGTAAAAATAACTCATATGTTTAAGATTTCAAATCTTGATATCTATAGTGTTTAGACTTAAAAATTATAAAATTACCTTATAGCAAAAAAAATGAAGATTATTGATATTCAAGAAAAAACCTTCTCTATCAGTTCAGACATTAAAAGTGCCTATATCAGTTTTGTAAAAAATGGATTGTAGTGTTGTTGCAATAAAAACTGATGTCATAATAAACGGTGAAAATGTGGTTGGGTATGGTTTTCATTCAAATGGAAGATATGCAGTCAGTGAACTCCTAGTAAAAAGATTTATACCCAGATTAAATGATGCTAACTCAGGTTTGATATCACGATTTAACATAACTCCAAATTCTGCTTCCATTGCAGGATTTGTGTAATTTTTTTTGATTAATTTTACACCACTAGCATATAGTTCACTTTTCCAAAGGTAGCCATAAGCTGGTTGAGTAAAACCCATTTTCTTTTGAGTGTCCTTTGATACACAACCTATCTTGTATCCAATAATTTCCTCACCTCTATTTTCTCTTAATTTTGCAACGTTTGATTGAATAATTAAAGCTTCTTCATTAGTTATTTTAATTTTATCTTTAAAAATCGCGCTAGGATTTTTACTGTCATATCCCTTTAAAATTTTATTTGAAAATATATCTAAATCTTTTTTGGAAAGGTTGCTCATTGCAATCTAATTATTATCTAGTAGCAATATTATCTTCAACACCCCAGATATAATATCCACCTTTAGCTCGTTCCCAATCTCTATATCTGCAGCTTGTACCAAATCTTAAATTCCCCTTAATTTTTTTATCTGCTTTTTTTTTAATCTTATCCAATTTTTTTAAAAGTTTTGGATGATTATATTTTCCAAGATCAAGTAAACAATTAATCACGTATGGGTCGTAGGGATCACTTCTTGTAGGTGTCAGATAAACTGAGTCCATCATTTGAGGACAACCTTCTTTTGAATGTGCATAAACAGGTCCAATTTTTCTTCCAGACTCTAGCATGTACCCAGGTTTTGATCCGTAGTGACCATTACCAGATTTTATACCGGGCACACAATCATAGCCCATGCCTTGAGTATGCAATAGCTCATGAAGTGTTATAATCAATTTTCTCTCATCACTTGCCATACTACTGCTCTTTAAATATGAAGTACCATAACCAACTCCAGCCTCACCACCGTCTACATTGGAAAAATCAGCAAGGTTATAGTAAATTTTTTTTATATTTTTTTGACCTTTAACATTATTTAAGAAGGGTATGATGTCATTATTAGCCCACTTATCAAGTTCCTTATATTTCAAATCCATTCTAATGAATGTAATATCTAATTTGCCATCTGCTCGATAATCAAATTTATATTTTCTAGCTATACCATCTCCTTTTTTATTTTCAGCAGTGGCTTTTAACATTACTTTATTTACTTCTAGTAGGATTTTTTCCATCTCGCCATTAATATCCATTTCTCGGTCTTCGTTGTCAGCAGTTAATAAATAATTAAAATGAATTTGATAATCGTTTGTTACATCAGGTTGATCTTCAAAAAATCTCCCTGGTTTTTCATCTGTTGCAAAAGATAGGTTTGTAAAAAAAACAATAAAGATAAAACTAAAAAAGTATTTCATTTTAGTAAAACTAAATTAATCTTGAGAATTAAAAAATAAATTAATTAAGAAAAGTAACTGAAACAGCAGGTGCAGCCGGGCTAACAGTGCAGTCGTTTGATGGAAAATTCGTTGCCTCAGATAAATCAAAAGCTATTTTCATTTGCGGTATTGATCCAGCTTTCGCTGTAAAAGGTGATGTAAGCTCTGCAATAAAAGCCATATAAGTGTTATCACCAGAATCTCCGTTTGAAGCATCGCCACCGGTAGTTCCATCAAGATTATTTGTTCCACGCATATTGGTACCAAGGGTTGCATTCTCAGCTACTTCAATAACTTGAGAAGCATATTTAGCACTATTAGCAGAACCTATTGCTTGTGTTGCATCAGTTGTTGCAGTCCCACCATCAGCGTTATCTGCAGTGTAACAAGTAGCATTAGCCGCATTTGTGCCCGTACCTTTAATTGTAAAAGTTCTACTCATGATTACTTGCATGTATGCAAATGTTAATCCTGGAGCTGCTTGACCCAAGTTTCCTAAACTTCCTGCACTAGCACCTGCTGAAATAGAACTTAAATCAAAAGATGTTCCATCTGTATTTGATCCAAGTATAACAGGATTATCACATGAAGTTGCAGTACTACCCGCTCCACAAAGCATAATAGAATGAATTGTATTAGTATAAGATACAGCTTCACCAGTTCCTGATTTTGCAACTGACGTAATATTTAAAGCTAAAAATAGTGAAAATATTATAATTAAAGTTTTTTTCATGATTTATTGTTTAGTTATTATAACCGCTCCTTGTGTCTCTATTACTAATTTGTTATTTCTTTTAACTTTATCATTAAGCTTTTCACTCACATCTGCATATGTAAATGCTTGTGAACTTAAACCATCTACAATAGTAGGTTTGTTATCTCTTGGCGGATAGACAAATGTTAAATTAATTGATGATACATCATCTCCTGAGTTTCCACTTTCATCATATTCATACCCAAGTAATAATGACGGTGAAACATTTACTTCAGATCCATACTTGGTTCCTTTAGTATTTGTCGATGCAATATCAGCATCCCACTCATAACTTGTATAATTAATTCTTGCCCATGGCATAAAAGGAATTTGGGATGAAATATTTAAATCATATCCACCTAAAGATTGTTCTTTTCTAGCGTTAATAATATCTTGATTACTAATACCTTCATAAAAATTAAGGCTAGCCTCTAAATTTCCACCTCTTGCTTCAAAACCAAGACTTGCTCTTGCATGTTTATTTTCAAGATCTCTATCATAAAAAATATTTGATCCAAGCATCAGTGAGTTATCCTCATTTAAAAATCTATATCCAAAACCAATATTTCCAATATATCTTTGGTCATTCTGACCTACATCTTGGGTCTGCAAACTAAACTGAGTAAAGAAATTAGTCTGTTCTGTTTTCTCAATATTTCTTAACATCAATATGTTAAAAGTTGGTTCACGATCATCAGCATCAGTTAAATTGATTTCTGCTTCTGTTATACCTTCGCCAGGAACAATGTTGCTAAAAAACTCTGACAAGTCTTTTGCATTAACCGCAGTAGATATAAAGAAAGTAAGAATTAGTACTAAAATTTTATTCATTAAGTATGTATTTACCGTAAAAAAATAACTTAGATATAACTAAATAACCCAAAATAGGTTTTAAATGAGTAAAATTGCTTGTTTTTTGTAGCTGTTACCTTTTGACTTTTTCAAATTTTTCAAGCAAAGCAAAAATATTTTTTCCATCAGCCTTGCCTACTGGTTCGATTGTTTCTTTAAATTTTTTACCTAAACTTAACCCATCTGATTTGGAATAATCTAATAATTTTCTTTTACATAATTTTTCTAATTTTCTTCTTACTGTTTCTTGAGGCATCAATAGGTTTTGTGCGACTGAAAAAATTGTCAATTTTCTATCTTTCATTAATGTCTTGTGCTCTTCGGTCTCCGTTTTTTCAAAAACTTCTGTCCAACTAAATGATTTGCCTTTGATAATTGTTTGAAAAAGAAAATGTGAATATACTGTTAACAAAATCATGTGACTTTCATAATCATGTTTCACAAGTTTTTTTACATTTAAAAAATGATTAATGTGAAGATTTATTGCTGAATAAATTAACTCACTATTTACATTTTTAACCACGTCTTAAAGTAAGTTTTCTTTAAAGAAATTCATAAACTGAGGCATATATTCATCTATATGTTTACCACCTATCATAACACCTCTTTTAATACATTTTTCTTTTTTAAATATTTTAAACATTTTTTTGAAAGTTTTAACCGGTTCATCTTCTGAAGCTTTCCTGGCAGCTTCCATAGATGGAAAAACTTTGTATTTATTTAAAACAAGATCAATCATTGGACCTACGACAAAGCCATTATTATCAACAAATATTTCTGGACACTTATTCAGGTTCTGTGCTCTAACTTTTTTTGGTTTAAAGCCAGCATGCCAATCATGATACCACCCCTTTTTAATATCAATTTTTATTTTTCCTGGTTTTGCTTTAATTCTTTTTACATGTGCCTCACAATCTTTTGCTAGGGTATAATTGTCTAATTCACCATGAACATAAAGTAATTTTGTATTAGATGTTAACTCTGGTTCTAAAAATAAACCTGCCAATCTACATTCAGCTGCTTCACCAAGAATTGCATCAAAACCTTTTGTTCCTTCAACAAAATTCGATGTGAATTTAACCTCTCCTAAATAAAGAGAATTTGTTCCACCTCTTGAGTGACCATTAGTTCCAAATTTTCCATTTGATCTAGGGTGAGATTTCAATAATTCTAAAGCCATCATGGCATCAATTGCGCCTGCAATAGCTGGTACTCTAGATTGGTCTCTGTATGTTTCTCTTGCTCCTCGTTGGCAAAAATTATCAATAAACATTACACCAATTCCTGCATCTAAAAGATTTCTATAAGCGTGGTAATTGAAGTCGTTCCAGACATACATTACTGGTCCACCACTACTATGAGTAATAATTACAATTGGAACCTTGCCTGTTCCTTTAGGTAAAGTAAGTAAGCCTGTAATTTCTATTGGGTTTTTTTTATAAGCTCCACTCATTACGTTTTGTACATCAAAAGCTGTATATGAATTAAATTTAATTATTTCACCTTTATCTCCACGATACAGCTTATGTTTTGAAATATAATTTAATACTGAATTTTTTTTTGTACAATTTTGCTTATAATCAAAGTCAGGAGTTACGCCTTTAGTTGAATGTGCATATACATTTGATGCAAAGAGAATTGATACTAATATTAAAATTATTTTTTTCATAAAATTTAAATTATATTGGTTACTATTACCTTGCCAGTTTTAATTGTCACATATTATAAACCTATTTTGAGTTTTAAAAAACTGATTTAGAGTATTTTTTCCAATTATCTTGATAATGAATAGCATTTTCAGTAATTGATTTTACTTCTTCATCTGAAACTTGTCTTACAATTTTACCAGGAGATCCAACCACTAGAGAATTATCAGGGATGACTTTATTTTCAGTGATCAGTGCATTAGCGCCTATGATACAATTTTTTCCAATCTTTGCTCCATTTAAAATTACAGCACCAATTCCAATTAAAGAATTATCTTCAATCGTGCAGCCATGCAACATCACTAAGTGACCGATGGTTACATCTCTACCAATTTTTAATGGGTAGCCAGGATCACTATGTAAAACGCTTCCATCTTGAACATTTGACCCTTCACCAATATGAATATTTTCAACGTCACCTCTTAAGGTAACATTAAACCAAATACTGGTATTTTTTTCTAGCGTGACATCACCAATGATAGATGCGTTAGATGCAGACCAATTATCACCTAAATTTTTAACTTTTTTATCTTCCAAATCATAAAACATAACTTATATATTATTATAACATGCCGTTAAAAACTCCAATATGTGATTTCGGACAAGCTGCTAAAAGCTTTGAATTAAAATCAACTAATAACGAGATGATCAAGTTGAATGATATAAAGGGAGAAAATGGGACATTAATAATGTTTATTTGCAACCATTGCCCCTACGTCATAGCCGTTATTAAGGATATCATTCAAGATTGTAAAAATTTAGAAGAACTTGGTATTAAAGCAGTAGCCATATGTTCAAATGACTCAATTAATTATCCCGAAGACTCTTTTGATAAAATGGTCAAATTTCATGAAGATCATAATTTTAACTTTCCCTATCTACTAGATGAAACACAAGTTATAGCCAAGAACTATGGCGCTGTATGTACACCAGATTTTTTTGGTTATAATAAAAATTTAGAACTTCAATATAGAGGTAGAATTAGAGAATTAAAAAATTTAAAACCATTAAGAACTGGTGATAGTGATTTATTTATAGCAATGAAACAAATAGCTGAGACCGACAAAGGGCCTGAAACACAAATTCCAAGTGCCGGATGTGGAATTAAATGGTTAGATAATTAATGTATTTAATAATTACAAAAACATTTCCCCCTGAAATTGGCGGCATGCAAAATTTAATGTGGGGGTTAGCGAATCAACTCTCAAAACACTACATGATAAAAGTATTTGCTGATTATCATGAAAATCATAAATTATTTGACGAACAAGTTTCTTTTTCAATAGAGCGTGTTGGTGGAATAAAGCTTCTTAGAAAATATAGAAAAGCTCAACTTATTAATGAATTTATTAAAGAAAATAAAATAGATGGCATTATTGCTGATCATTGGAAAAGTTTAGAGCATCTTAAAACTAGTAAAAAAAAGATATGCTTGATCCATGGTAAAGAAATTAATCATGAAAAAGGCACCTCTCTTAATAAAAGAGTATTAGGAGTATTAGATAATGTTGAAACCATTGTTGCTAATTCTGAGTACACAAAAAATTTAGCTATTTCATTGGGGGTTCAGCAAAATAAAATTATAGTTATTAACCCTGGTGTTGATGCTGTTGAAGAATTGGATAAAAAAACTTTAGACAAAGTAGAGAGTTTATTAAAACATAAATCTCCAAAATTAATTACTGTTTCTAGATTTGATAAAAGAAAAAATCATGAAAAAGTAATCATGGCACTTAGAAATTTAAAACAAATCTACCCTAGTATTGTCTATATTTGTGTGGGTTATGGTGATGAAGAAGAAAATATTAAAAAATTAGTTGCTGAACTAAGTCTTCAACCCCAAGTGATGTTTTTTAAAGATATCTCTAATGAATTAAAAAATGCACTAGTTGCTAAATCTAATGTTTTTGTCATGCCATCAATTGTTCATAAAAAATCCGTTGAAGGATTTGGGATAGCGTATGTTGAAGCTGCTCAATATGGAGTGCCTTCTCTTGGAGGTAAAGATGGTGGTGCAGCAGATGCAATCGAACATGAGAAAACAGGTTTAATCTGTGATGGTAATGAATTAGATGAAGTTTATTCATCAATTAATTTGATGTTAGAAAATAATAAATTCCATGAATATGGAAAAACTGCCAAAGAAAATTCTGCTAAATTTGAGTGGAATAAAATAATTGAAGAATATAAAAAAATTTTAAATTAAATCTTTCTATTTTTTAAAGTTTTATAAACCTGCCAACTAACGATTAAAATTGTAACTGATATTATTGAGGCTGTAAGAGGTCTATTCCATAAAAACTCCCATGATCCATCACTGATTAGTAATGATCTTCTTAAATTTTCTTCCATTAAACCACCAAGAACAAAAGCTAAGATGAGGGGTGGCATCGGAAAATCATATAAGCGCATAAAAGTTGCAATAACTGCAATTCCAATCATTAAATAAATATCAAAATTATTAAATGACATTACGTAAATTCCAGTAATTGAAAAAAATAGAATAAGTGGAATTAAATAATTTTTAGGCACAGCAAGTATTCTTGCTATGTAAGGAATTA
>Ga0209482_1001054_pt1 | contig 20659 bp, 15 predicted proteins | sample CoawatmetaG10DNA_FD_187512 | JGI IMG/M metagenome (GOLD analysis project Ga0209482, IMG submission 187512) | Marine microbial communities from the West Antarctic Peninsula - Coastal water metaG104-DNA (SPAdes) (version 2) | ecosystem: Environmental > Aquatic > Marine > Coastal ...
ACTCTTTATTTGAAGTTACCTTTGAATATATAAGCATCTTTATATTTTTTTAGCAACTACCATATAGGTGTCAAAGGCATAACTTTTTCTATCTATAAATTCTACCATTTCAAAATTATTTAAGTGTAAATAAAGCTCCCATTCATTTTTAGTAAATGCTCTAACTTCTGACCTATCTTCTACAATTAATTTGATTTTGCCTTGGGTGTGCTCATAATATTTTGAATCCCAATTAAACATCAAATTTTCTGATGTGTTGGTATTAAAAAAACTAATTCTTTCATATTTTTTTTGATCAAAAACAGCGGTATGTTTTACTTCTTTCCCTCCTTTTATTTCTTTAAAAAACCGATTTGCATCTATAAAATCAAAACACAACAAACCACCAGGTTTTAAATTTTGATGGATAGATTTTAAGCACCCAAAAATATCTTTATTTGACAGCAAGTAACTAGAAGTTCTGCCAGTAATAAGTATGCTTTCTGTTTTGTTTTTCAATGAAAACTGAGTCATGTCGCCTAAAATAAAATTGCCTTTAGAGTTTTTATCTCTGCAAAGATTTATCATATCTGCACTATAATCTAGACCACAATAGGTATAATTATTATCAATAAAAAATCTTGCTAGATTACCAGAGCCACAGCCAATTTCTAAAACTTGCTTCTTTTGATATTGGTTTAAAAGCGCACTATAAAAAACAAACTCATCTTCGTAATCAATAAATGTTTGATACATTTCATCATAAATTATCTCAAAACCATTTGCATATAAACTTTGCATAGATGTGTTGTATTTTTACTTATAAAGATAAATTAAATATGTGAATAACCTAAACGATGTCCACCTGCAGAAAACACCTTGCTTAAGCCTCCAAAAACAATTGTTTTTCTAGGATAGTGTGCTGAAATACTTGGCGAATAGCTTTGCAAAAAATTAATTAAAAGTGTAGCAGATTGTTTTAATTATAAAAGGTTTTGATTGATCATAATTATATGGCTGTCCCTGTTTCTTCTATATAAAAATACTAATTTTTAAGCATAAAAAAAGCGGCATAAAGCCGCTTTTTTATAAAATAACAAAATAATTTGATTTACTTTAGAGTAAAACTTACTCTTGCGAATAAGAAACGACCACCAACACCAAATTGTTGAGATCTTCTAGACCAATCAAAACGTCCACCACTTCGGTTCGCCTCAATAGCTCTGTCTGGAGATACATCTAATAAGTTATTTGCTCCTACTGTGAAAGTTAAATCTTCTGTAGCTTTGTAACCAAGAGATAAATCTGTAACAATCTTAGAAGCAAAAACTTGCTGATTAGCAGCAGTGTTCGTTGCTTCAGATACTTTACCAAAGTATACATTTCTTAAGAAAACATTAAATTTTCCAGAAGTTAGACTATTGGTTAAGTTCATTTTAGTTCTTGGTACTGCTTCTTCTAAAAATATTCTACTAGTTTCAGGAAAATAAGTATCTACTAAACCTGCATCTCTTATGATTTGAGAAGACTTAATATCTCCTACTTGTCTTGTTTGAGAAAGTGTTCCTGATAAATCAGTCTTTAATCTAGTGTTTGCCCCAAATCTTGCTTTGTGTGAAACTACAAAATCAATTCCTTTAGACTGCGTATCTATTGCATTTGCAAAGAAAGATGCTGCAGAAGCGTTTGCTTGAAGTAATAATATATCTATTTCAGATCCTGTACCTGGTCCTTTAAATTGACCTGTATACACAACTCTATCAGCAATATTTACTAAATACCCATCTACAGTAAAGGTTAAGTTAGATTCTGGTAATTTTGCTGTAAAACCAGCACTAAAACTATTAGACGTTTCTTCTTTTAATTGAGGAATTCCTAATAATTGTGCAGCTTTACTATCATTTGCAAACGTACCTACTTCTACAGGAACTCCGTCTTGAAAAATAGTAGACGTAGAGTTAAAGTTTAATTGATGTAAAGAAGGAGCTCTAAAACCAGTGTTAAAAGAAGCTCTAATTCTAAAATTATCTGAAGCTTTATAAATAGAAGCTAACTTAAAGTTTAAGGTAGAACCAAAATCTGAATAATTTTCATAACGTGTTGCAAAAGTAGTTGAGAATACTTCAGAAAACTTAGCATCTAAATCTAAATAAGCGGCAACACTACTACGTGCTCTATCTAATTCATTTTTAGGTCCAAATCCTGGAAATACTTGAGAACCTCCTGGTCTAGATCTTCCAAAAAAGTCTTTTAATGGTGTAGTACCTTCAATACCTGTAAACGGTAAACCATCTGCTTGGTATTGTGTGTAAGAAGACTCCTCACCAGAAATAATTTGATAGTTTTCCATTCTGTGTTCCCCACCAAAAGCAACACCAAAACCTTCAAAAGTATCTTCATAAAATTTAGACAAATCTAAATTCGTAGTATTTTGCATAAAAGAAAATCCACCAGCATCAAAAGTTGTTGGAGACGCATTTCCTTGAGAAGCATTATACGTATTCCCAATAACAAAATCGAAAGCATTTTTACCATACGTATTAGAAAAATCTACATTCCACTCACCAATTTTTCCTTTAATACCAACCGCTAAAGATTGATCTGAAATCGTTGAATTAATTTCTGGTAAAAAACCATTGTTGTAAGCAGGTGTAAACGTTCTACTTTGACTTGGTAATCTGTAAAAACCAGCAGAGTTTCCACTTCTTGAACTCATTCCTGCAAAAGAATACAATTCAGTTCCGTTATCATCTAAGGGTAATTTAAAGTTAGCAAAAAACCTACCTCCTCTTACTCTAGATTGTCCCACTCTCATGTTATAATCTGTTCTTTGCTGTCCTCTTGCAGCTAATTCAGAAGTAGTTGCATCTGCTCCTAATATCGTTTGTAATTCAGACAAACCATCTAATGGAGTTGTAGCATAACCTGCCGCATTGGCAAAACCTCTTAAATTATCTATAATAGGTAAGCCATTTATTCCTGACAATGTTGAACCGTCTACTCCGTTCGCTAATGATAAGAATTCAGAAGAATACCCAGCATTACTAGCATTTGCTAATCTTTCAACAACATTATATCCGTTAAAAATACCGCCTTCCCATTCTTTCATTCTATTGTATGCTTCACGCACATCAAAATCTCCAGAAAATGTAATAAAACCACCATTTTCGCCTAAAGGCAATCCGTAGCTTGCACTAACGTTGGTTGTTTCTCCGTCCGAACCACCAGTTTGTCCATTTGAGTTTTCACTAAAATGTGCTCCTGTAGTTACTGCGATAGACAACTCATTTACAGTTTCATTTAAGACAATGTTTATAACTCCTGCAATTGCATCAGAACCATATTGTGCTGCTGCACCATCTCTTAATACTTCTAATCTTTTAATTGCTGCAGCTGGTATTGCATTTAAATCAGTACCTACAGAACCTCTTCCAAAAGTACCATTAACATTTATTAAAGAAGATGTGTGTCTTCTTTTACCGTTAATTAATACTAAAACTTGGTCTGGCCCTAAACCTCTTAAAGATGCAGGATCTACGTGATCTGTACCATCTGAAATGGTTTGTGTATTCGATGTAAATGAAGGTGCTACAAAGTTTAAAATTTGATTTAAATTAACCTGTGGTGATGATGCTGCTAACTCTTTAATATTAACAATATCAATTGGTACAGGAGAATCTATAACCGATCTGTTTGGATTTCTAGATCCAATAACAACAATTTCTTCTAAAGATACATTGTCTTCATTTACAACAATTGTTATAAAATCGGTATTTGCAACCACCACTTCTTGCGTTGCAAAACCCATTGCAGATACCACAATTGTTGTTGGTAAGCTTTTGACAGTAATACTAAATTCACCACTATCATTCGTAGTAACTCCGTTTGAAGTCCCTTTTACAAGAACATTCATATACGGTAAAGACACTCCTGAAGCGTCTGTAACCTTCCCTTTAATTGTTTGAGCCACCAATGCAATCGGCAACAAAAATAAAAAGGCAAACATTAAAATTCTTTTTACATTTTTTTGTTTCATCATTATTAAATTTGAATTATTAGATAACAAATATTGCTATTTTTATTGAAATTAACAAAAATTTTTGTTAAAAAATCATTTTTAATCGGGTATAATTATTGATTTGATAAAAAATACTTGATTAAATATTCTGGCAATGGTAAAAACAAATCTAAACACCCTCATCTCAAGCTTCTCCTATTAATATAAGCACCTCTTTAATGTTACTCATACGTAGGTAATACTGATTATAATAAGTTGCTTTAAGCGCCCTTATACTCCATTTACTGTTTTAAATAAAAATGTATCCTTAGAAAATCAATTTACCCCTTGTATTCAAAAAAAAATGCTACTCTTTCGAGTAGCATTCTTTAATTAATTAAATCTAATTATTCTTAAAACTGGTAGTTTAAAGATAAATTAAACATAGTACCTAATTGGCTAAAGTGAGAACCATCATACGTCATTTGAGAATAACGACCATTAAAAGTAATAGCGTTTGCCTCATTTTCAAGTTGTGTTAATCCTGAACCACCGTCTGCAATTGATATTACAGAAGTATCATCAATAATTGCTTGTCCAGCAGCATTTTCTGCTTTGAAAGCCCATTCTGGCAAGATGTTCAATAAGTTGTTAATGTTAAAAGCAACTGTTAACTTCTCTGAAGCTTTAAAGTTTACTGCTAAATCTGTAATGATTTTTGGCGTAAACTCAGTTCTTAAATCAGAACTCATAAACTTTTGCTTGAACGTTGTTTTACCGAAGTATGTGTTGTTAATAGCAAAACCAATTTTATTAATCTCATAGTTAGCTCCTAAAATCCACTTAGATTTTGGTCTAGAAGTAAACATTAATGCTAAGTTAGATCTGTCAAGTACATCATAATTAGTTCCTTCTACATTAATAGTAGGAATATCTTCTGTTGCCTTATTTTCAATCGTATAATTTCCAGAAAGATTTAAATCTAATTTACCAGATCCTATTTCAATATTAGAAATACCTGATACAAAATCAATCCCAGATGTAGTAGTATCAAAACCATTCAAGAAAAATTGATTCCCATCAATTTGATTTGTATAGATAACTCTATCTTCTACGTCAATTTTATAATAATCTACTGTAAAGTTGATATTATTTGAAATTTTCCCACCAAAACCAACAGTAATGTTTGTTGACTTTTCTGGAGTCAATTTAGGAATACCTAATTGTTTTGCTCTAGGTGATACGTTATTTACTAAACCAACAATATTAATTCCTCCACCATCAGAAAAAGAATATTGAGATTTTTCAGTGTAAATTTGGTGTAAACTTGGTGCTCTAAATCCTGAAGAAATAGATCCTCTCATTGTATATTTATCAGATAATTTGTAACGAGAACTAAATTTGTAAACAAACGTGTTTCCAAAATCAGAATAATTCTCTCCACGTAATGTACCGCTTAATAAAAAAGCATCAGAAACATCATAATCTAAACTGAAATATCCACCTAAATTATATCTGTTAAAGATTCCAGAGTTTTTAATATCATTTCCAGAAAAAGAATCTGAACCACCTCCTTCATAAGAAGAAACTTTTCCAGCAATTACTTCAAAATTTTCATTTCTAAACTCTGCTCCCATACCAATACTAACTTTATCAGAAAGAAGTCTAGATACATCTAAATTTCCAACGATATGGTTAAAAGCTGTTCCTCCTGGATCAAAACTTGTTGGACTAAGTCCTTGATAACCTTCACTCGCGTTATGAGAGTTGTTTACCTTATAAGTTTGCTCATTTCCACCAAAAGTAATACTAGAATCAACATTCCAATCATTTACTTTTCTTTTAATTCCTAAAGTAGCATTAAAATCATTTAATACCCCTTCAAAAGTTGGCACATAACCATCAAAACCACCTCTTTCATCTGAAGGAAATAGATCTTGTAAATAAGCTAAATCTCCTGTTGCTACTTTCCAATAAGGAGTTCTGTAGTTTGCATAAGAATTTACTTTTTTAAATACATAAGCTGCATTGAAATACAATGTAGACTCTTCAGATAAATCATAAGCTCCATTAATTAAAAATTTAGTAGCTACTGTTTCTGGAGAACCGTTAATGTTTCCTGCATCTGGTTTTCTAGATAAGAATTCTTGAACATCTGCTAAATCAGCTCCAAAACCAGTTCCTCCAAAAGCTTCTCCTTTTGCACTTACTGTTCCTGGTCTGTTTGCTAATCCTACTTTAGAAAAGTCAACTGTATAGTTTATAAAACCTTTATCGTCACCAATAGAAGATCCATTATTAATACTAATACCAAACATTTCACCATCTCCTTCTGAAGTAATTCCAGATCTTAAAGTTGCTGAACCTCTACTTACATCATCCTTTAAGATAATGTTTATTACACCTGCAATTGCATCAGAACCATATTGTGCAGATGCACCATCTCTTAATACTTGAATGCTTTTAATTGCGTCTACTGGTATTGCAGAAATATCTGTACCTGTTTCACCTCTACCAGGAGAATCTTGTGTATATAATAATGCACTAACGTTTTTACGTTTTCCATTAATTAATACTAACGTTCTACTTGGTCCCATGTTTCTAATTTCATACGGATCTAATAAAGAAGTCGCATCATTTACTGGTGTTTGAACCGTGTTAAATGATGGAATTTTAAATTGTAACGCCTTATCAAAACTATTTTGACCTGTAGCTAATAATTCTTTAACACCAACAACATCAATAGGTAATGGGCTATCTGTACTACTTCTAGGAGCTGTTCTTGATCCTGTAATGATAATCTCACCTAAAGACTCATCTCCTTCTTCAATTGCAATAGTTAAAAAAGAGTTGCTTGTTACTGTTACTTCTTTAGTTTTAAAACCAATAGAAGATACTACAATCGTAACTGGTAAGCTTTTTACTGTTAAACTAAATTCACCAGAATCGCTAGTTGTAGTTCCCGTAGTAGTTCCTTTTACCAGAACATTCATGTAAGGCAACGCACTTCCAGAAGTGTCTGTTACTTTTCCTTTAATTGTCTGTGCCATTAACCCTAAAGGTAGCATAAACATAAAAGCAATTGTAAATGCTTTTAAAAAAAATCTTTGTTTCATAAATAAATTGTTAGTTAAAAATTATGTTTAAATAACCTCTGCAGCCTTAAAGATGCAAAGCCTTATTTATTATATAAGACAGGAAAGGAAAAAGCATACCCTTTAAAATTTGTTTATTTTCAAAAAAAAAGAAAGAATACAGTAAAATATGCAGTACTTATAGTTTTATGTTCAATTTTGTGTAATAAAAAGAGCCGTTTGTTCCCATTTGTGTAGCATCCCACAAGCCACCACTATCTGTGAAACTATTTTGTTTAGTTGGGTATACATTCAATAAGTTATTAGCTCCAAATTGCACGTTAACTGCGCTAGTTACATGATAACTAAAATGTAAATCTGTTGTTATTTTTGGATCATAAATATCAGCAGCAGCGACAGATCTCTCTAACTCTGAATTGTTAAAGTTTGACAAATCTTGACTTATTTGCCAATCCACCAAATCTACACGGCTAAATCTCGTGAAACTTAACGATGTCTCTAATTTTTTGTAACTATAATTTACACCCAAATTAAATTTACTTTTGGGCGCAGAGGCTAATAAATATTGCTGATCTCTTGTGCCAAAAAAAGTCTCTTGGTCTAAGGTTTTGTTTTTAATATGGGTAATAATCATATTATTTATATTGCCAGAAAGGTCTATAGAGAGTTGACTCTTTTCCATTTTTTTGTTCCAGTTTAAAACCAAATCTACACCCGTCGTTTCCGTATTTACGCCATTTGCAAAAAATTGAACATTGTCTATTCCTACGCCTAAATCTGAAGCATCAAAATTACCACTCAAAATAATTCTGTCTTTAATAGCTACATAATATGCATCTATTGCTACATTAAACGTATTACTTAATTTAGCCGTAAACCCTAAGCTAAAATTTCTAGCTTTTTCTTCCTGTAATTCATCAATATTAAATCTTCTGGCAATGGCGCTATTATTTGCTATTAAAAAAGATTCTGACGCTGTAGTTCCTATGAAGTTTGTAAAAGTTAAATTATAATACCGCTGTGCTAATGAAGGTGCTCTAAAACCAGTACTAAAAGAACCTCTTAAATTTAATTTTTGGGTTATTTTATATCTAGAAGCAAGCTTGTAGTTTAGCGTGCTACCAAAATCGCTATAATATTCGAAACGCAAAGCAGAGCCAAGCATAAATTTGTCTGAAAAATCTATTTCTGTATCTAAATAAATACTAAAATTAGACCTACTTCTATCTACCTCATTCTCTGGGCCATACCCAGGAAAACCCTGAGATCCACCAGGTCTTATTGCCCCGTTATAAGTTTGATAATCTAAAAGTGGTGTTCTAGAATTTACCAAATCTCCGTTAATATCATAGGAGCCATAAGAAGCTTCTTCGCCAGAAAATATTTTATAAGTATCTATTCTATACTCCAAACCCATAGCAATATTATAACCATAGGGCTCTGCTAAAAAGTATTTAGAAAAATCTATACTCGTGGTGTTTTGCATTAATTGATGCCCACCTGCATCAAATTCTGTTGGAGAGTTTTCCTCTAAAGTAGCATTTAAAGTGTTCTTTATAAAGTAATGAAAATTGTTTCTACCAAAAGTATTATTCACATCAACATTCCATTCTTTAAAGTTTGTAAGCAAACCAATGGACACTGAATTATCTACAATATTTGATGTAATTAATGGATCAAAGCCGTTAGGATAAATGTCAAGCACATTTCTTGCAGTATTTGCTCTTCTGGAAAAAGCAAAAGCTTCTGTATTTTTATAGTTTACACCCCCGTTTATATAAAATTTAGTAGTTATATCAATAGGAATTTCAGAGTTCACAAAAAAGCTAACATTTTTAACTGCAGCTTGCCCGTACTTATCTCTTGCAACCGTAGCTGGTCTTATGGTTTTATCTGCAGATAACGCTTCTGCAGAAAAATTAACAAACCCTACTTTATTTATTTTTATACCATAATTTAATCCTAATTTATAGGTAAAACCATCTACTCTATTAGGAAAAACAGAATTGGTATCTGCATTGTTAAAGCCTAAAGTAGATGTTATGTTTAAAGCATTGTCAGAGTCTTTTAAAACAATATTTAAAACACCCGCAATAGCATCTGAACCATATTGTGCAGAAGCACCATCCCTTAGTAATTCTATTCTCTTTATTGCTGAAATAGGAATTGCATTTAAATCGGTGCCCGAATTTCCTCTTCCTCTTGTACCGTATAAATTTATTAAAGATGCTTTGTGCCTTCTTTTCCCGTTTATTAAAACCAATGTTTGGTCTGGTCCTAGCCCTCTAATTGTTGCAGGATCTATATGATCTGCACCATCTGCGCCAGATTGTTTTGTAGCGTTAAAGGAAGGTATTGCATATTGTAAAAATTGATTTATCTCTACTTGACTACTTTTAGAGGCTGTATCTTCAATATCGATAAAATCTATAGCTACAGGGGTGTCATTAGCAACTCTGTTTTTATTCCTAGACCCCACTACTTGCACCTCATCTAATTCTTGACCAGATAATAAAACAATTGAATGAAATATATTGGGTTTTAAGTTTAGTGTTTTAGATTCGTGACCTAAAAAGCTTATAGCAATCGTGTTTTTATTCTGAACTTTAAACTCAAAAGTTCCATCTCTATTTGTTGTTATTCCTGTTAAAGATTCTTTTTCTTGCAAAGCAGCACCACTTAGCGGTGTATTGTCTGAACTTAAAACGATACCTCTAACTGTTATTTGGTTACTATTAAATGTACTGTCAATAACAGCATCTTTAGAAAAAAAAGTAGTGACTTGAGATAAAAGTTTCTTTTTAGCTACATCTTCCTTAGAATAGATAACAAAATAATTATTTCCTAAATCATCAAAAAGAAAAGGAGTGAGTTTTTCAAGTAAAGAGATAGATGCTTTTAAAGATAAGTTTCTAAAGCCGGCTTCTTGTATTTTTTTATTTAAAAGTAAATTGGCGTTATAAGTAAAGAAAATCTCATGGGTGTTACTAATTTTATTTAGCAATGCCGCCAATGGTATTGTCTTTTTATATTTGGTTTGAGCAAGTGTAGTTTGAAATGTAAATGATACAAAGACAATTAATATAAGTTTTAGAAATACTAATTTTTTTGTCATTTAATTTTTGAATTATATCTACTTCCTACTAATAGTTAGGCTATTCTCTTTTTTAACAATAAGAACACCTGCAGACTTTTCAATAGCTTTTATACAGATATCTATATTTGTAATAGGAACTGCTCCTGTTATTAATATATTTTTACTGTTATCATCCTTGAAAACAATAGAATATCCATAAGATTCTTCTATTTTTTCCATCGCTTTTTCCAAAGATAGGTTTTCAAAAAGTAAAGACCCGTCTTTCCAACTTGTTTTTATAATTGGATTGAAAATATTTTTATCTTCTAAAATTTTATTTTCTTCAGCTGAATACGAAATATAATTACCAGGAATCATTTTTTTATCAGCACCATTTTTAAGTTTTAGCCAAATATTTCCTTCTTCCAAGAAAACATCTGTTTTTTCTTTTTTTGTACTTACATTAAAGGAAGTACCATACACCTCTACAGATAAATCTTTTGTAATTACCCAAAACTTCGCCTGAGTAACTACTTTTTTATCAACCTGAAAAAATGCTTCACCAGATAACCAAACTTTTCTACTTTCGTTTTTGTAGTAAGATAAGCTAGAATTTGAATTTAAAGTAACATCACTACCATCTTGTAATTTAATATTTAATATTTCGCCATAATTAGTTTTATGTGTTATCTTAGAATTACTCTTTAAGAAATAGAGGCCTAAAGAAAATATTAATAATATAGATGCTGCTGCACTAAATTTTCTTAAAAATCTAACTTTTTCTTTTGGTGCTTTTGGTGCTTTTGTTTTTTTCTGAATTTTAGCTTCTAATTTTTCCCATTCGAAAGCAACTTTTTCTCTGCTAACAAGGTCCTTATTAAAAGAAACACCTAAAACAAGGTCTTTCGCTTTGTCTACCAATTCATTTTTCTCTGGATTATTTGCAATCCAAAATTCCCAAAAATTTATGTCGGTACCATTATTTTGTAATGCCCAATTTTTAAAAGACACGTCTTCTAAAAAATCGTTTATGGTATTGTATTGTTTTTTAATCATCTTTTAATTGTCTCTTTCTACTTATATAAGATTCTATTATGTTTTTTATACCCTTAATTTTATGTTAAAGCTTAAATAGTTTTATAATAGAGATTTCTTCTTTTAAACTTTTTATTGCTTTATGTAATGTATTTACTACACTCTGATAATTAATACCCATTATTTCTGAGATTTCTGTAGCTTTTAAACCGCTGTAGTACTTCAAGTAAATGGCTTCTTTTTGTCTACTTGGTAATTTGTTTAATAAAACAGATAAATTTTTATTTCTAAAAATGGTTGTTTCTTGCTCTGTCATTATCTCTTCTGCTGTAAATTGAAGGTCCACAAAAGTATCTTCAGGAAAATCGGTATGTGTTAATTTGCTGTTTTTATTCATCACCTTTAATAAAAAGCGTTTGTAGGACGTGAAAAGGTAAGGCGCAATGGTATCTAAATCACTTAAATTTTCTCTATGTTCAAAAACATATAAAAAAAAGTCTTGCAACGTATCTTCTGTAAGCGCAGTATTTTTAGATATCTTTAATCCGTAACTGTGTAAATCTGGGTAGTAGCTTTCAAAAAGCACAGAAAACGCATTTAGGTCTCCTTCTTTTAATGCTTTCCATAAAAACTTATCCGTTAACTTTTCCATAAAAAATTTAGTGCTCAATAATTCTCTAAAAGTAATAAAAAATAACGAACCATCTTTAACCTACTTTTAACAAAAATAAATATGTTAAAATTGTAGTTTTGTTTCAATAAAAAAAATAACACCAAATACAATATATAATGGATGTAGATGTAAGAGCAATTAACGAGAAAATTGAAAGGGAAAGTGCCTTTATAGATATTCTTACTTTAGAAATGAACAAAGTAATTGTTGGACAAAAACAAATGATAGAAAGTTTATTAATCGGGTTGATTGGTAATGGTCATATTTTACTGGAAGGAGTTCCTGGATTAGCAAAAACTTTGGCAATTAATACATTATCTAAAGCGGTGCAAGCAAGTTTTAGTAGAGTGCAGTTTACACCAGATTTATTGCCTGCAGATGTTGTTGGAACCATGATTTACAACATGAAGGAAAATGACTTCATGATTAAAAAAGGTCCAATATTTGCAAACTTTGTATTGGCCGATGAGATTAACAGAGCACCTGCAAAAGTACAATCTGCTTTATTAGAAGCAATGCAAGAGCGACAAATTACTATTGGAGACACTACCTTTAAGCTAGATGAACCTTTCTTAGTAATGGCTACTCAAAACCCTGTAGAACAAGAAGGAACCTACCCTTTGCCAGAAGCACAAGTAGATAGATTCATGCTAAAAGTAGTCATTGATTATCCGAAATTACAAGATGAGCAACTTATTATGCGCCAGAATTTATCCGGTAGCTTTGCCACAGTAAACCCTGTAGTTTCTGTAGCCCAAATTATAAAAGCAAGAGCAGTTGCAAATGAGGTATATATGGACGAGAAAATCGAAAAATATATTCTAGATATTATTTTTGCAACACGTTATCCAGAAAAATATAACTTATCAAAATTAAAAGACTTAATTAGTTTTGGAGCCTCTCCTCGTGGAAGTATAAATTTAGCAAAAGCAGCAAAATGTTATGCCTTTATTAAACGAAGAGGGTATGTAATTCCAGAAGATGTTAGGGCAGTAGTTTATGACGTATTGCGCCACAGAATTGGTATTACCTATGAAGCGGAAGCAGAGAATATAACTTCTGTTGACATTATAAATGATATTATTAATGAAATTGAAGTACCATAAACAATTATCAAAAAACAATTATACGTTTAAAATGTGAAACTATTAATTGATACATGTTAACTGACAATTGAATAAATGGATACAAAAGAGATACTTAAGAAAGTACGGAAGATAGAAATTAAGACAAAACGTTTGTCTAATGATATTTTTGGAGGTGAATACCATTCCTCTTTTAAAGGACGTGGTATGACTTTTTCTGAAGTAAGACAATACCAGTTTGGTGACGATGTTAGAGCAATTGACTGGAATGTTACCGCACGCTACAACGAACCTTATATTAAAGTCTTTGAAGAAGAGCGTGAATTAACGATGATGCTTTTAGTAGATGTTTCTGGTTCTGAATTATTTGGAACAACTACACAATTTAAAAAAGATACCGTTACAGAAATTGCTGCAACATTGGCTTTCTCTGCGACTCAAAATAATGATAAAGTTGGTTTAATTTTATTTTCTGATGATATTGAGTTGTTCATTCCTCCTAAAAAAGGAAAAAGTCATGTTTTAAGAATTATTAGAGAGCTCATAGAATTTAAGCCAAAAAGTAAAAAAACAAACATTGCAGCAGCTTTGAAGTTTCTCTCTAGTGTAATGAAAAAAAGAGCGATTGTTTTTATGTTATCTGATTTCATGGATGATGACTACGAAAAGACACTAAAAATTGCAGCAAAAAAACACGATTTAACCGGTATTCGAGTTTATGATAAACATGATGCCGAAATCCCTAATTTAGGAATGGTGCCAATGTTAGACGCTGAAACCGGCAATGTGCAGTTAATTAATACTGCATCAAGGTCTGTAAGAACAAGTTACAAAGCAAATGCAATAAGACTTTCAGACTATTACACAAACATGTTTAAAAGAAGTGGCGCGGGAAGCGTAAATACAAGGGTTGATGAAAATTACGTGAAAAAATTATTAGGTTATTTTAAACACAAAGGAAGATAGTCTTAAAATGAAAAAACAAATATTCTACATATTACTATTTATTTCAACCATAAGTTTTGCGCAAAAACCAATGGTTAAGGCAGAAATTGATACTACCAGCATTAGAATTGGTGAGCAGTTTCAATTAAAAATCTCGGTAGATGAAACTCAGAATGTAATCATTCCAAAAATCCAACTAAAGGGATTGGAGATTATAGATTCTACAAGAATAGATACTATTAAAAACAGCCTCATTAGAAGATACATATTAACAGGCTTTGATAGTGGAGCGTTTTACATTCCGCAACAACAAATCTTTGTGAAAAATCAGGCTTTTTTAACAGATTCTCTTTTAATAAATATAGCAACAATTGCAATAGATACTTTAAAAGTGAAAAAATTTCCAATAAAATCTATCAAAGAAGAACCTTATACTTTTGATGATTTTAGAATCTACATATATCTCATTTTAGCAATTCTAGCGATCATAGGTTTCTGGATTTACTGGTTTGTAATTAGAAAAAGAAAAGAAACCGAAGATGCTCCAACCTACAGAACCTTACCTCCTTTTGAAGAGGCAATTTTAAGGTTGAATGAATTAGATGAAAAGCTCTTGTGGCAAAACAATAAAATAAAAGAATATTACTCTGAATTAACAGAAATCGTGCGTGGCTATATTGAGCGTGAATTAAAAGTACCTGCATTAGAAAATACTACTGATGAAGTGCTAGCAATGATAAAAGACTTTAAGAACGCAGATAGTATAGAAACTTCAAAAGAAACAATAAAAAAGTTAAAAGACTTATTACAAGAAGCTGATTTAGTAAAGTTTGCTAAGTCGAAACCTTTAGCGATTGAAATTGAAGACGACAGAAGAGATGCAGAATTTATTATAGGAAACTTAAAGCCTAAACAAATAATAGAAAAAGAAGATGAACTGGAGTAATTTCGAATTTTTAAATCCTGAGTTTCTCTGGTTACTGATACTCATACCGCTATTAGCAGTTTGGCATTTCTTTATGCGTAAAAAAGATACTGCTGTTTTAACAATGCCGAGTGTAAAAGGTTTTAAAGGTGGCTCATTTTTATCAAAATTAAAACCAATTCTATATCTGTTAAGACTGCTTGCTTTGTCTGTAATTATAATTGCGCTAGCAAGACCTAGAAATGTATCTGTAAGCAAGAAAACAAAAACGAATAAAGGGATTGATATTGTAATGGCCATTGATGTATCTGCTAGCATGTTGGCTAGAGATTTAAAGCCAAATAGATTAGAGGCTCTTAAAAAAGTAGCTGTAAATTTTGTAGACAGAAGACCAAACGATAGAATTGGTATTGTGGTATATGCCGGTGAAAGTTTTACCCAAACCCCAATTACAAGTGATAAAGGAATTGTGAAACGTACAATTTCTGAATTGAAATGGGGGCAATTAGAAGGTGGAACAGCTATTGGAATGGGTTTAGGTTCGGGTGTAAACAGACTAAAAGAAAGTAAGGCAAAAAGTAAAGTCATTATTTTACTTACAGATGGTGTAAATAACTCTGGTAATATAGATCCAAGAACGGCAACCGAATTGGCAAAAGAGTTGAAAATAAAAGTGTATACCATCGGAATTGGTACGAACGGTATGGCAGATTTCCCATGGAGTAAAGACCCTAGAACAGGCAAGCTGAATTTTAGAAAGCAACAAGTAGAAATAGATGAAAAACTATTGCAAGAAATTGCAACAGAAACCGAAGGGAAATATTTTAGGGCAACGGACAATGAATCTTTAAAAGAAATTTATGACGAAATTGATGCCCTAGAAAAAACAAAAATAGAAGAGTTTAAGTATTACAATTATCAAGAGAAGTTTAGAGTTTTTGTACTCCTAGGATTAGGATTCTTATTGTTAGAATTCATTTTAAGAAATACAATTTTCAAAAGTTTTATATAAAAAATTGAATCTTTCAATTAAAAAATAATGTACAAAATAGAAGAACCAATTTATTTTTATCTACTAACAATTGTTCCAGCAATGATTGTTATTTTCTTGTTGGTTTTATGGTGGAAAAAAAGAACACAACGTGCCTTTTCTAATAGCACATTACTCAAAAAATTAGCACCAAATTCATCTAGCTTTAAAACTACTTTAAAATTGGTAACTTTATTAGTGGGTATTACCTTTTTAATAATTTCTTTGACCAACCCAAAAATGGGAACGAAATTAAAAACAGTTAAAAGAGAAGGTGTAGATGTTGTTTTTGCTTTAGACGTTTCTAAAAGTATGTTGGCAGAAGACATTGCTCCTAACAGGTTAGAAAAAGCAAAGCAAATTATTTCTAAAATAATTAATAAATTAGGTTCAGACAGAGTTGGTATTATTATTTATGCAGGAAATTCATATCCGTTATTACCAATAACTACAGATCATGCCGCGGCTAGTATGTTTTTACAAAACGCAAATCCAGACATGGTTTCTAGTCAAGGAACAGATATTAACGGCGCATTAGAATTAGCAAAAACATATTATAATAATGATGAGCAAACCAACCGATTTTTAATTATTATTTCTGACGGTGAAGATCACCAAGAAGAAACAAAGCAGGTTGCGCAAAACTTAGCAAACGAAGGTGTAAAAATTTATACTGTTGGCGTTGGTACAGAAAGAGGTGGGCCAATTCCTATACGTGTAAATGGTGCTGTGAATAGTTATAAAAAAGATAACAAAGGTGAAACTGTAATTACAAAACGTAAACCAGCAGTTTTACAAGGAATTGCAGATGCCGCTAATGGCAAATATATTGATGGCAATATTACTGAAAATCCTGTAAGCGAAATTGCAGAAATTATTGCAAATGCAGAAAAAAGCGAGTTTGAGACCAAGCAGTTTTCTGACTATAAAGATCAATTTCAATGGTTCTTAGTATTGGGTTTGTTGTTTTTAATTATGGATGTTTTCTTGTTTGAAAAGAAAACTAAATGGTTGAAAAAAGCAGATTTATTTAACGAAGAGAAAACAAAAAATTAAATGAAAAAATTAAAATACCTATTTATCGTTTTCTTAATGCTCTTTTCATCTAAAGAAATAGCAGCACAAAAAGATACTATTGCACAGCAAAGAACTGCAAGGAAAATGCTGCGTCAGGGAAATGAATTGTATCAAAAAGAACAATTCACAGATGCTTCTGTAGCCTATCAAAAAGCATTGGGAAGTAATTCTAATTACGATAAGGCATCCTATAACTTAGGAAATGCATTGTACAAGAATAAAAATTACAAAGAAGCAATACCTCAATATGAATTAACTGCAAAAACTGCAATCGACAAAGGTATTAAGGCCGAAGCATTTCATAATATAGGAAATGCCATGATGGAATCTAAAAATTATCAAGGTGCTGTAGATGCTTTTAAAAATGCATTAAGAAACAATCCTATAGATGACGAAACTCGTTATAATTTAGCCGTTGCACAGCAATTATTAGACAAAGAAAAACAAGATAAAAAAGACGATAAAAACAAAGACAAAAATAAGGATAAGGATAACAAAGACAAAGATAAGAAAGACAAAGATCAAAAAGACAAGGATAAAAAGGACGATGACAAAGACGGTGAAGGAGACAAAGACAAGGATAAAAAACAAGACCCTAAAAAAGATAAAAACAAAGAACCACAAAAACCAAAACCACAACCCGGTAAAATGACACCTCAGCAAGTAAAACAATTGTTAGAAAGCTTAAATAATGAGGAGAAAAAAACCCAAAAGAAAATGAATGCTAAAAAAGCAAAAGGTAAAAAGGTAAAACAAGAAAAAGATTGGTAGTTTTACGGTTTTAGAAAAAGTTGATGAAGTTGATGAAGTTGAAATTTTACATATCTCTATTTATTTGTTTACTAAGTATTTCTTTAGTTGCACAAGAGGCAACCTTAAAGGCAAAAGTTAGTAAAAACAAACTAGGTGTAAACCAGCGTTTACGCATAGAATTTTCCATTAATAAGCAAGGAGGAGATAATTTCTCTCCACCCAACTTTACTAATTTTAAAGTTGTTGGCGGTCCAAGTCAATCTGTTAGTCAATCTTGGATTAACGGAAAAGTAACCTTTTCGCAATCTTATACTTACATTATTCAACCCAAAAGGAAAGGAGCATTTTCTATTGCAAGTGCATCTATAAAAATTGGTGGTAAATTTATAAAATCTGAACCTGTTAAAATAATTGTTTTAGATGCTGTAGAAATTCCTAAAAATCCAAATGATCCAAATTATGTTGCGCAACAAAACATTCATTTAGTAGCAGAAATATCCAAAGCTAATCCTTATGTTGGTGAAGGTATTTATGTAGAATATAGATTGTATGTAAGTGAAAATGTAAGTGTTTACGATACATCTATTTCAGAAGCTCCCAAGTATAACGGTTTTTGGAATCAAGACATTAAAGTGAATGGTTTTCCGGTAAAAATGGGAAAATACAATGGAGAAAACTATAGATATATTGTACTTCAAAAAGCGCTTCTTATTCCAACAAAAACAGGAAAACTCTCTATAGATCCGATGAGAATGGATATTGTAATTGGAGTGCCATCTGGTCGTGCAGATTTTTTCGGAAATGCAATCACAAAGAATATTAGACGGGAATTTGCTTCTACTAAAAAAATAATTCGCCCTAAGTCACTTCCTTTAGAGGGAAAACCAGCAAACTTTGCAGGAGCAGTTGGAGATTTTAATTTTAACGTTGCTTTGAGTAAAGATATTTTAAAAGCAAATGAAACTAGCCAGGTACAAATAAAAATTTCTGGAAAAGGAAACTTAAAATTATTTGAATTACCAACAGTAGAAACTCCTGTAGAATTAGAAATGTACCAACCAGAAAGAAAAGAACGTGTGCGTGTAAATGCAAGTGGTATTTCTGGTGCTGTAACAGATACCTACACAGTAGTTCCTTTATACAAAGGAAAGTATAAAATACCAAGTATTTCTTTCTCTTACTTTAATCCGAAAGAAAAAAAATACAAAACAATTGCTACAGAAGATTTCTTTGTAGATGTGCAGGAAGGAAAAGAATTAATTACTGTAGATACCAGTTCTGTAAGAAAACAAGAAGTTGTTGCCACCGGAAAAAACTTTAGGTATATCGCCACTAAAACTAATTTTATAACTACTAAAAAAATAGATTTTTTTAAATCTAATCTCTTTTATATTTTATTTTTATTGCCATTAATTGCAATTCCTATCGGCGTTTTTATTGGTAAGAAAAGTGATGAAAGAAGTAATGATATTGTGGGTAATAAAACTAGAAAAGCAGAAAAATTAGCTAAAAAATATCTTTCTAAAGCGCAAAAACAATTGGGTAAAAAGGAAGCGTTTTACGAAGCCTTAGAGCGTGCTCTACACAATTATTTAAAGGCAAAACTAGGCATTGAGACTGCAGAAATAAGTAAAGAAAGAATTACCGAAATTTTAGAAAGTAAAAATGTAAAAGCAGCAGTAATTAACCAATTTATTGAAGTATTAAAAAATTCTGATTTCGCTCGTTATACACCTTTTACAGCAACTGAAATGAAAGAAGAATTTGAGCGTGCAAAATCAGTTATTGTCCAATTAGATAAACAGTTATAAGATGAAAAATATTTTATTTTTATTGTTCGCAATTGCCAATAGTATTAGTGGTCAAAATGCAGATAGTTTATTTGTTTCTGCTAATGAGTTATACAGAAACGGCGCGTTTGAGGAAGCAATTAAAAAGTATAAAGAAATTGAAACCCTAGATGCAATATCATCGGAGTTATACTTAAACATAGGAAATGCACATTACAAGTTAAATAAAGTTGGCCCAACTATATTCTACTATGAAAAAGCTCTAAAATTAGATCCTTTAAACACTGATGTTAAAAATAATTTAATATTTGCACAGCGTTTAGCTTTAGACAATATAAAAGAAGTACCTAAAACTGTTTTTCAAAAATTTAATAAAAATTATTTACAAAGATTATCATTTGATGAATGGGCAGTAGTTGTTGTTAGTTTTTCTTTTTTAACTGCTATTTTATTCTTATTATTTTACTTTGGGTATTCTCCAACTAAAAAAAGAATCTACTTCAGTACAAGTATCTTTAGCTTTATACTCTTACTTTTTTGCGTTTTTATTACATCTAGTCAATACAATCAGACAAAAAATAAAAAAGAAGCAATTGTTTTTGCAGAGAAAACAGAAGTTAGAAGTGCGCCAACCTTGAACTCTGAAGAAGTTTTTATATTACATGAAGGTGCAAAAGTAATTGTATTAGATGCTATTGATAATTGGAAAAAGATTAAATTAGCAGATGGAAAACAGGGATGGATAATTTCCGAAGAAATTAAAGAATTTTAAACAACAATTAATGAAAAAAAAGATAGCAATTATCTTTACTATTATTTTTACACTGTTTATTGTGAGTCCGACAATACTATCGGTTGTAGAAGAAAATTTTGACATCTCTATTCTTTTTAATGTTGGTGAAGAGGAAAGTAATCAAAAGGAAATTTCTAAAACTTTTGATTTAAAAATTTCTGAAATAAAAAAACCTGTATCCCTTTTTAATTCTTTCAAAAAAAAGAATTCACTAAACTACCGGTTAAAAAAATACACAGATATTTATCAAGAGAATACGTATCCTCCTCCAGAATTTCTTTAGATTAATCAAAAAGAACTCACAAACTTTAACTTTAACTTTATACCTATCGAATATATACCGACGGGTTAAATTATTTATTTTTTTATGAAAAAATTATTTTCAAATATAAAAGGAGATGCATCT
>Ga0209482_1001059_pt1 | contig 20607 bp, 18 predicted proteins | sample CoawatmetaG10DNA_FD_187512 | JGI IMG/M metagenome (GOLD analysis project Ga0209482, IMG submission 187512) | Marine microbial communities from the West Antarctic Peninsula - Coastal water metaG104-DNA (SPAdes) (version 2) | ecosystem: Environmental > Aquatic > Marine > Coastal ...
TATTTAAAAATTGTTTAAATGAGCTTTTTTCTCTTTCTGAAAAATTAGATGAAATTTCAAGTATTGGTCTTGTTGAAATATTATAATCTATCAACTTACTAGGTGATTGTACACTTGATTCATTTCTAATATTAAGCAAGAAGTCCATTTTAGATAATTCTATTAAAAGGGCATCTCTCGTTACATAATCTTTAATTATCATTTTATTTTTTAATCTTGATATATAAGGCGCAAATAAAGCATGATTCTTAGTATACACAATAAAAATAAAATTAGATTTTAAAGCACATAGAAATTCAAGAAAACTTCTTGGATCCCTAACTTTCTCAAAAACAGCACCGCTGTAACAAAAAACAGACACTTCACTTTGTTTGTAATTCAAACTCAAATCATTTTTAGGGAATTGAAAACCCTGAGGTATTATATGAATTTTTTTTAAAGATTCTTTTTGATAAGCGGACTTTCCAATTTCTGTAGGAATTGTAATATAGTTTGTTAAACTTGACCACCATTTTTCAATAGTTTTGAAATAAAATGGCAATTTGATTAAAGGATTTCCATAAAATGGATCTCCACAATCAGAAATCCATACTTTTGGAAATTTTGAATTCAATCTTTTTTTGGAAAGTGCAACTCCAAAGTGAATTGTAAATGGTGCAGCAACACTAATAATCAGATCATTATTAATGAGCTTTTTTCGAAGTGTATAAACGAAATAAGTTATTTCTATTCCAGGAAAAAGAAGATGATAACCAAATAATTTCTTGAAAATTTTAAAAATGAAATTATTACTTTTCTTTCCCGTATCACTATTTCCATTTCCAAGCCGAGAGTTACCTATGTTATTTACTTTTACTCCAGTGGTATTTGAAAATTTTGTATAATCATATTTACCTAATAAGGCGTAAATTGTCACATCATGACCTAATTTTGAAAATGCAATAGCTAGTTCCTTTGTCCTTTCAGCTCTTGGAGATTGTGTTGGAAATATAGCTCTTGAAATGATCGTTATTTTAAGAGGATTCATAATTAAAAAAATATTTTATAAATGGTTGAAAAAATATTTGAAATATAAAAATATGGATCGGTAATTAAATAGACTCTATAAAGCAAAGTACCCATATCTAATAAATACACAAAAGGCATCAAATAAATTAACCAATTATACTTGGTTAATTCTTTATAGTTTACAAACCAAATATATGCAGCAAATGGCACCCCTACTTTTAAAAAACGAGTGCCTATAGATGGAATATTTAGTGCTAGATTTACAAATACCATCCAAATTATAAAAAATAAAAAGAGTTCTTTTGATTTTTTATTTAGTAAGATTATTTTTTTCTCTTTTATGAAAATAATCAACATTATACTAATATACCAACCAGTCAATAGTCTAAAAAATGACACATGAAAACTAGCACGTTCTATTATCATCTGTTTTTTATTCAAAATAATATCTGTTGCGTAAACATTTGTGTAACGTTGTAATGTTTGTGGTAAATATTCAGAGATATCCCCGATAAAGGTGTGTAAAATATTGGATGTAATTAAACTTCCATAAAAAAGAATAATCCATATCTTGTAGTTCTTGCGGGTTAATAATGCTAATAGAGCAATCAAAAAAGAAATCCAGAAAGAAGCATGTATTAAAGGAGTTAACAGCAATAAGAAAATAAATTTCTTTTTATGATCTATAAATATTTTAAAAATTGAAAACACCGTCACCCATGATGCAGTCCAAAATCTTATTCCATTTATATTAAATATTGGATTACTCTGTACAACTAATAAAACAAGAAGTAATACTATAGTTGTTTGAACAAATAATGCTTCTCTGGTGAAAAATCTAAATGATTTAATAGCGAAATATGAAAAAATACTTGCTGCCATTCCAAACATAAAATGATAGTTTAATGTAATCCTTGATGTAAAATAAACTAATGAATGAAAGTAGAAGTCCTTTAGACCCGATTCATAGCCTATATAAAGTAACCAAGTATTAAAATACTGTGAGGTTGTCATTGTTTTATTTACTTCAAAATAGTCTAAATAATAACTAGAATCCATTTTGCCATCAATTGGAGTGAAGCATAATCCAAACAAGATAGCTAATGAAATAAATATAAACTGTGAAGAATTCGATTTAATATTTTTTAGAGAAACTAAAAAAGATAAAACTGGAGAAAATAGAAACAATACAATTTTAATGGCAAAGTTGTTCTTCTTATAATTTCCCATAATTAGAATAAAATATGTTTTATTCGTGAAATCATTAATTTTAAGTAGTTTTTATGACAAGTTCGACTTTATTGTAAACAATTGAATTTTCTGGAACATCTTTTGTTATAATTGCTCCTGCACCTATTACTGTATTATCTCCAATAACAATATCACCTATAACTATTGCGCCAGCACCAATATAAACGTTATTTCCAATTTTCGGTACCTTCTTATTTCTTTGCCCAATAGTAACATTTTGCATTATAGTACAATTTTTTCCTATTTGAGCAAGATTACTTATTACAATACCAACAGGATGTAATATTCTAGTAGATGCCGGTAAATTTGGTATAAATATATCACAGGCAAATAAAATTTGATAATTCCAATTGTTTTTTTTTGAAATGTTATAATATCTGAAGAATTTGTATGTTAACTTAAATGGATTTCTCATAATATGTTTAATGAATGTATTGTGACTATAATAACAAATGGATAATCACACTTATTTTAAAAATTTCTTAACAATGATGCTTCTTATTTTTAGTAAAGGTCTGAGTATAATATTTGGATTTATTCCAAGATTTTCAATCCATATATTTAATTTAGCTATTTTAATAGCTTTTGTTGGATTTGGATAGAAATCTTTTTTGTAGGATTCAAAAGAAACTTCTTGAATTCCTTGAAATATTTTTTTCCAGGAACCATCACTCTCATAATTAAAATAGATCAGGCTTTCATCAATGTCACCAAATTTTTCTAGTTGCTGTTTTATTCGAGATAAGTGGTTCTTCCAATTCCCTATTCCGGAACTCTCTATTGGTCGTAGCTTTTTTAAAGCAAGCAAAGAAGCTTTATTCGGTGATGAAAAATGATGATATTGAGAGAATAATGTTTTTTTTCGAAGAAAACCCATTTTTTTCATTAGCTCCAATTGAATTTTATCTGGCTTTGTTGTGAACTCTTCATATGAAACAGGAATAAATCTTTCATGATTAACTAGTTCTGTATAATCAGCTAAAAAACTTATCCAAAAATTTAGTTGACAATAGTACCTATCTTTATCAGCACCATGAAAACTTGATACCATATCTCGGGGATCTCTTATTAGGCATATTATAAATAACTCTTTATCCAATTCTAAAAGCCTTCTCATCCCAAATGTTTTTGAAGGATGTTTGGTAAGTACAATGCCACTCTTTCCGAAACAGTAATTGCTTTGCGCAATTGAAGCTTCATGGTCACAAGCATGGTCTACGTGGAAGCAAACTCTAAAAACTTCGGTAAGTAACGTTGTCCCTGTTCTAGGACCAGATGAGGTTATATGGATTCTTTTATGGCTCAATTTAGTGTGATTTTGTTTAACAACATTTTTTTGGAATAAAAATACACTTCAAATTTACAAATAATCGCCATCCCTATATAAAAAACAAAAGAAGATAAAGTAATCGTAATTAGCTTAATGAAATTATATTCCATATTAATTTGCATAATAAACCAAATAAGAGCAAAGTTCCCTAAATTAAGAAGTAATATAGGCGCCATTATTTTTATCTGATCCTTAAATGAAAAAGAAAGATATTTGTTACTATAGTAAATATTTACAAATAACTGTAGCGTATCGGCTATTACGAAAGCCCAAGCAATAGCTATAACCGAGTATTGAGCACCAATGAAAATGCACAAAAGAGTTAATCCGTTTCGTATTACTCCTTGGATCAAATAATCTTTACCTTTACCGTAAACCTTTAGAACATTTAAATTAATACTATGGATGTGTTTTAAATATCCGGTAATTCCAATAATTTGAAGGAAAGGAATACTTTCTGACCATTTCTCACCAAGAAGAACCAAAATAATTGGCTCAGCGGCAAGAATAAGAACTGACATTACTGGAAATATCAAAAAAGAAGTTATTGATAATAATTTTACATAAGTCTTTTTTAGCCTCTTTTCATCTGATTGTATTTTAGATAATACAGGAAATGAGACGCTCATAATGGAGTCACTTAATGTATTTGCTATAGTATCTTTCAGCATTCTTCCTTGAGAATAGAAACCAAGCATATCTATAGAGTAGTATTTGGCAATGACAACACTATGGATATTACGTGAAATAGTATTTACGAAACCTAGAAGCATAACATTTTTACCAAAACTAAATAATTTATTAAAAGATTTTTTTTTGATAAAACCAATAGGCAACCATGGCATCAGCACGTATAATAATATAGCAAATACTAAATTACCAATTGTAAATTTGATTGCAAGTGCAATAACTCCGTATCCAAGATGTGCCAATATAATTGTTACTAAAACTGAAATAATTGAAGCTATTATATGAATAATACCTATTTGTTTAAACTTCATTTTTCGAGCATAAATAGCTCTTTGAACAAGACCAAGCGCATTGAATAGTAAACTTAAACTCATAATTCGTATTATTAGCACTAATTCTAATTCATCATAAAACCTTGAGATGAAAGGAGCAGAAAACCACATAATGATGAAAGTAAATATGCTTACAATTAGATTAAAATAAAAAGCTGTTGCTTTGTCATTCTCATCAATAGATTCCTCTCTTATTAATGCCATACTAAAACCTCCCTGAATCATAAAATTTGAAATTTCAAAGAAGATATATACAGTAGCGATTAGACCAAAGTCTCTAGGTTCTAAGATTCTAGCCAACAAAATACTACCACCCAACAAAATAAATTTAACTATAAATTTTGAAGATAATGAATAAAGAATACTGCTAAACGCTTTTTGAGCTAATGACATTAATTTGATTTTATCTACCCTAGAAGGATTGATCCAGACTGAACATCGGATACTATATAAATTAACTTATTGTTTACCATGATTAAATACCGTTTAACGCTATATCTAAAACCCTTTTATCTAAGCTTTCAGAAAAATAAAATTCGTTTTTATTGTTTTGGTTGAAGACGTAGTTTCTACTCATGAAATCGGTGATGTTTTTATCAATTTTTAATCCAACAAAATTTAACATTTGTTGGGTTTTTAATTCTGGATTATTTACAAATTCTTCATACTTTATCGTATATATTTTGTTTTGAATACCAAGAAATTCAGCTTCCAATAAATGATTTTGATGAATCTTGAAATACTGTAAGGCAGCTATATATTCAGGTTGATTTGAATTCTGTTGCACAAATTCAATCTCCTCTTTAGTATATATTTCATCACCTTCCCACCACAAATCATTAATCCTATCTTGATTAAATCCAACCTTTATAAATGATCGAATATTAGGTAAAGGCTCTCTAATAACATAGATATAGCGTGCATCTGGAAAAATTTGATTCAAATATTTTAATCGAGATGGTCCCGTAATTTTAAACCCTAGACGTTTTTTGAATTGGAACTTTAATAAATTAAAATAGCCTTTTCTAATTTCAGATATTTGCTTTTCAGTTAATTCTAATTTATTTAAAAATCGTTTACCAAAATTTACTTTAGAAATATAATTATGAAATGGATAGGATTCAGAATTTTTAAAAATAATGCGATTTAGGAAACTTACCTTATTCAATTGTTCTTTTTGACCAAGTAAACTATAAAATTTATTATCGAAGACTAACCTGATAAGATCAATATAGTTATTTTTTGGGTATTTTGATCGGAAGTTAGATACTAAAGCGAGATCATTATTCTTAAGAATTATATCTGAAATAATACTGCTTCCAGAACGCCCAAAACCAATAATTATTATTGGTTTAATTAAAACTTGAGTAGTTTTGTTTATAAATTTCATTTTAATGACTTATTGTGTTTTATTGCTTATTTTCAACCTCAAAAAATATTTTTAAGTAATTAATTGTCAAAACAAATGAAATGGGACAGTAAAGTTTAATTTTTAGCTTTATATCTTCGATGATTCTTAATCATCGTTTATTTCACCAAAAACCAATTATTTAACAATTTTTCACGATTGTAACACATTTTTTCTTTCGTACCCCAGTCCATCACTTTAAAACCGGCATGTTCACATATCGCTTGTCCTGCAGCAGTATCCCACTCCATCGTAGGAGCAAATCGCGGATAACAATCTGCTGTTCCTTCTGCTACCATACAAAGCTTTAGAGAACTCCCCTTTGAAATTAAATTAACTTCTCCGTGTTCTTCTCTCATCTCTTGAACATAAACTTCTGTTTCGGGTGACATATGTGAACGACTTGCAACTACCGTAAAGGTTTTATCTTCGCGTTCTAATGGTAGCTTATCTGCTTTTAATAGGTCACGCGTTATATTATAAGTATCCAAATCAATATTTATTTTAAAAGAACCTACCCCGATTTCTGAAAAATATAAATCGCCCAACACTGGAGCAAATACAACACCTGCAATAGGTATTTGATTTTCAATAAGTGCAATATTAACCGTAAATTCTCCATTGCGTTTTATAAACTCTTTAGTTCCATCTATTGGATCTACAATCCATAATCGATTCCAATCTTTTCTTTCCTTAAAAGGCATTTCTTTACCCTCTTCTGAAAGTACAGGTATGTCGGTTTTTTCTAAATATGAAACGATCACGTTATGTGCAACCTTATCTGCTTTTGTTAAAGGAGAGTTGTCTCCCTTGATTTCAATATCAAATTCTCCCGAATGATATATTTCTAGGATAGCCTTACCAGCCTCTAATGCTGCTTCTATTGCAATCTTTAAATTTTTAGTCATCTTTTTATCAATCTAATATGAGTAAATTGCCATACTAAATATTTACTCATTTATTTTTAAGTTCTAAATAATCATCCCCGCACCAATGGTTTCATTGGTTTGTTCATCAATAATGATGATACTACCTGTTTGTCGGTTTTTCTTGTACGCATCATAGAATAGAGGTTTTGATGTACGAATTGAAATTTTTGCAATTTCGTTCATAGCTACTTCTTGAATCCCCTCAATACGGTGCAAACTATTGATGTCTATTTTATATTTTAATTCCTTTACCATACCCATGCATTCATTAGTGGTGTGTTTAATAACTACTTTTGTACGCGCTTGTAGCGGACTACTGCTCATCCAAGTAACTAACACTTCTAAATCTTGTCCTACTTCAGGGATGTTATTTTCACGCACAATCATATCGCCACGACTGGTGTCAATTTCATCTTCTAAGGTCATTGTAACCGACATAGGTGAAAATGCTTCTGCAATGTGTTCACCGTTTAATTCAATTGTTTTAATAGTCGAAAAAAATCCTGAAGGAAGCGTTTTTATTTTATCACCAGGCTTAAACACACCTCCGTCAATACGCCCTGAAAAGCCTCTAAAATCTTGGTTGTCCAACGTATGTGGACGAATAACCGATTGAATTGGAAAACGACAGTCCACATGGTTGTAATCACTAGAGATATGAACCGTTTCTAGATGGTACATCATCGTACTGCCTTTATACCAATCCATATTTTCAGATTTATTGACCACGTTATCTCCTGCAAGTGCTGAAATTGGAATAAATTGTATGTCCTTAATATCTAGCTTAGACGCGAAGGCTTTAAAGTCTGCAACAATTTTATTATAAACATCTTCATTATAATCTACCAAATCCATCTTATTTACACATACGATGGCGTGTGGGATTCTTAAAAGAGAAGCAATAAAAGAGTGCCTGCGAGTTTGCTCTAGCATCCCTTTTCGTGCATCGATAAGGATTATTGCTAAGTTTGCAGTTGAAGCTCCCGTAACCATATTTCTAGTATATTGGATGTGTCCAGGAGTATCTGCAATGATAAACTTTCGTTTTGGTGTTGCAAAATAACGATACGCTACATCAATAGTAATGCCTTGTTCACGTTCAGACTTTAATCCATCTGTAAGTAATGATAAATCTACATAATCAAAGCCTTTACTCTTACTAGAAGCCTCTACAGCTTCTAATTGATCTTGAAAGATTGATTTACTATCATATAGTAATCTACCAATTAGCGTGCTTTTTCCGTCATCTACACTACCAGCAGTGGTAAATCTTAATAATTCTATATTTTTATATTCCATTTTTATTTTTTTTACTTAGGCAATCAGTTTTAATAGTTTACTAATTTTTTTAAAAATATCCTTGTTTTTTACGATCCTCCATGGCAGTTTCAGCACGTTTATCATCTGCACGTCCTCCACGCTCTGTTGTTCTTGTAGTTGCAATCTCATCAATAATTCTATCTAAGGTATCTGCTTCAGATTCTACAGCACCTGTTATAGGCATGTCACCGCAAGTTCGGTATCTAATTGTCATATTTACTACCTCTTCATTTGGTTTTAATTTGATGAATTCAGAATTTGCTAGAATTACTCCATCACGAACCACGCAATCGCGTTGGTGAGAGAAATACAACTTTGGTAATTCAATATTTTCCAATTTTATATATTCCCAAACATCCATTTCTGTCCAGTTAGAAATTGGAAATACCCTAAAGTTTTCACCATATTTCATGCGTCCATTAAAAAGATTCCAAAGCTCTGGGCGTTGGTTTTTTGGATCCCACTGTCCAAACTCATCACGGTGTGAGAAGAAGCGTTCTTTGGCTCGTGCTTTCTCCTCATCACGCCTTGCCCCACCCATTGCAGCATCTACTTTGTGCGCTTCTAAGGTATCTAAAAGTGATACAATTTGCAAAGCATTCCGCGACGCATCAGCTCCTGTTTCTTCTTTAGCGCGGCCTGTATCGATTGCCTGCTGTACAGAACCAACAATTAATTGCACTCCTAATTTTTCAACAAGTTTATCACGAAATTCAATTGTTTCAGGGAAATTATGACCTGTGTCTATGTGAATTAAAGGAAAAGGTATTTTAGCAGGATAAAACGCTTTTTTTGCCAAATGACTTAGTAATATAGAGTCTTTTCCACCAGAAAATAAAAGCACTGGCTTTTCAAATTGTGCTGCAATTTCTCGAATGACAAAAATCGCTTCCGATTCTAATTCTCTAAGATGATTTATTACATAATTATTCATGTCTTTATTACTTTATTATTTAAAAATATTAATATTTCATTTACTGAATTTTTGATAGTTTGACCATCTGTTATGATTTCAAAATCTGGATTTTTTGGAATCTCGTATGGAGCTGATATGCCAGTCATATTTTTTATTTCACCAGAACGCGCTTTTTTATAAAGCCCTTTAACATCTCTATGTTCGCATTCTTCCAGGGAGGTATTTACAAATATTTCTATAAAATTATTCTCCCCAACTATTTTTTTAATAAGTGCTCGATCTTTCAAATAAGGTGAAACAAAAGCCGCTAATGTTATTACACCAGCATCCAGCATTAAATTACTGATTTCGGCAATGCGTCTAATATTTTCTGTTCGGTCTTCAGGGGCAAAACTAAGGTCTTTATTAATGCCCTGACGTATATTATCTCCGTCTAAAACATAGGTTGACTTATTTTGTTTATGTAATGCCACTTCTACCAAATTCGCCAAAGTTGATTTTCCAGAACCAGACAATCCGGTAAACCAAAGCAAAAAAGCTCTGTTACCTTGTTTTTTCTCGCGATCAGTTTTAGTTACTTTATAGGTGTGTTTTACTGTATTTAAACTCATGCTAACTAATTTTATAAATCTTGATTTTGTTGTTTTTCCTTTCTATTGCGTAAAATTCTTTTAGCTCTATTTCTTTTGTCTAATCCAAAATTTATACGGTACCATAACTTCTCATGACCGTAATAAAGTAGCATTTTTGTAAATACCTCGCTTATTCCAATTTTTAATCCTGTAAGTGGATTCCCTGTAATAATCCAAGCCAAAACAAAAGTATCGATAGTACCTATTGTACGCCATGAAAAAGTTTTTAATATATGGCGCTTGTTAGTGCTTTCAATTTTCGACTTGAACCACAAGCGTTCATGAATATAATAGAGAATCATTTTAGTTATAACTTCTGTTATCCCAATTTGTATTCCAATTGATAAATTTCCAGAAATAAACCAAGAGAGTAAAAGTGTATCTAAACTTCCTATAGCTCTCCATGTGATGGTTTTTGCTATATGCCGCTTACTTAATTTCATTTATTTATCTTAAGTCTTTATTTTTTTGAGATTATTAGTTTTAAAGATTCAATCATATTTTGTTTATTATTCCACAAAAATCTAACACTACTTTATCTTTAGTTAATTTTAAGGTCTTAAACTCATTATGCGCTACTAAAAAAGCTATAATATCAGCTTTTTTAATAGCTTCATTATAATTTGTTAATCTAAATAAATTATGGCTTTTTATATTTGGCTCTACAATAAAGCACTCTCCATTGCTATCGTTTTGTAATACTCTTTGAGCAATATATTTTGCTGGAGACTCTCTTAAATCATCAATATTAGGCTTAAAAGCTAAACCCATGATGGCTATTTTTGGTTTTCTGCCATTTTGCAATTCGAATTGTAATTGAGTAGTATGAATTTTTTCAGCACACCAAGATGATTTATAATTATTAATCTCTCTTGCGGTACTTATAATTTTTGATTCTTTTGGGAATTTTGAAATAATAAAGTAAGGATCAACAGCTATACAATGACCACCAACACCACATCCCGGTTGCAAAATATTTACTCTAGGGTGTTTGTTTGCCAGCTCAATTAGCTCCCAAACATTGATGTCTGCCTTATCACAAATTAATGACAATTCATTTGCAAAAGCTATCTGCACATCTCTTGATGAATTTTCTACCAATTTGCACATTTCTGCAGTACGTGCACTGGTTTTATGTAAGGCTCCATTAATATATTTGCTGTAAAATACTGCTGCCTTATCTGTAGAAGCGTCATTAACACCTCCTATTACTCGATCGTTTTCAACCAATTCATACATCACATTTCCTGGCAATACTCGTTCTGGGCAGTATGCAATGTATATACTGTCTTTTAGTTCTGGACGCTCACTATAGATGAGTCTCATCATCTTTTCTGTAGTTCCTATAGGTGATGTAGATTCTAAAATATATAAATCCCCTTTTTTCAACAAAGGAATAATTCCTTTAGTTGCTGCTTCAACAAATGAAATGTCAGGTTCGTTTTTTGCTTTAAAAGGTGTAGGGACTACTATTAAGTAAGTGTCGGCAGCTACTGGTTTTAAAGCAGCTTTTAGATATCCATCTTTTACTGCAGACGCTACTGCAGTGTCCAATTCTGGCTCTACTATATGAATCTCACCTTTATTGATTGTTTCGACCACTTTAGGGTTGATATCTACACCATGTACTTTTGTCTTTTTAGAGGCTATAAGTGCTGCTGTAGGCAAACCTATATACCCTAAGCCAATCATTACTACATCTGGTTGTTTCATGTGTTTTTTAATTTAATTCTTTATTTTTAGCCTCTATTTGCGAAATATAGTCAACAATTCTTTCGCTAGCATTACCATCACCATAAGGGTTGTGTAATGTACTCATAGCATCAAAACGTTCTTGATTATTTAATAGATCTAAGGCTTCTTTAACAATCTTTTCTTTGTCGGTTCCTACTAAAATAACCGTTCCTGCATCAACCGCTTCAGGACGCTCTGTTGTGTCTCGCATAACCAATACTGGCTTACCTAAACTAGGAGCCTCTTCTTGGACCCCACCGCTGTCTGTAATAATGATTTTAGCCCTATTCATCATCCAAATAAAATCTGGATAAGCCAAAGGATCTATCAATATCACATTATCTACATCTTTTAAAATCCGTTTTACTGGTTCCTGTACCTTAGGGTTCAAGTGAACCGGGTAAACAATTAATCGGTTTGGGCAGTCTTGTGCAATTATTTTTAATGCCTCACAGATTCTAACAAAACCATCACCATGATTTTCTCGCCTATGACCCGTTACTAAAATGATTTCTTTATCCCTTAGTATTTTTGAAAGTTCTTGAATATGAATACTTGGTTTTTTCTTTACGCGTTTTACACTTTCTAATAGAGCATCAATAACCGTATTTCCTGTAACTAATATAGTACTCTCCTTTATATTTTCTTGAAGTAGGTTTTGTTTTGAAGTATCGGTAGGCGCAAAATGATAATCACATATTCGCCCAGCAATTTGTCTATTAATCTCCTCAGGAAATGGAGATAATTTATTATGGGTTCTTAGTCCTGCCTCTACATGGCAGACTTTAGCCCCACTATAGAAAGATGCAATACTTCCAGCCATTGTTGTTGTTGTATCTCCATGAACAAATACATAATCTGGTTGAAAGTCCTCAAGAACAGGTTTCAAATTGGTAATAATATCTGCCGTAAGGCCATATAAATTTTGACCTGGTTTCATTAAATCTAGATCATAATGTGGTGTTATTTCAAAAAAGGATAAAACCTGGTCTAACATCTCTCTGTGCTGTGCAGTTACACACACTTTAGTGTCAAATTGATTAGGGTGTTTCTGAAAAGCCTTTACTAGAGGCGCCATTTTTATCGCTTCTGGTCGGGTTCCAAATACTATTAATACTTTTGTCATAGTTTTTTGCTTTCTGCTAGATTTGCTTCCTCAAAGTTTATATTAAATAATAATTTTTAAACATTATAAACAAACTGTCTAAAGACTTTACTACAATATTTAAAAATGGAAATTAAATCTTTAATAGTTATCGATTTTTATAGTTTAGCATCTGCTTTTTCACCTAAAATGCCTTTTACATCATAGATGATGGCATTTTCTTTTTTAAACATTGATAAATCAATATTTTTAAATTCATTATGAGCAACAGTTAGAACAATAGTATCAAATTTGTCTTTTGGCAATTTTTTTACAGAAACTAAATTATATTCATGTAGAACTTCCTTTTCATTTGCCCAAGGATCATATATTGTTATATTAACTCCATATTGTTTTAATGCTGTAATCACATCTACTGCTTTTGTATTGCGAACATCTGGACAGTTCTCTTTAAACGTAATTCCTAAAATTAAAATTTCTGCACCTTTAATTTTAATATCTTTTTTTATCATGGTTTTAATCACCTGTGAAGCCACATAGTCTCCCATGCTGTCATTCATTCTACGTCCTGCCAAAATGATTTCTGGATTGTAGCCGTATTCCTGTGCCTTCTGCGCTAAATAATATGGATCTACACCTATACAGTGTCCTCCAACCAAACCGGGCTTGAATGGTAAGAAATTCCATTTTGTTCCAGCTGCCTCTAGAACATCATGGGTATTGATGTCCATTAAATTAAAGATCTTAGCCAATTCATTTGCAAAAGCAATATTGATATCTCTTTGAGAATTTTCAATCACCTTTGCTGCCTCAGCTACTTTTATAGTAGGGGCTAAATGTGTACCTGCTGTAATCACAGATCTATAAAGGGCATCTACTTTCTTCCCAATCTCAAGTGTAGAGCCTGAAGTTACTTTTAATATTTTTTCTACGGTATGTTCTTTATCTCCTGGATTAATTCTTTCTGGTGAATAACCTGCATAAAAATCTTTATTAAAGATTAATCCAGAAACTTTCTCTAAAACAGGAATACATTCTTCTTCTGTTGCACCCGGATACACTGTAGATTCATATATGACAATATCTCCCTTTTTCAAAACAGCACCAACAGTTTCACTTGCTTTAATCAATGGGGTTAAAACGGGCCTATTATTTTTATCAACTGGGGTTGGAACGGTTACAATGTAATAATTACAATCTTTAATTTTCTCTAGTTGATTAGTGCAATACAAGCCATTAGATTCTGAAACATCTTCCACTAAAACAGATTTCAAAGTTCTAATATCAACTTCTAACGTTGAATCTAAACCAGACATCAGTTCTGTTATTCTTACAGAGTTAATGTCAAAACCAACAACCGAAAATTTTGTTGCGAACAATCTTGCTAAAGGTAAGCCAACATACCCAAGTCCAATAATAGCTATTTTATCTTTTTTCATTTTATAAATTTTTCCAATACCACTTAACAGCTTCTTTTAAACCCTGTTGTAATGAAAACTGTGGATTATAATTCAATAATTCTTTTGCTTTGTTAACACTCGCATGAGAATGTGGAATATCTCCTGCTCTATTAGGACCATAAATTACTTTAACATCTGTAATTTTAGAATCTAAGTCAGTCAAGTATTCTTTAAGATAAGACATCAAATCATTCAACGTATTTCGATCGCCAAAAGCAACATTGTATACGGTGTTGATTGCTTTTTTATTTGTTGTGACTAAGCTTAAAAGATTTGCTTGTATAACATTGTCGATATACGTGAAATCTCTTGAGTAATTCCCATCACCATTAATTATGGGAGATTCTCCCTGCATTAATTGACTTACAAATTTTGGTATTACTGCTGCATAAGCACCATTTGGATCTTGCTTCCTGCCAAATACATTGAAATATCTAAGACCAATCGTTTCAATGCCATAGGTTTTTGAAAAAATATCAGCATACAATTCATTTACATACTTTGTAATCGCATATGGCGAGAGTGGTTTACCGATAACATCTTCTACTTTTGGCATTGACTCAGAATCCCCATAGGTGGATGAACTTGCTGCGTAAACAAACCTTTTTACGCCATTATCTCTAGCAGCAACAAGCATATTTAAAAAACCACTAACATTTACATCATTTGAAGTAATTGGATCTTTTATAGATCTTGGAACCGATCCTAATGCTGCTTGATGTAGAACATAATCAACATCCTTGGTTGCTTTTAGACAATCTTCAAGCATTCTAATGTCACCTTCGATTAGCGTAAAATTAGTATCTTTTAAAAGCTTTTCTATATTTTCTCTTTTACCAGTGGCAAAATTATCTAGACAAACTACTTTGTTACTTAAACGGAGTAATTCTTCACACAAATTTGACCCTATAAAACCTGCGCCTCCAGTGACAAGAATTTTTTTATTTGTTAACTCTATATTCATTATAATTCTTTATTTTTTCTCGACTACCACCGGTAGTCTGGTTTCTTTTTTGTTCTGTTTTTTAGTGCAAAAATATTCGTTTTTTTCACAGCTCCGCCTGTACTACCCACAGTAATATTTTTACTAATTTGAAAAATTTCAATTGATTAACTCAATTGAAATGATACAGTAGCTCCAAGTAATTCTAATTGGGCTATACAACGCTTGCCTTTAACAGAAATTATCTCCGCTTCTTGATTTAGTGAAGGTATTTTTATCTTACTCCCCACTAAATGCTCTTTTTTATCTAACAACTGATAAGTATTGTCTATATAATGTTTCATTGCTAAAACCTCGTCATTCGTGACTCTAGCTCGCTCACCATGTACAAATAAATATCTTCTCACTCCAGGGACTTCAAATACTTTACTTACTTCTTTTTCCTCTAAACACACCAATACCATTGAAGGTAATAAACAGACGGTTACTTTTTTCTTGCGATCAGACCATTTTCTAACTTCAATTTTAGTAGGAGTATAAGCCTCTATCCCTAAATCAATTAAGCGTTCCAAAACCTTTAATTCCTGCCTAGGATTAGTATATATTACAAACCAATTTTTTGAAATCGCATCTACCATTTAAATAATTTCATTTAAAACAAAGATAACTAAAAAAACAATTTTATTTAGAGTAATTATAAATTAACTCACATCCATTTGTTAACTTGTTTTTAAGAATGCAAACCAACCAAAAATTTAATTGAATGTTGATACATTATTGATACAAAAAGGAGTAGATATTGAATATTTATGTAATTAATAGACTTTTGTTACAATCTAGAATCTACTAACGTCTTATCAAATACTGATTTTGTGTCAAATACAACAACATTATCTCTATTTAACTCATGAATTTTAAGATCAGTGTATTCTTTATGTGCAACGGTTAGAATAATAGCTTGATATTGCTCAAGATTTAGCCTTTCCGTTAATGCTATTCCGTACTCATCCATCACATCATTTTTATTTGCCCAAGGGTCATTAACATCCACCTTAATGCCATAGGAAACAAGTTCTTTGTAAATATCAACTACTTTTGTATTTCGAATATCAGGACAATTTTCTTTAAAGGTAATTCCTAGAATTAAAATATTTGAATTTGTAATGGGTATTCCTTTTCTAGTCATTATTTTAATGACTTTTGTAGCTACAAATATTCCCATTTCATCATTTACCTTTCTTCCAGAAAGAATAACTGCTGGGTGATACCCTAAAGATTCTGATTTATGAGCTAAGTAATAAGGATCTACAGAAATACAATGACCACCAACTAAACCAGGCTTGAATGGTAAGAAATTCCATTTAGTATTTGCCGCAGCCAAGACTTCATGGGTGTCAATATTCATGCGATCAAATATTAAGGCCAGTTCATTTACAAAAGAAATATTTACATCTCTTTGTGCATTTTCAATAGCTTTGGAAGCTTCAGCTACTTTTATTGATGGAGCTAAATGTGTGCCAGCTGTAATTATTGATTTATATAGTTCATCTACTTTTTTTGCAGTAGCAGGATTAGAGCCTGAAGTTACCTTTTTAATCGTAGAAATAGTATTTATTTTATCTCCGGGATTAATGCGCTCAGGAGAGTAACCGCAGTAAAAATCTTTATTGAATCTAAGTCCAGAGTATTTTTCTAAGACAGGCACACAATCTTCTTCTGTACATCCAGGATAAACAGTAGATTCATAAATGACTATATCATCTTTTTTCAAAACTCTAGCTATCATCTTTGTTGCAGAAATCAAATAACTTAAATCAGGATTTTTATGTTCATCTACAGGAGTTGGAACAGTAACGATATATGTAGTAGCTAAGGAAATATCTTTTATATCAGAACTTGCTAATAAACCAATATTATCATTAGATAATGATTTAGTATTTTCTACTAAAACGGCACTTAACTGCTCATTTGTTATTTCTAATGTTCCATCAATTCCTTTTCTTAATGCTTCTACGCGTTCAGCATTAATATCAAAGCCAACAACTTCATATTTTTTAGCAAATTCAACAGCTAAAGGTAATCCAACATAACCAAGACCGATAACGGCAATTTTAGTATTTTTCATTTTCCTATTTAGTTTCTGAAATGGATTCCTTTATCAATTTTTAATATATTTTTTCTGTAATAATTTGGATAACAAATGAGGCTAAATTATTACTCAGCCTGTTTTAAAACTTCATTTTCTGCTTTTAATGAGATAACATCTTTTTTCATTAGCGCCACATCACCATCCATCATTTCTTTCACCAATGAAGCTAAGTCGTGCTCTGGTATCCAGCCTAATTTATTTTTCGCCTTTGTCGGGTCTCCAATTAACAAATCAACTTCTGTTGGTCGGAAATAAGAGGGGTCTACAGATAAAACCTCTTTACCTATTTTGACTTGAAAATCTTTATGATTGCATTTAGTGACATACGCCTTTTCATCTTTTCCTTCACCTTTAAATGCTAATTCAATTCCAACTTCTCCGAAAGCCAAACGTACAAAATCCCTCACTGTTGTAGAAACTCCTGTTGCTATTATCCAATCTTCTGCCTGTTCTGCTTGCAATATCATCCACATCATTCTAACATAATCTTTGGCATGGCCCCAATCACGTCTAGCATCTAAATTTCCTAGATATAATTTGTCTTCTAAACCTAATGCTATTTTTGAAACCGCACGGGTAATTTTTCTGGTTACAAAAGTTTCACCTCTTCTAGGGGATTCATGGTTGAATAAAATACCGTTACAGGCAAACATATTATAGGCTTCACGATAGTTTTTAGTAATCCAAAAGCCGTAAATTTTAGCTACTCCATATGGAGAGCGGGGGTGGAATGGGGAGGATTCGTCATAAAAACCTTTTTCATTTTTATTTTCTGGCATACCTCCGTATAATTCAGAAGTTGAAGCTTGGTAAATTCTTGTTTTCTTTTCTAAACCCAAAATTCTTACAGCTTCTAATATTCTTAAAGTCCCTAATCCATTAATATCTGCTGTATATTCAGGGCTATCAAAAGAAACTGCAACATGCGACATAGCTGCAAGATTGTAAATCTCATCTGGTTGTGTTTCTTTAATAATGCGTGTTAGATTCATCGCATCAGATAAATCTCCAAAATGCAATTTAAATCTTTGATCTTTATGCTGTGGATCTTGATATAAATGGTCAATCCTAGCAGTATTAAAAAGAGATGATCTTCTTTTAATACCGTGCACCATGTATCCTTTTTCTAACAATAGTTCAGCTAAATATGATCCATCTTGCCCTGTAATTCCTGTAATTAACGCTACTTTCATATTATTTTATTTCTAATAAATATCCCTAAGGGACCAATCTATATTTTAACTTCTTTTATGTTTTCTATATTCTCCAAAAACCAAGAATATGTTTTTTCAACTCCTTCTTTTAATTCGGTTTTGTATTCCCAGCCTAATGCTGCCATTTTAGATACATCCATCAATTTTCTTGGTGTTCCGTCTGGCTTTTCAGTATCCCAAATAATTCCACCTTGATGTCCTGTTACTTGCTGTATGATTTCTGCCAATTCTTTTATAGTAATGTCTTTACCTGATCCTACATTGTACAAATATTCTGGCAATTCATTTTCTAAAGCATACACCACTGCTTCTGCCATATCATCTACAAATAGAAATTCTCGCATTGGTGTTCCGCTTCCCCATAATTTTACATGAGTATTATTTAATTTTGCTTCATGGAACTTGCGCAGCATTGCTGGTAAGACATGAGAGGTTTCTAAATCAAAATTATCAAAAAACCCATACAAGTTTGTCGGCATTAAACTTACATAATCTTTGTTAAATTGCTTTCTAATTGCCTGACAGGTTTTTACGCCTATTATTTTTGCAAGGGCGTACCATTCATTTGTAGGCTCTAAAGAATCAGTTAATAAATATTCCTCCTTCAAAGGCTGTGGCGCCAATTTTGGATAGATACATGAACTTCCTAAGAAAATAAATTTCTCAATTCCTGCATTTAATGCACCATCAATCAAGTTGTTCTGAATTTGCATGTTCTCCATTAAAAAGGGGTAGGGATAATCTTTATTGGCTAGAATCCCACCAACTTTTGCTGCCGCATCAATAACCACCTCTGGTTTTTCAGTTGTATAAAACGCTTTAACTTCTTGTTGATTTCTTAAATCTAGTTCAGTACTTGTTTTGCCTAATAAATTGTTATATCCTTTTTTTTCTAAAGCTCTCCATACAGCGGACCCCACCATGCCTTTATGACCTGAGATATAAATTTTAGTTTTCTTGTCCATAAAAAAGCTTTATTAGTCTGATGTCTGCAAATTTAATATAAATTTTTAACTAATTATAATTAAAAATAGCAATTAGTATTTTAGAATTAGCTGATTTAGAACTCTTTTATTGCTCTTTGTATAAATTCATCTTCTGCACTTAGCACTGAGTAATAAATGTCATTATCCCAAATATTACGGCAGGTAGTTGCTTTTAACAAGTTACTGAAATACTTCAATTCAGTATTTTCTAGCTTTAGCTTAAAGTTATTATCTTTTGTAGTCACAAATGCTTTGTATTGCGTGTAAATAATGGCCTTATCAATTTCGTTATGAGATTTGATATTTTTCTTTTTCAACTGTTCACTTTGCTTTAAGCAAAACTCACTTAGCCAGCCTTTACCTATCATTCTATTGATTTGCAAATAGTTTGCTGTGCTGTCTCTTTTTATAATTATATCCGGAGTAATTCCACCGCCACCATATACTGTTCTTCCGTTTTTTGTACTGTAGGTCAAGCTGTCAGGACGGCTTGTTGTTGTAGCTTTTCGGGTGTATTGTTCCAAGTAATAATCCTTTTCATTCTTTCCGTAATCTTTTTGTATGCATCTGCCGGATGGCGTATAGTATCTTTGTGTGGTAAGGCGAATTACTGATCCATCTTGAAGTGGAATTTGTTCTTGTACTAAGCCTTTTCCGAATGATCTTCTTCCTATAATTTTCCCTCTATCATTGTCTTGTAAGGCTCCTGAAACAATTTCGGATGCGGATGCTGAACCCTCATCAATAAGCACGATTACCTTTATGTTTTCTAGTTGCCCATTGCGTGTAGCGAATGTTTCTTCTTTAGGTCTATTTCTGCCTTCAGTAAATACGATTAGCTCTCCATCTTTTAAGAATTCATCACACATTTGGTTGGCTATATGTAGGTATCCGCCAGGGTTTCCTCTTAGGTCAAGGATCAGTTTCTGCATTCCTGCTTGTTGTAGAAAATTCACTTTCTCCATCATTTCTTCATATGTAGTAGCGGCAAATCGGTTTATTTTTAAGTAGCCGATATTGCCTTGAAGCATTATTCCAACATCTACACTATATAATGGAATGTCATCACGGCTTATAGCAAAGGGCATAAGTTCAAGTTGCCCTCTTCTTTTTATGTTTATGTTTACAATGCTGCCTTTTTCTCCTCTTAGTAATTTTATTACGCCTTCATTTTTTATACCAGTACTTGCTACATCTTCT
>Ga0209482_1001061_pt1 | contig 20590 bp, 20 predicted proteins | sample CoawatmetaG10DNA_FD_187512 | JGI IMG/M metagenome (GOLD analysis project Ga0209482, IMG submission 187512) | Marine microbial communities from the West Antarctic Peninsula - Coastal water metaG104-DNA (SPAdes) (version 2) | ecosystem: Environmental > Aquatic > Marine > Coastal ...
GTAATTGCTATTGCGAATGGATTAAAAGTCGGAAAATCTAGAATTGGACAAAAGTTTGTATAAACTACTGGTTTTCTAAAACAGCCAACTGCCAATCCTTCAGCACCACTGCCAGTTGTGATTATAAAATAGCAAATTGATGATAAATAAATGTCCATAAACTCACTTCTTATTCCATTAAAAGCATAATCAATTACCATTGGATGAGATGATTTAATTGGTTTTTCAACCACAGAGCCAATTCTAATGACGTGATATCCGATTTTAGCTAAATGCTCTGCGACTAAAACAAAATTATCAATATTACAATCTCTATAATTATGATAAGAAAAATCTAATTTTTCTTCATTTTTTTTAAGATAAGAACTGTCACGAACATTCAAAAGCACGATTTTTGATTCTTCAGGAATACCCATTTTTATTAATTCATGCTTGCCTTTTTTTAACTCAGCTTTAGTAAACTTAAGATTAATAGGAGACTTGCTCCAAATATCATGTAAATCTCTCTCACTTAAAATTGCATCATTAATATGTTCGTTAATAACGTTGGTAAAACGACTAAAAAATCTAATCAAAATTGTAACAATTGAAAATAAAGTCGACAAATATCTTGGCATAATAATTAAATTTCTAGCCCACATAACTGCCAATTGTTTATTACATACAGTATTTTGATAATAAAATAAATCTAAGGTTGGTTTACTTAACTTATCTATACCTGCAAACTTCTTACATAGATATAAATCCGTGTTGGCAGAGAAATGTCCCATTCTTGAGGACACTAATAATCCAACTCGAACTAATAATAAAGGCCTAATAATTATGATGATTAGTAATACTAATAATGCAGGAAAAGCCATAAGTAGTTTTATAAATTTTATTTTTGACATATGCAGATAAAGCCTAATTAGAACAAATAGATAAAAGGTATTCTCATTGATATGGTTAAGGCCATATTAAAATTTGATGAAATATTTACTATATTCCAGTTATTAGAACTAGTAATTAATTATAAATTTGAAATGTTTTTATGAGATTAGAAACATATTCTACTTCGCTTTTTGTTATTTTTTCATTTGCAGGCAAACATAGTATCCTGTCAACTATTTTTTTAGCATTACTAATATCGTCCTTTCTACAATTTATATAAGGCTTCTGATCACACATTAGTATAGGGTGTTGAACTTTTGTCTCTACTCCATTCTCCAGAAGATATTTGGAAAGACCCTCTCTATTATCTGCTTGAATAGTATACGAGTAATAACATGAAGAACTATTACTTGAGTCTAATTTTGGTATTGAAACAATATTTTTAAGTAACATATCATAATGTCTGCAAATTAACTTTATTTTATCAATTTTATCTTTCATCAGCTCATACCTGTCCACCAAAAAAGCTGCCTGTAATGAATCTAATCTTCCATTAAGGCCTTTTGTAAGACAAAATTCTTTATTAACAGTGCCGTTATATCTAAAAACTTTCATATGATCATGAAGCTCTTTATCATCAGTAAAGATACAACCAGCATCTCCCAGAGCTCCCAATGTTTTCATTGGATTCATACTGAAACATGCTATATCACCATACATACCGATTGGCTGATTATTGTAGGTAGAACCAAATGATTGAGCTGCATCATAGACTATTGGTATTTTATACTTCTTAGAAATTTCATTTATACCATCAATATTACAAGCTCGGCCAGTATAGTGAACTGGCAATATAGCTCTTGTTTTTTCTGAAATCATTTTTTTTACTGAATCAATATTTATATTTAAATCATCATCGATATCACAAAAAACAGGGCTAGCACCTGTCATTGCAATTGCATTAGTTGTCGCAATCCAAGAAAATGATGTAGTGATTACCTCATCTCCAGGGCCAACTCCTAGACTTTTTAGAGCAATATAAATTGCATCAGTGCCTGAAGAAACGCCTATGCAATATTTGCGGTTACAGTAAATAGCAAAAAGTTTTTCAAAATTTTCAACCTCTTGGCCCATAATGTATTGACCATGGTCCATTAGCCTTTGAAAAGTTTTAAGTAATACCTCCTTCTCAGAAGAATTAGTAATTCTAAGGTCCATAAATGGGATTTTATTTTTCATAATAATTATTTATACTCTATAAGATAATATTTTATTTAAATTTTAGTTGGGACTTGAGTAGCAATTAATTTCTCAAAAAAAACTTAAAACAATCACAAATTACTTGAAATTTTCGCAATAAATTTATTAATTTTTTCATTCTCATTATCTTGCGGACTCCATTGTGCGAATATTGTGTCTTTTTTCTCAAACGGCCCATTAGTTATTTCTAAAAATACCAGCCAATCTGACTTAATAATCAATGTATGAAATTTATCTTTACGTATTGTTTGGTAGAAAGGTTTGTTAGATTTTAAGTCGCCCATTTTAACTATATTATCAACTGTACCAATATCATCAAACATAATATAATCAACTTCTCCATCAATCACTAACATTGATTCAATTTTATCAACATGCTTGTGAGGCCTAACATAGGCCCCCTTAGGGTGAACAATAAACATCTCATGTAATGTTTCTTGGCTTGAAGAGTGAGAACAGTATCTAACTCTATTTCTGTTGGTTTTTTTTGCCAAATTAATTAGCTTGCTTATATCCTTTTTACTCAATGAGAAAAAATCTTCTTTCGAGTGATATACCTCTGGGTTGGTTTTATTTTGAGCTTGGAAATCCATAGTTTTTAATATTATTTGAAATATATAAATTCATAATCACCAGTATAGCCAAAATGGTTATAAACCCAAATCCACTCATTTTTATCAAAAAATGACTCAGCAGTTAATGCCCAGCACTGTAAATTAAATAACTCACTTTCATTTCGATAACTTTCAAGCATTAAATACCCCTCCTTTCCAACTCTCTCCATTTCAGATAATCCAATTCTTAGATCTGGGATTTTCAGATTATGGAATGTACCTAAAGAAATTACTAAATCAAATTCATTGTCTTTAAAAGGCAACTTAACTTCCACTTTATGCTTGAAAATAAAAGGTTTAATTTCATCTTTTGCATTTTTAAGTCCATAGTCTGAAGCATCTATACCAGTAATATCTAAATCTGGAATTAGAAGTAGCAGTTCATACAACAAATAGCCCTTCCCACATCCTATATCAAGCAACCTAGACCCCGGTTTTAAATTGTATAGTCTAATCAATTTTTCAGCAACTGGCTTCCATCTTCCTGGCATGTAATTATAACCACCATAACCAAATCGTCTGTCACCATCCCAATAGTCTTTATCATATTGTTTAGCAAGCATCATGCATTGGACTTTATCATCAACCATACGCTCTAAATAATCGCGCTTTGTTGATTCATGCAGTGAAGAAACTATATTGACTAATCTACCCATATCTAAAAAATATCACAGTTATTTATAGTAATTAATTTTGCAATGTTTCATTAAAATAGCAACTTGGCAATGTTTTTTTTACTTGCCAAATACTCTCTACATGATCATAACTGCTCATATCATTTAATGATAGGCCTTCAACAGCAAAATGTATTTCCTTTTTACATGACAATATAATATTAAAAATACTTTGTCTTTCATCATCATCTTCAGGCATTTGCAACATGCTATAGGCCACAATTCCATCTATGGATGCCAAGTCTTTAACGAGTTGTCTTAACATTAAAGCACTATTTTCCATTGCATATTCTGTGGCACTAAGTAAGTATTGAAAGTCTTTTTTTGAACAATAATCTCGTATTACAATATTTTGAACATGCTGTGGCACCCTTTCTCCCATGAATGGTCTGCTAAAAATATAACCGCGGAATCGCTTTTCAACCTTACTGCTCATAATTATGTCTATTCAGTAATTGGAAGTTTATAGCTCATTGCTATTTTAGAAACTGGGCGTAAAGTAATTGGTTCAAAAAATTCACCAAGCTTTTTATCCTTATACGGAGTAAAAAGCCCCTTAAACCTACAGTTCATTGACCATCGAGTCTCTTTTTCCTGATTAACACGGTTTCCATGAGGACATGATTGGTTAAAAATTAAAACCTCACCATAATTTATCTTAATCCAATTAACTTCATCCTTTATGGAGTTAAAAAGGTCATCACTATCTCCTTGGGCGTGTAATTTAAAATTATTAGAAAGCCTATCAGCTGCTTTAGGTGGTAATAGATACATGCTTTTAGTGCTAAAGCAATCTACCAAGGGAAGCCAAACAACAACCTCAAAGGGAGAGTCACCTGACCAGGTATCTGCATGAACTGGCAACAAAGAACTATCATCTTTTGGTAATTGTATACTCAAATTTACTCTTGATTGCATTGCCAACTCATTACCCACCAAAAGATCTAAATATGGCTTAGCCACCTGATAGTAGGCCTCTCTAAGCCAGAGCTGAGCATTAATTTTATTAATAACTTTAAGCCTAAAATTATTTAATTCATTAGTATCAATAATTTCATGAGTGTTGTCTAATGAGCTAATACCTCTTTCAGATAACATTTGAATAGCAAAATTTTGAATTTTATTGAGTGCATCTTTGTTAGCAGCCTCTCTAATAATAAATCCTTGATGAGTAAACTCATTTTCAAGTATTTTTTCATTTTTTGATAAAAAATCCATTTTTTTATTTATATATTAAATTTACTTTGGATTAGGATCACTCTTTAAGCTAATAAATGTTGGGCCCTTAATTTGATTAGCCTTGATAACCATTTTTTCAGTCTCATTAGCATCTAAAGGAAAAAACGATTTAATATTATTAAAAAGCTCCATTGTTTTTTTACCATTAAGCTCCATATGAGTTGGTCCAAGAGTTGGATAATCAGCATAACCAACAAGATTTACATTTACATTTTGATGATCTATATCAAGCTTAATTTGCTCAAAAGGACGTTCAATTAAAAATGGTGTAATAGTGTAAACCCATGGCTGTAAGCCTTCTAATGCCATCCCTGATGCTGCACCAATCATACTTTGCTCGCATATACCCATATTGATAAACCTTTCTGGATATTTATCTCGAAAATCATCAAAAACTCGATAACCTATATCTCCAACAAGAATAACAATCTTATCATTTTCATCAGCTAACATAGAAATAATCTTACCAAATTGATTTCTCATGATAATCCTAGTTCTTTGCTAATAATCTTTGCTTCTTCAGCCTTAACTTTTCTTGCATGCCAGACTGGATCCCCTTCATATGACTTTACTCCTTTGCCTTTAATTGTATGACAGATATAAACACAAGGTTTACCTGACAAGTTTTTCTCTTGAAGCTTTGGAATCAACTCATCAAAAGAGTGTCCATCCATAATTTCAATAGTTTGCCAATTAAAAGCTTCAAATTTTGCAGCAAGATTATCTAATGGAAGCCCTTCTTCAAGAGTTGATAATGCCTGAACTTTATTATAATCAATCATCACAATGAGATTGTCTAGCTTATGTTTTGCTGCAATCAAAAGAGATTCCCAAGTAGTTCCTTCTTGACACTCTCCATCACTCATTAATACATAAATATTACCTTTTTTGTATTGCATTTTTCGAGCCATAGCCATTCCTACACCTATTGGCAAACCATGGCCTAAGCTACCTGTTGTACAATGTATATTATTTTTTGGATCAAGCTCAAAATGAGTCTTTATTGGTATGTTGAAACCCTTCTCCCTTAAATAAATACAATAAGGGTATGATGCATGAGCCTTACTTAAAATAAATTTATCTTCATTCTCTATAACTTCTTCATGGACTGCTAAAAGCATTTCAATCATAGAAAAACTTCCACCTAAATGCGCCTCTCCATGTTCAATAAAGGCAGTAAATGTATTTTGACGAAGTTTTAAGGCTTTATCTATAAGATATTTATTTGACACAAGATTATCCTTATTTAATAAATTAAAAAATACAAATCGTCGAACCTATTATACATAAAGGTCTTTTTTTGACATTTAATATTTTACCAAAAATATTTATTTTGATAGTTTGCAGCTATTATATTAAGTTTAACTTTTGACTTTAAAAGTTGAGTTGTAAGGTACTCATCACGAAAATATGACTTACTATCATCAGCAGAGCATCTCCTACTCCAAACTTCATCTTTAAATTCATTTAAAATAATTAGGCACCAATTTAGTCCATACAATGGCCAAGCTGCACTAAGCCTTCCTAGCAAGTGCTTACCATATATTTCTGAAACCTCTGAAAACCAAATTTGCTCTAATTCTTTAGAAAGGTCCATCGCCGCATGATGGCTAAAATCACTGATTAATTTAACTGGATCATCCCAACCAAAATACTCGAAATCATGAAATATAAGATTTTCATTTTGAGAGCGAAGTGAATTATGAAAACCAAAATCAGAAGGATTTAAGATAAGTTGCTCTTTTTGAATAGGTTCTATATAACAAGGACTTCTTGGCCATGAGGCTTTAGACCAAGAAATAATTTCTTTAGCAATAGGTTTAAATTCATTCTTTAAAAATTGCTCCAATTCACTATACTTTTCCGATAACAAATCAAACTGTAATAATCTACGCTGGATCTGCCTCTCAATATCTAAACCCGAACTACAAGCATCTGCCGCCATAGGGAAATTTGTAAATTGTTCTGCATTAGAATTTTTATGAAGAGTTCCAAGAAATGATAAGGCAAATTTTAATTCTTTAACACCATATGTCGAAACCTTATCACCTTCTATCCACTCATAAGAAGCAATATTTAAATGACTGTCAAAGGAAACTGGTCTTTGGACATTTTTTATGTTAAGTTCTTTTAAGATTTCTGCACTCTTAAATTCAGATCCTAGCCTGTCATGGAAACTTATCTCAGGATAAATCTTTAATGCTGTTTTATTTGAATTAGATAAGTGTAGTTTATAAATAGCAGAGTTACCTCTACCTTTTAACTTTTCAACGCTTTCCACTTCATTACTATTATTAATTAAAGTTGCCAAACTCTTAACTTCACTAAGATTCCAACCCCCTAACAAACTTTGGCTAATTTCTTCCCATGATTTGGCAACAGAATTATTAGAATCTTTAACTGATGGATTATCTTGAGAAAATAATATGCCCTTTTGCCCCTTAAATTCTTCAGAAAATATTATTTCTTCAAGATCATCAATAAAACATTCATAGTTATTCTGTTTTATATAATTAAGTTTCTCTATCTTAGTATTCTTATAAGTAACTTTTTTTATAAGTGGATTTTTATTGTCTAGGAGGCCGTGATTTTTTAAAAAATTAGTTGCAGAGTCTCGAAGTGATATTTTTTTGCTATCGAAGTGTCCAAACTCAGTTTTATGACTAACAATCTCAACATCTATTTTTCGCTGCTTACATCTCCATAAAAAACGATATACGCCTGGAAACAAAAATGCTTCATTAATCCCCTCACCGTAAACAAAACCCTGAAGCTTTTGCCATTCAAATTCACCATTTGGCTTTTTTCTTATAAAATCTCTTAAAGCTTTTTTATTTAACTTACAGCTCTTATCAATAAGACCAGTTTCGGTTGCCCCATTTTGGAAAGCTTTATCATATGATATGAGAGTATTATCAAGATCTATACCAATCATAATTTGTCTTCTATTAATTTTCAATTATGCTTTTATAAATAATATTTACTATAGAAATTTAGGAATGAAAACTATTCAATGTATCTATAACTCTCTCTAAATCAATATCTGTAAGATATTGGTGAATTGGTAATGATAGTATTTCGTGGGCCTGTTTCTCAGTAACTGGAAGATCACCCACTTCATAACCTAAACTTCTAGAAGCATATTGAAGGTGAATAGGAATAGGGTAATGGACTGAAGTTTTAATACCTTTACTTAATAAATATTGCTGCAATTCGTTACGACAATTTGTCTGAATAACAAAGGTATGGTAAGAGTTGTATTCATGAGCCTCCTCTTGATGAATAAGTATATTTTTATGATTAATCCCTTCGAGATACTTTTTAGCATTAGCTCTTCTTTTGTTCAATGTTAAATCAAGTCTACCAAGTCGATAATTTAAAATAGCCGCCTGGAGATTATCCATCCTTGAAACCATTCCAAATTCATTTACAGCATATCTACTAACCTTACCATGATTTCTAGAAGATACTAATTTTTTAAAAACATCTTCATCGTTCGTTGTTACAAAACCTCCATCTCCGCAGGCATTTAAATTTTTTAATGGGTGCGTTGAAAAACATCCAATATCTCCTATAGATCCAGAAGGCTTTCCTTTGTATTTAGATCCAATTGCTTGAGCTGCATCTTCAATTACTATTAAATTATGCCTTTCAGCAATCTCCAGAATTGGGTCCATATCACATACTCTTCCTGTAAGGTGAACTGGCATAATAGCTTTAGTATTCTTGGTGATTAAATCTTCGATTTTTGACGGATCTATATTTTGATTAGGAAGTACATCAATAAAAACTGGCTTGGCACCGATGTGAACTATAGATGAGGTAGAAGCAATAAATGAATTAGAAGGCGTGATTACCTCATCACCTCTTTTGATGCCAGATAAAACCATGGCATACATTAGAGCATCTGTACCACTATTTAAAGCAGCTGCATACTTTACACCACATAATTTAGCAACATTCTCTTCGAATTTTAGACATTCCGACTCCAAAATAAATTTTCCATCACTCATTACTTTATCAATAATAGGTAACAACTCATCGCGCTCATCTTTCCACTGGGATTTAAGATCGATATAAGGTATTATTTGCAGGTTATTATTCATAGTATTGAGTCACAGTATTAATTATATAGTCTAATTGATTTTTTTCTAAATGCTGATCACAGGGGAAAGTAATTATTTTTTTAACATGCGCGTCTGTAACGGGAAAATCACCATCATTGTAGCCCAAGTAATTTAAGGCAGTTTGTTTATATATTGGAATAGGATAATGAATTTTAGCTGTTATACCTTTTTCTTGGCAATACTTCAAAAGACCATCTCTATCTTCAGCAAAAACAATATACAGATGAAAAACTAAGCGAAAATCTTTTGGCCTAGGTGGAATAGTAATTTCATTTATTTTTTTAAGACCTTTATCCAGATACATGGCATTATCAATTCGCTTATCAGATATAACTTTAGCTTTAGGCAAAATCCAATTACCCACAACAGCTTGAATTGTGTCTAATCTTGAATTACAGCCCATCATTACAACTGTATCGCGGTTTTCAAAACCGTGATTCCTCAGCAAACGAAGTGTTTTATAAAGCTCATTGTCATCTGTGACAATAACACCACCATCAGACCATACATTTATATTCTTAAGGGGATGCAGAGAAAAAGCACCAGTCTTTCCCCATGTTCCTGCATTTTTACCATCTATAGCTCCCAGAATTGATTGACAGGCATCCTCTATAACTGGAATATTATATTTTTCAGAGAGGCGGTTCATTACTCTCATATCAGTCATATAACCAGTGTAATGAACAGGCAAGAAGGCTTTTGTCTTACTAGTAATCTTTTCTTCTACCAAACCAGTATCCATACAAAAAGTATCATTACAGTCCACAAAAACAGGTGTAGCACCAAGCTCACAAATAGGCCCAACAGTAGCAACAAATGTATTTGCAGCAGTTATAACCTCATCTCCAGGTCCAACATTTAATGCTTTAAGGGAAAGCTTAATTGCATCCGTTCCTGAATTGACGCCAATTGCATATTTGGTTCCAATCAACTTGGCAAAATTTTCTTCAAACTTAGTTAAAGGCTCCCCCAAAGTGAAATCACCTGTAGCAACAAAATCTCTCAAATCTTGCCATAGATCTTCGCAGTCTTCAAACTGCTGTGGCAGATATGAATACCTTACTTTCATTGTTAGTTTAACTTTAAATTGTTCATTCTCTTGATATTAAAATACATTTCATTATCAAGGGAATTTGGCAATAAACCGTTATCAAATGCCTCACACAAATCTTCAACAGCGTTCCGAATAGTATATTTTGCCTCAAAGCCTAGCTCATTTTGAATTTTTTTTGATGAAACATGGTAGGAGCGATTATCATCTGAATGGCTCGTAACAAGTTGCACATCATCCCCAACAGCATCTTTAACAGTTTCAGCAATATTTTTTACTGAATGATTTTCATAACCAGCGTTATAGATTTGACCAGCAATCTTTGCTTTTGGCGCCCTAAGTAAAACCATATATACTTCAACCATATCTTTTATATGGATATTTGGGCGAAGCTGGTCACCTCCAAAAATTGAAATTTCCCTCTTATGATAAGCTAAGTTAGTCAATATATTGACAACCACATCTAAACGTTGCCTAGGAGAATAACCACAAACAGTTGCGGGGCGAATTGTAGCAGTAGTAAAATCATCAGATTGATACTCTGCTAGTATTTTTTCACAGTCTGCTTTAAAAATAGAGTAATCAGTTAGTGGCTCTAATTTCATTTCTTCATGAACATTTGGCTCTTCTTTTATGCCATATACACTTGAAGAAGATGCGTAGAAAAAACGTTTTACATTTGAGTTCTTTGAAATTTCAACTAAAGGCCTAAATGCATCAAGATTTATACTTTTACCTAAATCAGGATTCAATTCAAAACTTGGATCATTAGAAATACATGCTAAATGAATTACAGCATCATGACCAGGGATTATTTTTTTTAATAAATGCTGATCTCTTATATCTCCTTTAACAGCATTTAAGTTAGCATGATTTTGTAAAACATGCTCACCATAAATCATAAGATCTAGAACGGTAACTTCAAAACCTTGTTCAAGTAAATGAGGAACCATTACAGCACCAACATAACCTGCACCACCAGTTATAAAAACCTTCTTCATATCATATTCCTGTATTATTTTGAATTATTAGGCTGAATATTCTCTCTTACCTATTACCAAATCAGTAATTGCTAAAAGCCAAATCTGATGAATATTTTCTACAAAGTTGTAAGATTTATTATCTACCCAAAGATTAATATCACCCGAAGTATAGAGTGGATTATTCTTTGAAAATCCTGACAATGTTACAACCGAATTAAACTTTCCTTTACGGGCCGCTTTAACTGCATTAACCATATTTTGAGAGCTTCCACTCGAAGAGATAACTATAAGAAGATCACCTTCATCGCCATAAAAATCTACAGCTTTTTCCGCCCAATGATCAAACCCATAATCATTAGCAAAACAAGTAATCATACTTGCTTCATTAAAGTTTAAGCACCGGAGCTTAGCATTTTTAGTAAGATCAACACTAAAATGGCTCGCAATTGCAGCACTTCCTCCATTACCAAATATTAAAACTTTATTATTCTTACTAGAAACCTCTAATAGTAAATTTCTGACTTTGATTAGCTCTTCAATTGAGCGATCATTTGGCTCTAGAAGCTCAATAAAGTCTTTAAGGTAGTTTTTGATAAATTGGTGATCTGACATAATTTTATTTTAACAAATAAGAAATATTTTGTAAAAGTATAAATTTAAAATCTTTACTAGCTAAAGATTTGAAAAAATTAGCTCATGATACATTGAGAATTATTATCTACAGAAGAGTCGAGTCAATATATTTTACTAGTCTAATTCAATTATTATCTTATATCGATAAAAAGTCTAAAGCGTTCATTTTCAAAAGGTATCATTATATCTTTTTAAATAAATTACAAAGTGAGAAAAAAATGAAATATTACAGAAGAGAGGATTGTAGATTATGTAACTCCACGAATTTAACTGAAGTTTTATCCCTTACTGGCACACCTTGGGCAGACGACTATAGAAAAAAAGAGAATTTAGATAAAACTCAAGAAATTATTCCTATGGATATACTTCAATGTGAAGACTGTGGGCATGCTCAATTAACACATGTTATCGATGCAACTGAAGTTTATCTAAATTACACATATGAAACTGCAAGTACCTTAGGGCTGGGGGGACATTTTGAAGAATCTGCAAATAGCATATTTGAATTATTTTCACCTAAAAAAGACGGACTTGCTGTTGACATTGGTAGTAATGATGGAATTCTTCTTAGTCATTTTAAAAATAAGGGTATGAAAGTTCTTGGTGTTGATCCAATGCCTGGAATAGCAGAGAAAGCTACAAGTAATGGAATTCCTACTATTGGTGACTTTTTTAATACTGAATTAGCTGAAAAAATTAAAAATGATCATGGGGCAGCGGCAATTATCACATCAAATAATCTTGTTGCAGATACTGATGAACTTACGCAGTTTATAGAAGACATTAAAATATTAATGAATAAAGAAAGTGTATTCTTTTTTGAAACGTTCTATTTATACCTTCAAATCAAAAATTTTGTTTGGGACTTTACATACCATGAACACTATTCATATTTTACTGTTAAGCCTCTTACTAAATACTTTAAAAATTTAGGATTAGAAATTATAGATGTTGAACCAAATTTAACTAAAGGTGGATCAATGCGATGTTCACTTCAGTTGATTAATGGAAAAAACGAGATTCAACCTAGTGTTGATAAATTTGTTAAACTTGAAGAAGAAATGGGTTTTCCTAATAAAGAAGTTTTCAGAGAATACTCCAAGAAGATTGATGAAAGTAAAAGCTATTTTATAAATCAAATTAACGAGTTAACAAAAAATAATAAAAAAATTGCAGCTTATGGTGCATCAGCGACCTCAACTACTTTAATTTATCATTACGAAATGGGAGATTACATAGAATACATAGTTGATGATTTTGAAGTCAAACAAGGCCTGTATAGTCCTGGTTACAAAATACCCTGCTACCATCCTGATAAGATTTATGAAGACAAGCCTGATTATATTATTATTTTGGCTTGGAGATATTATGAAAAAATTGTTTCAAAACACCAAAAATATCTAGATCAGGGTGGAAAATTTATTATTCCTCTTCCTGAGTTCAAAATTATTTCTAAATAAAAATTTTGGCTAAAGATATAAAAATTGGGTTCATCGGTTCCGGCTTTGTTGGGCAAGTAGCACATTTACACAATTATAATGAAATTGACAATGTAAATATTTCAGCACTTGCCGAACTAAGACTTGGTCTGGGAAGAAAAGTTGCTCAAAAATATAATATTGAAAATTTATATAAAAACCATAATGAATTATTAGAAAATGAAAAAAATCTAGACGCTATCATCCTTATTGTAAGACGGCATCAAACTAGTACTTTAGCTGAAGAGGTTTTAAAAAATAAAATTAACCTTTTTACCGAAAAACCAATGGCCCCTACTTATGCACAAGGTCAGAAAAACTTAAAGATAGCAATAAAAAATAATTTACATTATGTAATTGGAAATATGCGAAGACATGATGATGGTGTCAAATATACAAAAGAAATTTTAAATGAATACATTTTAAGTAATGAAATAGGCTCTCTGATATCTTATCGAAGCTACTGTTATGCGGGTGGAGACTATTGTAATATTGATGGAAATATAAAAACTACTGAAAAAAACTTAATAGAAAATAATCTTCCTATTTCACCAGCTTGGGTTGAAAAAAGTGATGAAAAAAATTTTGAAAAATTTCAAAATTACTTTGTACATAATATTAATATAATAAATTTCTTTTTTGAAAATGATTATTTAGTCTCAAACAAAATTACTAAAGCTAATGGTGGTTCAATATTTTTTGATCATAGAAATTTTTTTGGCCAATTTGATTACGCATATTTAGAAAGTGATTTATGGGAAGAAGGTATTGATTTTCACTTTACTCATGGGACCATTAAAGTATCTTTACCTCCAGCTTTTTTGAAAAATCAGCCTGCTAAGGTAGAAATCTATAATGGGAAGAAAAATGAATTCACAAGGCCTTATTTTGATTGGAATTGGTCTTTCAAAAATCAATCAAAAAATTTTATAGATTCAATAATAAATAATACAACAAACATATGTGATGCTCGTAACTCTATCAAAGACTTAGAGGTTATTGAAAAGATTTGGAAGTTAAATTCTTAGCTTAAAATTGCAAGTTTCCTAAATTTATTTTTTAAAATAAATTCAATGTAATTAATCTACTTATTTTTAGTTAATTTATCTAAGAAATAGTCTTACTTTAGAAAATGCGAAATTATTTTTAAAAGGCCAACTTTATTTACGGGTTTACTATTACCAAGTGTTTCTACAGATTGGCCAGCTGCAATAGAAGCTATAAAGAGAGAGAGGTCTCCATTAAATTTATTATATAAACTTATAGATAATAGAGACAATAGAGCATCTCCTGAGCCAATTTTATCTACAACTTGGGCTGCAAATCCAGGACACGTTACTGGTACCTTTGCGCCATCTAAGAGAAAAGCGCCTTCTTTGCCGCTTGTAACCGATATATAATTTGCATTAATTGATTCTTTAAGGGTAGCTGCTAATTCTACTCTATCCCCTTCTCGTTGACGCATTTCGTATTGCAGTTCAGTTTCATTAATAATTAAACAATTAATATCTTTATATTTTCTAATATTATGAGTACCAATATTAGCCGCATTTACTTGGGCATTTAGGCTTATAAACTTGTCTGATTTAGAAATATGATTAGCAATCTTTGGAGTTATAATTCCATGACCATAATCAGAAATAATTACTAAATCATGCTCCTTAGAAAGCTTATTAAAAGCCTCTAAAAAATTTTCTTCTTCCTCTTCATTAAGCATTTCATCATTTATTGAGTAAACACCCAATACTTTTTTTCTATCAACATGATCTACAAATCGTCTTTTAAGAATAGTCGGTGAATTGCTTTTTTGTAAAAAATTAAGCTCAATATTTTCTTCAATATTATTTTCAATAAAAGACTTATATTGATTATTTTCTCCAAGGAAGCTTAATACTGATACACGATTACAAAAACTACTTAAGTGTCTAGCAATAGCAAGTGAGCCACCTAAATATTCTTGTGTTTCCAGATCTCTTAAGACTAAAACAGGCTCTTTCCCAGATTTTCCAAGAGCCTCACAGAAAACATACTGATCAATTATTGTTTCTCCAATCACAAGTACTTTTAGTTTACTTAATCCTTCTATTTTTTCTTTGATTTCTTCAAAGTCATATTTATCTCTTATATTTTTAATAAATAACTTTTGTTCAGCTGAATATAAATTACCATATTTATTCAATAAACTACTTGAGCTAAAGGAAATATCATTAGTGTATATAACTTTACCACCTATTAACTTAACCGCATCCTCTTCATCCGTTATTTTTCCAGTAAGATCAAGCGAATGGTCTTTATAGTCTGGCCCTTTACAGTAAATATTTGGCCGAATAATCTTTATTATTTTTTCAGCAGTTTCTGTTTCATTAGCAACTACATAATCAATTGACTCTAGTGCAGATAAAGCTTCTAAACGAAGAGATGTAGTGAAAGCTGGACGTCCTGGACCTTTATTTACAAATTCATCTGGAGTAATTGAAACTATAAGTATATCTCCAAATGTTTTTGCCTCTTCAAAATGTTTAATATGTCCAATATGAAGAAGATCAAAAACTCCATGGCAGTGGACAATATTTATACCCTCAGACTTTAATTTATTAGAAAGTTGTGAAAGCTCTTCAATTTTTTTAATTTTTTTAATCATTTTTAGCTCAAATATTCAAACCATTGTTCTGTTGCTTTAGCAATAGATTTTTTATCCCATACAGGTGCATCAGCCCAATACTCCATATCATCAAGAAGTATCTCAACTCCTTTCTCTAAACTAACTTTAGGTTTCCAATTTAATAATTTGGTTGCTTTTGAAATGTCTGCCCAAGTACAATCTGGCTCTCCAGGCCTTTTTGGAATATACGTTACCTCTCCACCAAGAAGCTCCACTAAGCGGTTTACACTATAAGTATTGTTTGATCCAATGTTAATAACTTCTCCACTTATATTGCTCTTTGCAGCTGAAATCATTGCATTAACCACATCTGAAACAAAGGTAAAGTCTCGAGTCTGATTTCCATCTCCCACAATAGTATACGGCTTGTTGGATAGTTTTTGAGCCAAGAAGACTCCAAAAACTGCACCATAAGTTCCAGATGTTCTGGCTCTGGGGCCATAAACATTAAAAAAACGAAGAGATATTGCTGGAAGCTTATATAATTGGCACCAATGCATAACGAGCTGTTCTCCAATATTTTTAGTTAAAGCATAGGGATATTGAGGGCGTATAGCGGCTATCTCTTTAGTTGGATAAGCATCAGGAATACCGTAACATGAAGAAGACCCAGCATATATTATTTTTTTAATCTTATACTTTCTACAAGCTTGCAAAACATTAAAAGTGCCATCAACATTTGATCTGTAGTATTCAGTGGGATTTTCTATTGAAGGAACAATATCAGCTAGTGCTGCAAGATGAAAGACCCACTCAGCGTCTTTAAAAATCGATTCGATCTCATCAAAATTAGTAATATCAGCCTCAAAAAAAGTAAATTTAGTACTTTCAACTAAATGGCCAATGTTTTCTTGTCTGCCAACACTCAGATTGTCAATAACGCTAACTTCACAATCCAATTCTATTAGTAAATCAGATAAATGACTTCCTATAAATCCAGCCCCACCAGTCACTACTACTTTCATATAACCCCCATACATTCTTTACAAACTGATTTTCAAAGGAAAAAATTAAATACTCCAAATGAAAACTCATTATTTCTTAAAAAATTTAATAATTAGAACTTTATTGCTATAAAAATAACCTAATACAAGAATTAAGTGAGGTCTTCCAATAGGGTACTTGTATATTAAATACTTTCACTATTTTATCCTTATTCATTAAGGTATTTTTAGGTCTTTGAGCGATGGATGGATATTGTTTAGTTGATATTGACCTAATAGGATGATCAATACCTCCCAATTCAAAAATTTCTTTAGCAAATTCATACCAGCTTACCTCACCTTTACTTGAATAATGATAAATTTCCGTTAACCTTACTTTAGTTTGGAAGTTTTTGTTACTTATTATTTCTATTATTATGCCTGCTAAATCAGATGCATAAGTAGGAGAGCTAAATTGATCATTTATAACATTTAACTCTTTTTTCTTTTTGCCTAACATCAGTACCGTTTTAACAAAGTTGTTACCATATTCTGAATAAAGTGAGCTAGTTCTAATGATAATAACATTGTGCTCAGTATTATTAATTATGTGGCGAATGAGGGATGAGCCTATAAAACCTGCCCCACCAGTAATGAGTATTTTTTTTCATTATTTTTTCAAAAATAGTCCTTTACTTATTAGAAATATAGAAGGGCGAGTTCAAATATGCAAACCAATACGTCTTATAACTTGCCAGTAATTATTTCTTCATTTTTAGTAATGATAACAACAGAAATTAGATTACTCATTTAAAATATATATAAATTTTAGAATTAATTATACTCACCTTACTTTATGCTTATAAAGACAATTTTTCTTGATCGAGATGGGGTTATTAACAGAGAAGTACAATATCTTAATAAAATAGAACAATTTGAATTTATTGATGGTGTTTTTGAGGCATGTCTTCACTTTCAAAAAATTGGCTACAATATTATTATTGTCTCTAATCAATCAGGAATTGGAAGGGGATACTATACTGAAATAGATTATCAATTACTCACTAAATGGATGATTGGTAAATTTAAAGATAAAACTATAAAAATTCTAGATGTACTTCATTGTCCTCATGCTCCAGATGCAGGATGTGCTTGTAGAAAACCAATGCCCGGCATGCTTCTTAAATCGCAACAAAATTATAATATTAATATGAATTTTTCTTGGATGATTGGTGATAAAGAGAGTGACATAATTGCAGCTAAAGCTGCAGGCATTGAGAAGAGTATTTTGGTTCGAAGTGGCCATAAGATTGATGAACCTAACTCATGTGCAATGTTTATACTTGATTCAATAAAAGAATCAATTGACATTATTACTTAAGGATTATAGTACTCTTTATACCAACTCACAAAACTCTCAATTCCTTTTTTAATATTAGTAGAAGGCTTGTAGTTAAATTCTTTCACTAAGTCATCAATATTAGCATAAGTATCAGGGACATCCCCAGGTTGAAGTGGAAGATGCTCTTTTTCAGCTTTTAATTTTAATGCGTCCTCAATAGCAGAAATATAATCTAGCAATTCTACTGGTGAATTATTTCCAATATTATAAACCCTCCATGGAGCTTTTGATGAGCCTGGATCTGGATTATTACCATCCCATAGCTTATTTGACTCTGATGGCTTCTCTAAGACTCGAACTACACCTTCAACGATATCATCAATATATGTAAAATCTCTTCGATGTTTACCATAATTAAATACTTGAATTTTTTCACCTGATAGTATTGCCTTAGTAAACTTAAAAAGAGCCATATCTGGACGGCCCCATGGCCCATAAACTGTAAAAAATCTTAATCCTGATGTTGGTAAATTGTACAAGCTACTATAAGTATGTGCCATTAATTCATTGGCTTTCTTACTTGCAGCATAGAGGCTCATTGGGTGATCCACATTATCATGAATTGAAAAAGGCATGTTAGTATTAGAGCCATACACTGAACTGCTTGATGCATAAACAAGATGACCAACACGATTATGCCGACAACCTTCAAGAATATGAGAAAAACCAACTATATTAGTATTAATATATGCAAGAGGATTTTCAATTGAATATCTTACTCCAGCCTGAGCAGCTAAATTAACCACTCCTTCAAACTGATGGTCTTTAAACAAAGATTCAACCAATTTTTTATCCTCAATATCCATTCGAATATGGGTGTAATTTGGATGATTAAGATGACGACTCAGCCTTGCTTCTTTGAGTTTAGGATCATAATAATCATTATGATTATCAATGCCAACTACTTCATCCCCTTGTTTTAATAAGGCCAATGACAATGCAGATCCAATAAAGCCAGCTGACCCAGTTACTAATACTTTCATATTCCCTCTAATCAGAATTAAATAAATCTCTTGTATAAACTTTGTCTACAACATCTTTAATCTCATCAGTCATTCTGTTAGCAACAATTAAATCAGCTATTTCTTTAAACTCATTCAAATTAGATATAACTTTTGATTGAAAAAAATCACCTTCAAGAAGCATCGGCTCATATACTATTACCTCTATACCTTTAGCCTTAACACGCTTCATAATGCCCTGTATGGACGATGATCTAAAATTATCTGACCCACTCTTCATTGTTAAACGATAAATTCCTACAATTTTAGGATTCTTTTTAATAATAGAGTCAGAAATAAAATCTTTACGAATTGAGTTTGCATCAACAATTGCACTAATTAGGGAATTTGGCACATCTTGATAGTTCGCTTTTAGTTGCTTCGTATCTTTTGGCAAGCAATAACCTCCATAGCCAAATGATGGATTATTATAGTGGGAGCCTATTCGAGGATCCATTCCTACTCCATCGATTATTTGCTTAGAGTCTAAGTCATGAGCCTCAGCATAAGAATCAAGCTCATTAAAATAAGCAACTCTCATTGCAAGATAAGTATTAGAAAACAATTTAACTGCTTCAGCTTCAGTTGAATGAGTAAGTAACACTTCAATATTATCTTGTAATGCTCCCTCAACAAGCAAGTCAGCAAAGGCTTTACCCTTATCAGATTTCTCACCCACAATCACGCGTGATGGGTATAGGTTATCAAGAAGCGCACTACCCTCCCTTAAAAACTCTGGTGAAAAAATAATCTTATCATAATTAAACTCTTTTTTAATGCGATTTGTATAGCCCACTGGGACTGTCGATTTAATTATGATAATAGCTTTATTATTAATACTAATAACGTCACCAACAACTTTCTCAACTGATGTTGTATTGAAGTAATTTGTATCTATATCATAATTAGTTGGCGTAGCAATAATTACATAATTAGCATCAATATAAGCATCTTTTTTAATAGTAGTTGCTGATAAATTAAGATTTTTATTTTTAAGAAAATCTTTTATTTCAGAATCTTCAAGGGGTGAAATTTTGTTATTGATTTGTAAAACTCTTGCTGCATCAATGTCAAGAGCAACTACTTCATGATTTTGCGCTAAAAGAACAGCATTAGCTAACCCGACATACCCAGTACCTACAATAGTAATTTTCATAATTTTAAATCTCAAATTTCTAAATCTATTTTAACTACATCATCAACTTTAATTTCATTAATACTAAAATCATCTTTAGTTAAATTAAATTTATCAACTTCAGAGCTTGATTCCAATACTTTATGGAATTGTGTTTGAAAAAAACCATACTGATTGATGTTTATCCAAAAGAGCTATTAAGGGCTTATTTAAACCCCAAAATATATGAGTTTACCAAGTGTCATTCCCAATTATTAATTGTGCATGTTCAATAATAAGTATTAAATCATCTTAGAAAGAGAATTAATATATTTTGATTTATTTCAAAGCCACTCTGATGAATCTCTTTCTTCAGCAGCACCCAAAGTAACAAAGCATTTTTTGTAGCTTTTCAGCTAATTCTAAATACTTTTCTTGTGGATAATTTCGACTTTTCCAAGTAGAACTAATTATAAATAAAATATAAGGTTATTCTAGAATCGGAAATTTATTTCTTGAACATAAAATTTTTCTTTAACTAAAAGCTCTTTTTTTGATG
>Ga0209482_1001063_pt1 | contig 20517 bp, 18 predicted proteins | sample CoawatmetaG10DNA_FD_187512 | JGI IMG/M metagenome (GOLD analysis project Ga0209482, IMG submission 187512) | Marine microbial communities from the West Antarctic Peninsula - Coastal water metaG104-DNA (SPAdes) (version 2) | ecosystem: Environmental > Aquatic > Marine > Coastal ...
TCCAAGGGAAGAGGCGGGATATTCTGCTCAGCTCTTTCTTGTTCGTGTATTTTGTATTCGTTTAACATGCGGGTGTATCTCCTAAAAATCATTTTACTCTTATGAATCAGGGGCTTCCACTAAAAATACAGATTTTATTTTAAAATGGGTTATTATTTGCAATAACTATGCTTAAAAACCGCTCAACAACTCCTTGCCTAGGTATTTGCTCTACCACATACGGTGACGACGTCTGTAAAGGGTGTAAAAGGTTTGTTCATGAAATCATTAATTGGCCTAAGTATTCAATGGATGAGAGGGCAGTTATCAATGATCGTCTAGAAAAATTTAAGATTATTATTCTAAAAGACAGGTTTAAAATTCAGGATAGAGACCTTTTTTCATTCAAACTCAAAGAAAATGCTATTAATTATAATAATTCCCTCGATCCTCTAACATGGATATTCGATTTATTTAGAGCTTCTGGATCCCAAGAACTTGATCTCGCCCAATTTGGTATTTCACAACTTCAGAACTTTAATCCAAAAACTATCAAAGATGAACTCAATAAAGAGCTCCTAGAATTATCCGAAGCTCATCATCAAAGGTACTTTAAAGAAGCTTAACCAAAGTCCTTTAGCATCGCTTTTAATTCTAGTGAATGTTGCTCTTCTTCTTGAATCATACCTCTAGCATATTCTTCTAAGTAAATAGAACGGTCTGCAACACTTCCAAGTAATTTTTTATATAGCCCCAATGCATGTAATTCATGACCTAAACTTTCTTGCAAAATGTTCTCTATTGAATGTTTATGAGTCTCCTCGATTTTTGCAATTCTCTGACTAGGATGTCCATCTAATCCTGCGATTAATTCACCAGCTTGCTGGGCATGTAGTAAAGACTCAGTAGCTTGCTCTTTTAAGAAAGTAACAATTGGCAATCTATAAGGGCCGCTCACCATCATTGAGGAGTGTGTGTATCGAACAACACCAGCTAATTCATATTCCATTATCTCATTTAATATTACGCAAACTTCTGGTGAGTTTAATTCTTTCATTTCCATGGTTTATCTCCTTTAAGACAGCTATTTATGGGCTAATTACCAATAATATAGGCTATCTATTAAATTATGTAAAGTACTGATATAAGGTATTTATTTAATGATTATCATTCTCATTCAGCTTTTAATGCTTTAGTTTGTGATTGGAAGTTCATACCAATTAGTTGTATACCTGGGAGAGGTCATATTCTGCTTCATAGGTGACCATTGTGTGGTGTTCTGGGAGGCAAAATAAATCTGGGTTTCATGGTTATTTAGACGATCAATGTATTCCATAAATTTAGCATTATCTTTAGGCTCATTAGGATCCTTAAATAATGAATATTGTTTGGAGCTTTCATTTGAAAACCTTCCTAGCAAGATACCTGCTTTTGCATAATCATATCCAGGTTTAAAGATAGGCACTAAAGCTCTTTTTGCTGCGCTTAAAATATCCCTTGTATCGTTTGTGGGAGTAAATAGTTCTATAGTTTTATGACCTGAATATTGAGGCTTATGATCACTAAAAGGACTCGTTCTTATAAATACAGTAACTTGAGAACATTTCTGTTTTTCATTTCTTAGTTTCTCAGATGCTCTCGTGGCAAAATTACTTACAATAGGCTTTAAAGTTTCCAAATCAAGCACTCTTGTACCAAAGCTACGGCTCACCACAATCTGTTTTTTTGCAGACATATTATCTTCTATATTGAGACATCTTTGACCTCTGAGCTCCCTAACCGTTCTCTCCAGAACAACACTAAAGTTTCGTTTTATGCGCTGAGGATCGATATCGGCCAATTGAAGAGCATTGGTAATCTTAGCTTTATTGAGATGTTCAGTAAGTTTTCTACCAACACCCCAGACTTCATTCACTGGAGTATTAGCTAGAGCATGTCTAATTTGATTTTGTGTAGAAAGCCTATGAACTTTAGTTGGAATATTTAATCGCTTAACTTCGTTAATAGCTATTTTTGTTAATGTTTTAGTAGGAGCAATACCTACACGGACAGGAACGCCGGTCCATTGTTTAATTAGACCTCTCATATGGCAGCTAAAATCATATAGATCATAGTTCTTTTCTAAAGTATCTAAGTCTAGAAAAGCTTCATCGATGCTATAAATTTCTATCCTGGGGACGAATCCTTCAAGGATATTCATTACTCTAGATGACATATCTCCATAGAAGGTGAAGTTAGATGAGAAAACTACTCCGCCTTGGGCAAGAAAAGATTTTTTTACTTTAAACCAAGGTACGCCCATACCTATTCCCAATTTCTTTGCTTCAGCGCTACGAGCAATGACACAACCATCATTATTAGAAAGAACAACTATGGGTATGTTTTTTAGATCAGGTCGGAAGACTCTTTCACAGGACGCATAAAAGCTATCGCAATCTACTAACGCAAGAGCCATTAAAATTTATTAATAGCTGCGGTAACAGTTCCTACTATTTCTAATTCTTGACCGTGATTAATAAAGATAGGAGGGTACTCAGGATTATCTGGCATTAAGCACATTTTTGGCTTGAGCTTTAATCGCTTGCAGACAAACTCTCCATCAAGAGAAGCAACAACAATACTGTCATGCTTCGGTTTGATGCTTCTATCAACAACTAGAACAGCTTGATCGGTTATTCCAGAGCCAATCATTGACTGACCTTGAGCTCGTACTAAAAAAGTTGCGGCCCCATTCTTAATAAGATGTTTATTTAAATCAATCGGACTTTCAATATAATCGCTTGCAGGGCTGGGGAACCCTGCATGCACAGACTCAAGAAAATAGGGCACAAATATCGCCGGCAGATTTTCTTCAGAAATTTTTCCGATGTAGTTGACTTTCATATGGATTTTTTATAAATACTGTACAAATATACAGTATTAATTTAATCATGACAATATATTTTTGCTTAACAAATGTGCGGCATTATGTTTATTGTATTTTGATAATTTTGTGTAGAATATATCTATGTTTAATTTTTCTAAAGTACTTCCTTCGGTAGCTAATAATGAACTTGATAGTCCAAAAATAGCTTTATGGGCCTTTATATTATTTACAGCGCTCATGACTTGGCGTTCTATCATGCATATGCTTTTTGAGTCCTGGGGGCTTCATGGTATTGCAAACTTTATTGTCTTAACTGGAGATCCTGATCCAATGCCGGTGATCTACAGATTTTTTTCAATGTGGGGGTCAGCTCAACTTCTTTTTTGTCTTGTGTGTTGGACAGTAATTTTTAAATATAAATCTCTCATACCTTTAATGAATATATTTTGGATGATGGATTGGGGGCAGAGGCTATTTATTTATCCCTTTATTAGGGAGGATATAACTGTCATAGGCTTATATACCGACAACCTTACCCCAGGATCAGAGCTAGCCCCGATAGGATTCGCAATAACCGTGTTGCTGTTTTTAATATCTGTAGCTAACAAAAAGAAGAAGTAATTATAAAGACCTAGATTTATTTTATTAATTATTAGCTTATTAGTAAGGCCAGTAACTAGGAAATAGAAAATTTCTCTAGACTAAACTCTTGGTCGTCAATTGATAAGAACCATCCATCAGCTCCCCAGTCACCAAGAACTATTCTTTTAGAAGAATTAATTTCATGTATGCCAGGTCTGTGAGTATGACCGTGTATAAAAAGATTTGGATTATGCTCAGCTATAAAGCTCTCAACCGCTGCAGTATTTACATCTGTAATGGTTTTAGATTTTTCAGCTGTTGCCTCTTGGCTAGCATCTCTCATTGAAGCTGCAATTTCTTTGCGTTCAGTTAAATCTTTTTGAAGAAAATTAGACTGCCATGCCTCAGTACGAACTTGATCTCTAAATGCTATGTAATCAGTATCATCAGTACATAGAAAATCACCATGACTTAGAACAACATTTTGCCCATTAATATCTAGCGAATATGGATCAGGTAATATTGTTATCCCTGTATCTTCTGCAAAAGATTTACCAATTAAGAAATCTCTATTCCCATGAATAAAAAATGTCTCAGGACCATTGGTTGTAAATATAAGAAGGGCTTTTTTTATCTCTTGGTAGAGAGGGGTGTCATCATCATCACCAATCCAGGCTTCAAAAAGATCGCCTAAAATATAAAGATGAGTACAAGCCTCTTTTGATTCGTTTAAAAATACAAAAAAGGCCTGAGTAAGTTCTGGGTGCTTATCGCTTAAATGGAGGTCTGATATAAAGCGTGGCTTCATTCAGTAACAGTAACAGACTCTATAGTAATAGTCTCAACAGGAACATCCGAATGTCCACCAGTGTTACCAGTTGCAACATCAGCAATTTGATCTACCACGTCCATACCTTCAGATACTTTTCCAAAAACTGCATATCCCCAGCCTTGTGCATTTTCACCAGTATGATTTAAGAATCCATTATCTTTATGGTTAACAAAAAATTGACCAGTAGCTGAATGAGGGTCATTAGTTCTTGCCATGGCAACAGTTCCACGATCGTTTGTCAGTCCATTGTTTGCTTCATTTTGAATTGGAGCAGTTCCACTAGATTTATTACTCATATCAGCGTTTAAACCACCGCCTTGAACCATAAATCCATTGATCACTCTGTGAAAGATAGTTCCTTCGTAGTATCCAGATTTTGCTATAGCAACAAAATTTGCAACAGTAATGGGCGCTTTTTCACCATCTAATTCAAGATGTATATCTCCAGCAGAAGTTTTAATAGTTACCTGTGTCATGCTCGTTTCCTCAATAATTGGTGTTACAGCCTCATCCTCTTTTTTAGAACAAGAATTAAGAACCAATGCCAGGGCAAGGGTACATAAAACTGGTTTTAATATAGCGTTCATTTTGTAGACTTAGCTTTAAATTTAAAAATGTGATTTTATCATTAAAAATCATAGTTGAGCATGTAGTCTCTAAATTGATCTTTTATAATTTTTTTATCTAAGCCAAACTCATCCAATGAGTATTGATGATCGGACTTAGTATTGCCTTGATTCTGTGAAAGATAGCTTTCAATATTGTTTTCAGTCTCAATAGTCATATCAAAACCTAATTGCAAATAAATATTCTTAATTTGATTGAGCGGGCTTTGAATAAAATCATGATAATTTATATCAATAATTTGATTTGAAGAAAGCTGTTTTCTATCTTCCATCCCTTTATTAAGATTATGATTCCAAAAATCTATAACAGTCTTCCCGATATCATTAGTATTAACTTTTCTAGAAAAAGCTGATCTGACATTCTTTGTTAGGCTGCAAAAAGAACCGACCGAATCAGTGGGATCTCTATGGATATGAATAAATTTTGCATTCGGATAGGTTTTCAAAATTTCAGGAAGATGCCCTATGTGACTTGGATCTTTAAGCAGCCATCTCTTAGGCTTGCCATTCAACTCCAGGGCTTGAAAAAATCTCTTATGCCACATGAAAACTGAATCAAAAGAGCAATATTTTAAGTAGTCTATGTACTCAGGAACATCGGCCATACACATGTATACAAAGCTTCTAACATTCATCGTAGCTATCTGTTCACATTCTTCAGGGGTATTAGCTCTTATGGTATGCATAGCTCTTAACTTTGGTATTAAGGTCTTTGCTAGTTTTAACTCTCTATTAATCTTTCTTTCTCTTTTATATTCCTCTTTCTCATTCTTAGTAATGGGAAGGGGGCTCATTATTTCCCAATAAAGAGGAGATCTGTGAGCCACATCAAGAGAGAGGAGGTTAAATAGGAAAGTAGTCCCTGATCTAGGTAGTCCAATTACAAAGACAGGGTCAGATGGTTCGGAGAAGCTATTGTTCAGATGGAGTTGTTCTAAATCTCTTCTTACTTTCAATCTATTTTTTAGCTGATGATTAAAAGCAATTTTTCCAAATTGGTTGAATTTATTATTTTTATTTAATGAATGAATAAGAATTTCTAGAGGTTCAAGATAATCCTCTTCACCCAACTTGCCATTCAGACCTCTGAGCATGGACTTAATAGTAAATTGTTGTTTCACAATATTGATCACCCCTATTAACTATAAGATACTCTTAATTAAGTTAATGCTCAATTTTAATTAATGCGAGCAGTTCCCCAGTAGTTGTAACCTGCAAAGCTAGGTGTGCTTGGTAAGTACATTTGCTCCATATCTTCTATTTCAAAACCAGCAGAGGTAATCAGTTCAGGAATATTCCTATTCAGATGACAGCCGCCAGCAATCTTTCCCCAAACTGGATCTATTCTTCTTTGCCATTTAGCAACTTTAGGATCTGGAGCTATTCCATGCTCACAAAAGATTAATCTTCCGTCAGGTTTTAATACTCGAAGCATTTCTTTATTTGCTTCCATGACTTCTGGAATGGTGCACATGGTGTAAGTAATCAAAACAGTATCTACATGATTATCAGGAAGGGGTATATTTTCAGCGCCACATAGAATGAATTCAACATCAACCTTATGTTCCTTGGCAACATCTTTTGCAAGGTTATTAAGTTCTACTGATGGATCAAGGCCAATAACTCTATCGATCTTTGTCATATCATAAAACGGAATATTAAGACCTGAACCAATTCCAACATCTAGCACGATGCCTTTTGCTAAAGGAACAACTTTTTTTCTTTGATAATTGATTGGCTTAGAGCCACAAGTGCAGTTTAAAAATTTAGGCAAGACATACTTATCATACAAACTCATAGCTAAAGTATATTGCAAAAATATAAAACTATTTACTTAGATATAAAAAACTTATTAAAATTTGAATTCACTGTATTAAAAATAATAATCTTTAATTACAATGAAATGGCTCCCGAAGTTGGGATCGAACCAACGACCAATTGATTAACAGTCAACTGCTCTACCGCTGAGCTATTCGGGAACGCGGACGTGCATTATAAGTAATTTTTAACACAGAAGTAAATGACAAAATCACTAAAGGTTGTATCTAATTTCGAACCAGCAGGAGCTCAGCCTGAAGCTATCAAAAGTTTAGTGGCTGGTTTGGAGGATGGATTGCTTCACCAGACCCTTTTAGGAGTTACTGGGTCAGGTAAAACCTTCACTATGGCCAAGGTTATTGAGGAAACTCAAAGACCAGCAATTATCATGGCGCACAACAAAACTTTAGCTGCGCAGCTCTATGGTGAGTTCAAGGATTTCTTTCCAGAGAATTCTGTAGAGTACTTTGTATCTTATTACGACTATTATCAGCCGGAAGCTTATGTCCCAACATCTGATACCTATATAGCAAAAGATGCATCTATTAATGAGCACATAGAGCAGATGAGACTATCAGCAACCAAGGCACTGCTAGAAAGAAAGGACACTATAGTCATAGCCACGGTATCTTCAATCTATGGACTAGGAGCTCCTGAGTCCTATTTAAAAATGGTAGTTCATTTAGATAGAGGAGATGTAATCAATCAAAGAGACTTCTTACGACGTCTTTCAGCATTGCAATACACTCGAAATGATATGGATTTTAGAAGAGCAACTTTTAGAGTTCGTGGCGATACTATTGATATCTATCCTGCTGATTCAGATAGTGAAGCATTACGAATAGAATTATTTGGTGATGAGATTGAAAAGCTGGCATGGTTTGATCCAATCACAGGAGCTATTATTAATGAAGTACCAAGAGCAACTATTTTCCCAAAGACACATTACGTTACTCCTAAAGAAACAGTTTTAAATTGTATTGATAGTATTAAAGAAGAGCTAAAAGAAAGATTAGATTATTTAAGATCTATTAATAAGTTAGTTGAGGCGCAAAGACTTGAAGAAAGAACTAACTACGATATAGAAATGATGAGAGAGCTTGGTTACTGTCAGGGTGTTGAAAATTATTCGAGGTATTTATCAGGAAGAGACCCTGGCCAATCGCCACCATGTCTATTTGATTATATTCCTAAGGATGCCATTGTTTTTATCGATGAATCTCATGTTTCAGTGCCCCAAATAGGAGCTATGTACAAAGGTGACCGCTCAAGGAAGGAAACCCTTGTAGAATATGGCTTTAGACTACCTTCTGCCATGGATAATAGGCCGTTAAAGTTCGAAGAATGGGAGCTTGTAGCGCCTCAGAGAGTCTATGTATCAGCCACGCCCAGTAGGTATGAAAAAGAGCATCAAGATAACCTTGTTGAGCTATTAATTAGACCAACAGGACTCACAGATCCTGAGGTAGAAATACGTCCAGCTAGCAACCAGATAGATGACGTCATAGGTGAGTGCAACGAAAGAATTGCTATGAAGGAAAGAGTCCTTATCACCACTCTTACAAAAAGAATGGCCGAAGATCTTACAGATTATTTATTTGAAAATGGCATTAAGGCCAGATACATGCACTCAGATACTGATACCGTTGAACGTGTGGAAATTATTCGCGATTTAAGACTTGGCGTATTTGATGTCCTGGTTGGAATTAATTTACTTCGTGAAGGTTTGGATATTCCAGAGGTTAGTTTAGTTGCAATTCTTGATGCGGATAAAGAAGGATTTCTTAGATCAGAAACAACTATGATTCAGACTATTGGAAGGGCAGCTAGAAACTTAAGAGGGAAGGCTATCTTATATGCCGATAGAATGACGGGCTCTATGGAGCGAGCAATTGCTGAAACCGACAGAAGAAGAGCTATTCAAGAAAAGTACAACGCAGAAAATAATATCACCCCAAAATCCATAACGACCAAAATAAAAAATATTATGGAAGGTGCAAGATTAGTTAAAGGAAAAGATAAAGTCAGGAAGGAAGATATTGAAAAATCTCTACCTTTTAAAATCAAAGATGACTCAATTAAAAACCTAGGTGAGAGTATTAAAAAGATAGAAGATCAAATGTATATCTACGCAAAAGAAATGGAGTTTGAGAAAGCAGCTCAGTGTAGAGATAAGATAAAATATCTTAAAAGAAGGTTAATCGATCTTTAGAATCTGTACATGAATGTGCCGCCATTAAGTCATAGTAATTCTTAATTCTGTAAACATAATCTATGGCTTGTTGCCCTCTAGAATAATTATTTACGTCAACAAGATTTACATCCTCACCATTAATTTGTTTAAGCTTATCCTCTATATCAAACCATGTTAATTCTGATGGAATCTTATCAATCGTTTTAGATATATTGATAATATTAGTAGGTCCAAGATTATAACTAGCTAGAACTATAGATAATTGATCTCCGGTAGTTTTTCCGTAAATATTCTTATCCATTAAAATGGCCAAATATCTGGCGCCACCTTTAATATTTTGCTCAGGGTTTAATCTTTTTTCAACACCAACTAGGGCTGCAGTTTCAAGAGTAACCATCATCATGCCTCTAACACCCATATTAGATTGTGCTCTTGGATCCCATTGAGATTCTTGAAAGGATATGGCTGCTAGCAAGTCTGTATTTATGGAAGTTTCAAGAGATGCTTCATCAAACATTTCTCTATAAAGTGAGTAGCGAGTTTCTAAAAGTTTTGAAAATTTTTGTTGAGCAAAGTTATTTAATGGAGAGTTTTTATAAACTTCATTAAGCTGACTTTCGCATAATTCTGCTTGCCTCTTTTCTTGGTCAAAATAATCACAAGCACTCAAAAGTAATATCGTTGATATGCTAAAAAAAACTTTAAAGATATTAGTCATTTTTAATTATTTTTTATAAAAGACTTTATAATTGCTCTATACAATATTTCAGACCGAGAGAAGTGTCAAAGACTAATACCTTTATATTGCAGGGCAAGAAAAGTTTTTCAGACTCCAAGCTTGAGCAACTTAATCTCGACTTCAACAAATTTAATAATCAGGAAGCTCAAATTACTTCGAGTGAGATTTATATTCTTGCTTCTAGTAATGAAAAACTAAATTTAGAAGAACTTAAAAATATATTAGATGCTGAAGATTTAATGAAGTCATTTTCATTTTTAATTGGCCCTAGATCAGGAACAATTTCACCCTGGTCATCAAAGACAGAAGATATTATTAAAAATGTAGGCGCAAAAGATGTCGATAGAGTTGAGAGATTTTATGGTTTCGATGTCTCAACATTTGAAAATAACTCAAATTTAGATTTATCCATGTTTTTTGATCGTATGACTCAAGCTATCTATTCAGATTTTAATGATTGCAAAGATTTCCTTAACAACAACCCTCAGAGATCGGTAAGTATCATTGATATTATTAATGGAGGTGTTAATTCTCTTAAAGAAGCAAATAAGAAATTTGGCTTTGCTTTAAGCCAAGAGGAAATTGATTATCTTTTCAATTTTTACTCACAAGCAGTCAGAAACCCTACAGATGCTGAGTTAATGATGTTTGCTCAAGCCAATTCAGAACACTGCCGTCATAAGATATTTAACGCAGAATGGACTGTAGATGGCGTTTCTAAGGACAATACACTGTTTGATCTAATTAAAGAGACAAGCAAGCAATCACCTAAAGGAGTTATATCAGCCTACAAAGATAATGCGGCTATTACAGAAGGTGAAGAGGTAGAACGACTTAATCTTAATGATGAAAATAAATATGATTTTGTATCTGACAAACTTAACTCAACTATTAAAGTAGAAACTCATAATCATCCTACGGCAATTTCTCCTTATCCAGGTGCGGCAACAGGTTCTGGGGGTGAGATAAGAGATGAAGGTGCGACAGGTAGAGGCGCTAAGCCAAAAATTGGATTAGTTGGGTTTAATGTTTCTAGCTTAAGAATTCCATCCCTTAATCGAATCTGGGAGGGCGATGAGCATAAGCCAGAGAGAATTGCATCGCCTTTAGATATTATGATTGAAGCTCCTATTGGCGCAGCAGCTTTTAATAATGAATTTGGCCGACCTTCAACACTTGGTTATTTTAGGTCTTTTGAAACTGCTTTTAATTCAGAGCATAAAGCTTTCGGATATCACAAACCTATTATGTTAGCTGGCGGTATTGGCGAAATTAGAGATAGAAATAACTTTAAGCTCCAGATAGCTGAGGATTACCATGTCGTCGTATTGGGAGGTCCAGCAATGTTAATTGGTCTTGGAGGAGGGGCAGCTTCATCAGTATCCTCAGGTGATAGCGACGAGAACCTAGATTTTGCATCAGTTCAAAGAGATAACGCTGAAATGGAAAGAAGATGCCAAGAAGTTATTAATATCTGCTCATCACAAGACGAGAGTTTTATAGAGTTTATCCATGATGTTGGCGCAGGAGGCCTATCTAACGCCATACCTGAACTTGCTAAGGACTCTGATTTAGGTGTTTATATTGAGCTAGATAAAATTCCTAATTCTGATAAATCTATGTCTCCTATGGAGATTTGGTCCAACGAATCTCAAGAGAGATATGTCATGGCAATCCATCCGGATAATAAGAATGCATTTGAAAATATTTGTAAAAGAGAAAGATGCGTATATGCATTTGTAGGAATAACGACCCTCGAGCAGTCAGTTAAGCTTTATGACTCAAGAACTGACTCATATCCTGTGGATGTTCCGCTTTCTATGCTTTTTGGAGATCTTCCAATTACAGATATTTCAGTTAAATCTCAAAAACCTTTAGTAATTAATGAATCAAATCCAGGTGATTATTCTTTTGCAGAGTCGCTTACAAGAGTTCTTCAACATCCAACAGTTGCAAGTAAATCCTTTCTAATAACTATTGGAGACAGAACGGTCGGCGGTATGGTGGCTAGAGATCAGTTTATTGGTCCTTATCAAGTTCCTGTTTCTGATTATTCTATGAGCTTAAGGTCGTTTACTTCGAATTCAGGAGAAGTTCTGACAATTGGTGAAAAGCCAACACTTGCAACCAATAACCCAGCTGCATCGATGAGAATGGCAATGGCTGAAGCTCTCACTAATATGTCAGGTGTATTTATTAAAGGACTAGATCAAGTTCAAGTCTCAGCAAACTGGATGGCTGCAACAGGGGAAGAGGTTGAGGATATTGCTTTAAGAGAAGGAGTTGAAGCGTTATCTAAATGTTGTGTTGATTTAGATATATCTGTTCCAGTCGGCAAAGATTCCTTATCTATGAGAACAAAATGGGATGAAGGTTCGGTTGAGCATGTCGTAAAAAGCCCTCTATCTGGAGTAATTACAGCAATGGCTCCGGTAGCGGATGTTCAGATCTCAATTACGCCTGAATTAAATACAAAGAAATCATCAAAAATTATTCATGCAACTCTTAATAATAATAAAAGATTAGCTGGCTCTATTTTTTCTGAAGTGAGTCAATCTAGTTATCTAGATACACCTGATGTTGATGACATGACAGCTTTTAAAGAGATGTTTAATGCAATTCAATATCTTGTAGCACAGAATAAAATTCTTGCCTTGCATGATGTTTCCGATGGTGGTCTGGCAGCCTCATTACTAGAAATGGCTTTCACCAAAAAAATTGGTATGGATATATTAATCAAGGATCTTGATGCAAAAGATTTAAATAGGTATTTCTTTTCTGAGGAAATAGGCTTGGTACTTCAGGTAGATGATGCTCACATAGATGAGGTCTCTAGTGTCCTTATCTCGGCAAGCTCAATTGTAAATATAGTAGGAAATATATCCGCTTCAAAAGAATTCACTATCAGTAATTCTACTGATAACTTTTACAAAGAATCTATTACAGTGCTAGAGAAACATTGGAGAGAAGCATCTCATGCTATTCAAGCTATAAGAGATAATCAATCTATTGCAGATTCTGAGTTAGAACTTCTCGATGATGATAATTACACCGGTTTGTATTCAAAAGAATCATTCGATGGAGCTAATCTAAAAACTTTTCATATTAGTAAAACAAAACCTAAAGTTGCTGTACTAAGAGAACAAGGTGTAAATGGCCAAATGGAAATGGCTGCTGCATTTACTTTGGCAGGTTTTGAGGCAGTAGATGTTCACATGCAAGACCTTCTTGATAATAAAGTTAATTTAAAAGACTTCAATGGATTAGCTGCCTGCGGTGGTTTCTCATACGGTGATGTTCTGGGTGCAGGGGGTGGCTGGTCTAAAACAATTCTTCATAATAATTTGGTAAAAGATCAATTCGAAAGCTTTTTTAATAACGAAGCTACGTTTACTTTAGGAGTTTGCAATGGATGTCAGATGGTCTCTAAATTAAAAGATATCATCCCTGGAGCAGATTACTGGCCGAGCTTTGAGAAAAATCTTTCAGACCAATTTGAAGCAAGATTAGCCCAAGTCAAGATTACAAAGAGTGATTCAATTCTTCTTTCAGGTATGGAGGGTTGGTCTATGCCAATCGCATCAGCGCATGGAGAAGGGCTTGCCAAATTTAATGAAGGTGACTTGGAGCAATTAAGAAATTCTAATCAAGTGGCATTAAATTTTGTAGATTCAAACGGAGCAAATACTGAGACCTATCCACTTAATCCTAATGGCTCTGTTGATGGAACCTCAGGAATAACAGCAGCAAATGGAAGAGTAACTATAATGATGCCTCATCCCGAAAGAGTGTTTAGAAAACTTCAGTTAAGCTGGAAACCAGAGCATTGGAATGAATACTCGCCATGGATGCAAATTTTTATTAATGCTAAAAAGTTTAGCGAGAACTCTTAACTACCAAAGATTAATATCTTCATCTCTGAATATAAAGTTACCTGTTTTAACATCTTCTAGGTATAGCTTTAAAGTCCTTTCAACAGTAGGGAAGGCTAGTTCATCCCATAATATTTCATCTTCACTGAATAATTTTACTTCCATGCTTTCTGAAGTAGGTCCAAAATTTTCATCAAGAAGATCGGCTAGGTAAAATAAGTGAACTTGGTTGATATGCGGCAAACTAAACATTGTGTATGGCATTATTACTTTTGCCTCAGACATAGTTTCTTCCATAGTCTCTCTTAGAGCGCCAACTTTGAGGGTTTCAGCATTTTCCATAAACCCTGCTGGAAGTGTCCAAAGACCTTTCCTAGGATGTATATTTCTTTTTGCCATTAATATTTTACCGTCTCTAATACAAAGAGCACCTACTATCATATTTGGGTTGGTGTAAAAGATATTATTACAATCAGGGCAGCAATATCTTTTGATATTATCGTCTTTTGGAGTTTTAAATTCTATTTTTGAGCTTCCGCAATCTGAACAGTATTTCAATTTTGTACCTTAAATAATAAAGAATATGAATGCTTAAGAAGTTAAACTTAGCAATATGATAGACAGCATAAAGCAAAAGCTTGAAAAATTAAATCCTCTAAAGCTCACTGAATATAAAAAAGCAGGAGTTTTTATAGGTATTTTGCACTATGGAGAATACCTAAAAGATCCTGAGATTATTTTTACACAAAGGTCTTCTTTAGTTTCCACTCATCCAGGTGAGGTAAGTTTTCCTGGCGGAAAGTGGGAAGAAGGAGATATTGACCTTTATGACACTGCGGTTAGGGAGTCTTTTGAGGAAATAAACCTTGATAGAGATGGTATTACTAAGTTGGGTTCATTAAATTTCTTAATCTCAAGACATAAAATTGAAGTCCATCCATACATAGGATTAATCAATAGCCAACAAAATCTAATAGCTAACGAAGAAACGGAAGTCATATTCTCAGTACCTTTAAGTTTTTTATTAAACAAAGCCAATGTTGAATATCATGAAATGGATAGAAATAATCTAAAGATAAAGATCCCTAGTTGGGTTTATAATGAACATAGGATATGGGGACTAACTGCTATGATTACAGCAGATTTTTTAAATACTTGTTTTAATGCAGGCATAGAGACTGATTTAGATGGCATCAGGAATCAATATGATAATTAGCTTAGAGGATAAAATATTACAAACAGAAGGTAATGACTTTTGGATTGCACCTAATGCAACGGTTATAGGCGATGTATATCTATCGAAAGATTCAAGTATTTGGTTTAATGCAATCTTAAGAGCTGATAACGAGCAAATATTTATCGGAGAAGGTTCAAATATTCAAGATGGCTCTGTCATACATACTGATCCAGGCTTTAAATGCACTATTGGCAAGTACGTTACTGTTGGCCATATGGCAATGCTTCATGGCTGTGAAATTGGCGATGGAAGCCTTATAGGAATAGGCTCTGTAATTTTAAACGGTGCAAAAATTGGTAAGAACTGTATTATTGGTTCTAAGGCCTTAGTTACTGAGGGAATGGAAGTTCCGGATGGGTCCATGGTTTTAGGAATACCAGGTAAGATTAAAAAAAGCTTATCACCGGAAGAGCAAGAGATGGTTCCATTAGGAGCACATCACTATATAGAGAACTATAAAAAATATAAAAATTTACTAGATAATTAAATTATGAATACCAGTGAAATCAGAGAAACATTTCTAAATTTTTACAAATCAAAAGATCATCAGATTGTCGATTCTAGTTCTTTAATTCCAGTTAATGATGACACTCTATTATTTACAAACGCTGGAATGGTTCAATTCAAAGATGTATTTCTTGGAACTGAGAAAAAGAAATATGTAAAAGCTACATCCTCTCAAAGATGTATAAGAGCTGGTGGAAAACACAATGATCTTGAAAATGTTGGATATACATTAAGACATCATACTTTCTTTGAAATGTTGGGTAATTTTAGTTTCGGAGATTATTTCAAAGAAGATGCTATTAAGTATGCATGGGAATTTCTAACTGAAGTTCTCAAATTAGAAGAAGATAAGTTATGGATATCTGTATACAAAGATGACGATGAGGCAGCAAAAATTTGGGAAGAAGTTATTGGAGTAAATCCTAATAGGATTGTCAGGCTAGGAGATGAAGATAACTTTTGGTCTATGGGCGAAACAGGTCCTTGCGGACCATGCTCAGAAATATATTACGATCACGGAGATCATATAGAGGGAACTCCTCCTGGTTCAGATGGAGATGAGGGCGATAGATTCGTTGAAATATGGAATCTTGTATTTATGCAGTTCAATAGAAATGAAGCTGGGGAGATGACTCCACTGCCTAAGCCTTCTGTTGATACAGGTATGGGTTTAGAGAGAATAACAGCAGTAATGCAGGGCGTTAACTCGAATTATGAAACTGATCTATTTAAGGGCCTAATAGAGGCTTCTGAAAAAATTCTAGGCAATAAAGGCAGCGTATCTCATAAAGTTATTTCTGATCATATAAGATCAACTAGTTTTTTAATTGTTGATGGTATTACTCCTGAGAATGAAGGCAGGGGATACGTGTTAAGAAGAATACTAAGAAGGGCAATTCGTCATGGTTATAAGATGGGAGCCACAAAACCTTTTTTAAATGAGCTTGTCTATAATCTATCCGACCTTATGAAGGATGCATATCCTGCTATTGATGAGAAGAAAGATCATATTTCTTCCATTATTAAAAATGAAGAAATAAAGTTTTTTGAAACATTGGGTAAAGGCATCAATATTCTCGATGAAGCAATTAATAATTTAAAAGACAAAACAATACCTGGTGAAGTGGTATTCAAACTTCATGACACGTTCGGTTTTCCTTTTGATTTAACAGCTGATATAGCTAGAGAAAAACATTTAGATATTGATGAAGATGCTTTTAATGTATGCATGGATCAGCAAAAAAAATCATCTAAAGCAGGGAGTAGTTTTGTTTCTAAACTTCCAGCTGCCTCAGGTGTGGATGAAACTATTTTCTTGGGATATGAAGATCTAAAATCAGAATCTAAAGTATTAGTGCTATGGATTGATCAGGAAAGAGTAGATGAAGCTAATGAAAATCAAGAAATTTTTATAGCATGTAATCAAACACCTTTTTATGCGGAATCAGGTGGACAGGTGGGTGATAAAGGAAGATTTTCTTCAAGTAATTCATCTGGAGCTATTTTAGATTGTAAAAAACAAGGAAAAGTCTTCATACATAAAGCACTGGTAGAAAAAGGTAGTCTTAAGGTCGGTGATGTTATTAATATGAATGTTGAAAAAGATAAAAGACTTGCAACAGCCATTCATCATTCTTCAACACACTTACTGCATTCTGCTTTAAGAAGCATCTTAGGTGAACATGTTCAGCAAAAAGGTTCATTGGTAGATGAGAGCAAGTTACGTTTCGACTTTTCTCATGGCAAGCCGCTTTCAAAAGAAGAAATAGATTCTATTGAGGAGATTGTTAATAACGAGGTTCTAAATAATGTTGATGTTTCAACAAAAATTATGAAGCTGGATGATGCAATGAACTCTGGAGCTCAGGCCCTGTTTGGAGAAAAGTATGATGAAGAGGTTAGAGTTCTAAGCATGGGATCAGACTCATTCTCTGTTGAGCTCTGCGGAGGAACTCATGTTAAGAGAACTGGAGATATAGGAGTTTTTGTTATTACAGCTCAATCAAGCGTAGCATCAGGAATTAGAAGGATAGAGGCAGTAGCCGGTAAGAAAGCTTTATCTTATATTTCAGAAATTAGAAAAGTAAACAATAGCCTTCAAGAAATATTAAATACGCCTGTTGATGCTATGAATGAAAAAATTCAATCTTTAATTGATGAGAATAAAAAGTTAAAAAAATCAGGTGGAGTAACTTCTTCAAACGCTGATGTAGTCTCATCTGATGTAATGGATATCGATGATTGGAAGTTGGTTGTTGAGCATATTTCAATTGAGGATGCTAAGCAGCTTAGAGGCCTGGTAGATCAAAAAAAACAAAGTCTTGATAAGGGCTGCGTAGTTTTGCTTAATTCTCATAACAATAAGGTTGCTATAGTCAGCGGCGTTACTGATAATCTTCTCGATGTAATTTCTGCAAAAGATGTTGTTTCTTCACTATGCGAAAAACTAAATGGAAGAGGTGGTGGACGACCAGATTTTGCTCAAGGTGCGGGAGAATCGGAAAACATAAATGAATTCGTGACTTCTATTCCAGCTTTAGTAAAATCGCTCGCAAAATAACAAGTAATAATTATGCCTAATATTATTGTTCAAAAATTTGGTGGGACATCTCTAGGTACGGAAGAGAGAATCGCAGCTGTAGCAAAGATAGTCAAAGAAGCATCTCAATCTGCTAATGTTATTGTGGTTGTTTCCGCTATGAGCGGAGAAACTAATAGGCTGATTGAACTAGCTAAAAGCTTTGGAGATGATCCAAGTAAAAGAGAGTTCGATGCTCTTATCTCTACTGGTGAAAAGGTAAGTGCTGCTCTATTGGCAATGGCTCTTCATCAAATTGATGCTAAAGCAAAGTCATACACAGCCTCTCAGATATCAATGAAAACAACTAATAGCTACTCCAAAGCGAGAATACTTGAAGTAGATGGTAAGAAAATACAAGATGCCCTAGATGAAGGTATTATTCCAATTATTACTGGATTTCAGGGAATTACTGAATCAGGTGATGTCACCACTCTTGGAAGAGGCGGCTCTGATACAACAGCTGTTGCTATTGCTGCACAAATGAAAGCAGAACGATGTGATATCTATACTGATGTTGACGGTATTTATACAACTGATCCTAGAGTAGTTCCTGAGGCTAAAAGGCTAGATACTATTACGATGGAGGAAATGCTTGAAATGGCAGGTCAGGGAGCTAAAGTAATACAAATTAGAGCGGTAGAATTTGCGAATAAGTACAAAGTACCAGTTAGGGTTTTATCAAGTTTTGAGCCTGGCGATGGTACGCTGATATCTCTTGAGGAGAAAGATATGGAAAATGGGTTAGTTTCTGGAATAGCTTTTCAGAAGGATCAAATGAAATACACTCTACATGGAGTTAGCGATACTCCTGGTATTGCTTATGCAATCTTAGGCCCTCTAAGTGATGCTAATATCGAAGTAGACGTTATAGTTCAAAATGTAAGTGTTAATGGAAAGACAGATTTTACGTTCACTGTGTCCAAGGAAGATGAAATCTCCACAACAGGCATTATAAATAAACTAAAAGATTCTCTAAATTTTGATGATCTATTAATTGATTCAAATATAGCTAAAGTTTCTTTGGTTGGAGTAGGTATGAGATCTCATGCAGGCATAGCCAGTAAGGCCTTTAAAGCTTTATCTGAAAACAAAGTTAATATTCTTATGATAAGTACTTCTGAAATTAAAATAACCATCGTTATAGAAGATAGTTCTGTTGAAACAGCAGTTAAAGCCCTTCATAGCTCATTTGATCTGGATAAATAATATGTATGACCTAATTTTAAAGAACTGTAATATCGTAAATGAAGATTCAATTTATGAATCAGATATAGCAATTAAAAATGATAGGATTGAATTAATCAGCACTAATATAGAAGCAGAAGCTAAAGAGGTTATAGATATTAATGGGCGATATGTCATGCCTGGATTGATTGATGATCAGGTTCATTTTAGAGAGCCAGGACTTACACATAAAGGTGATATAGCATCAGAATCATTTGCAGGACTAGCAGGCGGAGTTACTAGTTATTTTGAAATGCCAAATGTAAATCCAGCAACTACATCGCTCGAAAATTTAGATAAGAAATTTCAACTAGCAAGTCAAAGATCACTTTCTAATTACTCATTTCATCTTGGCGCAACAAATAGCAACATAGAAGATATTAAAAATGTAGATATAAACAAAGCGGCAGGTTTGAAAGTTTTTATGGGAGCTTCCACGGGAGATATGCTTGTTGATAGCATAGATGCTTTAGAGGGTATTTTTAAATATTCTCCTTTAAATATTGTTACCCATTGTGAAGATACTCCAAGAATAAGAGCAAATGAGAAAGCTTTTTATGCTAAATACGGAGACGAATTATCAGCCATACATCACCCTTACATAAGAGATGCAGAAAGCTGTTATCTATCAAGCTCAATGGCTGTTGATCTGGCTAAAAAGCATTCAGCAAACCTACACGTTTTCCATCTTTCAACTGAAAAAGAAATGAGCTTATTTACAAGCGGACCTGTTGATAATAAAAAAATAACAGCAGAGGTTTGTGTTCATCACCTTCACTTCAATAATAGCGATTATGAGAGACTAGGGAATCAGATTAAATGCAATCCATCTGTAAAAGAAGAATCTGATAGACAGGCTTTAGTTGATGCAGTAAATCAAGATAAAATTGATATTATTGCAACTGACCATGCGCCTCATACTTGGGATGAGAAGAATATGAAATATGTTGATGCTCCTGCAGGACTACCTTTAATCCAGCACTCACTTCAAATTCTATTAGATTTTTATCATGATGGAATTTTTTCACTTGAGCAGATTGTAAGAAAAACTAGTCATAACACAGCCACAAGATTTCAAATTAAAGACAGAGGTTTTATAAGAGAGGGTTACTATGCTGACTTTGCAATTGTTGATATAGATAAGCCCTATACAGTTAACAAGTCCAATATTTTATATAAATGTGGTTGGTCACCTTTTACAGATACTACTTTTAAATCTTCAGTTTTCATGACTGTTATAAACGGCAATATTGCTTTTAGAGACGGTCAAGTAAATCAAAACTTACCTTTTGGTTCTCAAATTGAATTTAATAGGTAATTAGATAGTTTTTTTATACCTGCAAAGGGTTATAATCCTTCATCGATTTCGGAGAGTTGGCTGAGTGGTCGAAAGCGCCTCCCTGCTAAGGAGGTATATGGGTAACTGTATCGAGGGTTCGAATCCCTCACTCTCCGCCAGT
>Ga0209482_1001064_pt1 | contig 20468 bp, 19 predicted proteins | sample CoawatmetaG10DNA_FD_187512 | JGI IMG/M metagenome (GOLD analysis project Ga0209482, IMG submission 187512) | Marine microbial communities from the West Antarctic Peninsula - Coastal water metaG104-DNA (SPAdes) (version 2) | ecosystem: Environmental > Aquatic > Marine > Coastal ...
GCGGCGGAATTATTGGTGAAGGTGATGTCCAGTGGATGACTTCAGGCTCTGGCATTCTTCATAAGGAATACCACGAGAAAAACTTTGGTAAAAAAGGTGGCGAAATGCAGATGGTTCAGCTCTGGGTTAACCTGCCCGCTAAAGATAAGATGACAACCCCTAAATATCAAAATCTTAACAAGAATGACCTCACTAAAGTAGAGCTAGAAAATAACATAGGGTCGATTGACATTATTGCTGGAGAATTTCAAAAAGATAAGGGCCCTGCTTCTACATTTAGCCCATTAAGCCTTTTTAATGTTCATCTTAATAAAGGCAAAGGAACGAGCTTTAGTTTTGATAAAAATCATAATACTGGCCTCTTAGTTATTAAAGGTAGTATCACTATTAATAATATAGAAAAAGCACCTACGAACCATTTTGTCCTCTTTGAAAATGACGGTAAAGAGTTCACAGTTAGAGCAGATGAGGACACAACCATTCTTATTCTAAGTGGTGAGCCTTTAGATGAGCCTATTGCCTCATATGGACCATTTGTTATGAATACCAATGAAGAGATAAAACAAACAATTAGTGACTTTAATAGCGGCAAGTTTGGATACTTAGAGTAACGTGCTTTTAAAATATAATCAGTTAATTAAGAATTAATTAAAATTCCCTTACATAATCTTTTATATAAAATAAACTTTAGCTTATTATAAATACCTTTAAATTATCGATTTAGTTTTTACTAATTATGAAAGCAAAATTTATTCTAACACTTGTAATATTTTTTTTTGGGATTACAGGAACTACATCCGCAGATTACTCTGATGGATGGGATGCCTATACAAAAAAAAACTATCTAAAAGCTTTAGTTGAGTGGCTTCCACTTGCAGAACAAGGAGCCTTTCAAGCACAATATAACTTAGCTGGAATGTATGCAAAGGGATATGGCGTTAAAGTAGATGATGAAAAAGCAGTTTATTGGTATCGTAAAGCAGCACTTCAAGGCCACCCAAGAGCTCAATATAATTTAGGCGTGATGTATTTACTTGGTAACGGCGTTTATCAATCCTTTGAAGATGCCAAGCCTTGGCTGCAACTAGCTTATGAAAATGGTATTGATGAGGCAGAAACTATATGGAATAAGAATGAACTTTGGAAATATTAATATTTTGACTAGGTAAAAATGATGTCTTTTATTAAAAAAAATATTAAGGTATACTAACTCTAAGTTTCACATGTATTTTTATAAAAGGAAAAAAAAATGAGAACTATTAAAACAATCATTAAAGATACTAAGAAGAAAGCCTTTACATTAATTGAATTGCTTATTGTTGTTGCAATTATTGGCATTTTAGCAGGAGTAGGGATACCGATGTATAACGGTTATATGACTAGTGCCAGAATCGCTAGTACAGAATCTAACCACTCAAGTGTAGCAGCCTTTGTAGCTGGAACAGTTACCAGGTGTGCAACTGGTGCTACCACCGTTAGACTTGGTGCTACGAATAGAAATTGTAATCAACGAGCTGGTGTAAGAACAAATGCTGCGCAATGGGCTGTATGGTTTGACACTTACTTTAGTGAAATCAATACTAACCCATGGTTTCCTGACAATGATTCCATGACACGAAGTAATAATCCGAACCCTCCTCTTGGCGTAACTCATATAAGTAACAATGGTACTGCTATTATTCGAATTAGATCCAATATTGGTGATGATGCTACTCCAACTAGAAACGTTTTATTACCTGCGAGAAATTGGTTAGAAATTAGAATTGAATAATTTATCAATGAAGAATAAAGCTAATAAAGCTAATAAAGCCCGCATTATTGCGGGTTTTACTTTAATTGAACTTTTAATTGTTGTTGCTATTATTGGTATTTTAGCAGGCGTAGGTGTGCCGATGTATAACGGCTATATTCAGGACGCTAAAGAAGATGTTGCGCAGAATAATCTTAGATCAATTTCACTAATGGAGGCGGACTTTTTTTCTGACAACAATAGTTTCTATTTATCAAATAGAACTGCAGATATTAACACCAATCTCTTTGATAACAATACTCTGGATATCAATAGTGACTATGATTACCTAGTTTTAAATCATGCCACCGGATTTCAGGCAGTTGCGAGACCTAAAACTGGCATGAATGTAACGGCGTTCTGCCTTAATCAAAACAATGAATTACAAAGTGGAGGAAGGTGTCCTTAAGAGTAAAACAGCCTTAAGATAGAAGATTAAAAAGTATCTCCCATGGCAAACATTGGGGTGTACATTGCAACCAGAATACCTCCCACAGTAACGCCCATAAATACCATCATTATCGGCTCAAGCATAGCAGTAAGTCTTTCAACTACAATATCCATCTCACCCTCATAATAGCTCGCAATTGAGCCATACATTTCTTCCATATTACCCGTCCTCTCACCGACTGAAACAAGAGCCACAAAAGAAAGTGGAAAGATTTTTGGGTATTTCTCAAATAATTTAGATAATGGCTCGCCTGAAAAAACGCCACGACGCACGTTCACCATCGCTTCTCTGATAACAAGATTATTACTAGCACTCGCTGCAATGTCCAAAGCCTCCATTTCAGGGACTCCTGCCGCTCTCAAGTTGCCTTGGATCATCGCAATCTTAGAAAGCGATGATTTATTAACTAAACCTCCGAATAGGGGTAATTTAAGAACTAATTTATGCCACACCTTCTTGGCCTTAAGGCTCTTTTTAATTGTAAATGATAATGACATAAATGTAGCCACTATTGAAATTGCAAGGATGCCACCTTTTAGCGGGTCTCGCAGAAAGTTACTCATATTAACAACAAACTGGGTAGCTGCAGGAAGACCACCTGCCTTACCTGCAAACATTTCTTCGAATACAGGGACAACAAAAACTAGCATCAAAGCAACCACCGCAATGGCAACAGTTAGGAGAATCATTGGATACATCATTGCACCCTTAATACTACTTTTAATTTTCTCCTGTTTCTCCATATTAATAACTAATTTAGACAAAAACAGCTGCACCTTACCACTCGACTCTCCAGCCCGAAGAAGATTGATATAGATATTATCAAAAGCCCCAGGAAATTTTTCAAAAGAGTCAGACAGGGTGTTACCTGTCTCAACAGATTGATGGATATCACTAACAATCAACTGAAAGCCTTTATGCTCTGTTTGGAGTTCAATCATCTTAATACTTTCAAGAATAGGTAATCCAGCACGGACCATGGTTTCGAATTTTTTCGTAAAGGTAATGACCTCTTTTATAGGGACTTTTTTTGGAATCTTTTTTACTTTTTTTGCTGCTTTTACCTCTTTTTTTTCTTTAATGACTTCTTCTTTCCCTGATACTTTTTCTAAAGAAGTAATGATAATCCTATCTTTCTTTAACTTAAACTCTGCCTCATCTTTATTGATAGCAACAATTTTACCATCAGTATATTTATTACCGAGTATGCCTTTATAAGAGTATGTTACTGCCATATATAATCTGATTAATCGAGTATCAGTATTCTTTTGTATTCATCAATACAAATAGAGCCATCTTTAAGAAAAGTTCTAGCAATCTCCTGCATGTTTAAAAATTTGTCTTTTTCTAATGCAATCTTTTTCAGTTCAGGAGTGGTTTTCTCTTGCAATATCCCTTCAATTAAATTATCAGTGATTCTTAGAACCTCATAGATACCTTTTCGACCTTTGTAGCCAGTATCATTGCAGGTGTCACACCCCTTGCCTTTAAACAAAGTAACCCTTGTAGACTCTTCTGCAGAAAAACCTACAGCACGAAGCTGACTTTCATTAATATTTTCGTCTTCAATGAGACAATCAGAGCAATTTTTTCTTGCCAAACGCTGAGCCACTATGAGAGTTAGGGCAGATGTAATTAAGTACGGCTGGACCCCCATATTTAGAATTCGAGTAATGGTGCTTACCGCATCATTGGTATGAAGCGTAGAGAGCACGAGGTGACCAGTTAAAGCAGCTTTAATCGCAATTTCAACTGTCTCTTGATCTCGGATCTCACCAACCATCACAACTTCAGGATCTTGCCTTAGGAAAGATCGCAGAGCAGAAGCAAAGGTCATCCCATAGTCTGGCTTAACATGGACTTGACCAACACCATTCAATGTGAATTCAACTGGATCTTCAGCTGTAAGAATATTAATATCTTCTTTGTTTATTTTATTAAGCGCTGCGTAAAGGGTTGTTGATTTACCTGAACCAGTTGGGCCGGTCACAAGAACCATACCTTGGGGCGAACTGATTGCATCAATAAATGCTTTTTCATCATCCTCATGAAACCCTAGTTTTTCAATAGACAAGTCGATCCCATCAGTATCTAAAATACGCATTACAACCCTTTCACCAAAGCTTGTTGGCATACAGGACACTCGAAAATCGACTTCTTTTTCATCGACCTTTAGAGTAATGGCACCATCTTGAGCCTTTCTTCTCTCTGCAATATCAAGCTTTGACATAATCTTAATACGAGTAATAATTTTCGAATAATTATCAAATAATATCTTACTGGTTCCGGGCTCTTCCTTTAACACACCATCAAGCCTAAAGCGCATCCTAGCGGAATGCTTAAAAACCTCAAAATGAACATCACTGACACCTTCTTTGATTGCCTTCTTAAGGTTTGTATCAATAAATTGGACAACTACAGCGGAATATTTTTCATCAACCTCGTCATCGCTCATAGCAGCCTTAACTTTAGGTTCTTTCGCTTTATTATTTAATGGGGTTGGTATTTGAGGCTCAGATTTTTTTGCAGCTGCAATAGCTTTTTCTTTTTCAGCTAACTTGTTAGAGCTATTTGTTTTTAAAGGCTTTGGAGTTCTTGGAGCTGACGCGGATGATGGATCAATAGCGTTAAAACTATCTAAAATTTTAGAAATTTGACTAATAGTAACTAGATAAGGATTAACCTTCTTATCTGTCAGCAAAGCAATACTTTGCATTTGGTTGAGTGCAGATGGCTCAGAAATAGCAACATCTAAAGTATGCCCATGAATGCTAATTGGGACTATTCTATTTTCAGTTATATACTTTTTGGGTAATATATCAGAAGTAGAAAAATCTATATTTTCTGTATCAAGGCTAGGTAGGAACTCAATGTCATAACTACTTGAAATGGCATCAGCAATTGTTTTTTCATCTGTAAATCTAAAATCAATAAGGGTCTCAATCAAGCATTTCTCACCCTCATCACTCGAGACCATAGCGCTTTTTAAGTCACTCTCACTGATCAAACTATTGCTATGAAGTAAGCTCGCAATTTGTTCAGCTGATTCTGATGGTATTCCAAGAGTCGCCATATGAATAATATATTAAATTATAGTAGGGGCTAAAAAAACCAAAATCTCTTTTCGTTTATCTTTTTTAGTTTCTTTTTTAAATAGATTTCCAATAAGCGGTAGGTCACCTAATATTGGTGTTTTAGATCCTGCACCGACGAAATCTTCTATATATAGCCCGCCAATTACAACAATAGTTTGATCTTTAATTAGTAATTGTGTTGTGATCGTATTAGTGGCTATTGGTGGCTCCTCAATAGTTATATCAACGGTTGATTTTTCAATTTCAACTGTAAGTATGATATTCCCGTCACCTACAATTACTGGCGTTACTTTCAATATGATCCCTGCATCTTTTAGCTCAACAGTCTTTTCTCCATCTTCTATTTTTGTATACGGTATCTGATCTACTTGTTTAATTTGTGCAGTTTTTCCGTCTAGTGTAAATACTCTTGGGTTAGATAGAATCTTGGTAATGCCCTTAGTTTCTGATGCTTTTAAATCAATCGCTAAATTTTTAGTAGAAGTACCCAGGATTAATCCAAGTGCATTTCCAACAATATTGCCTTCATTTTCAAACAAACCAGTTACAGCAACCGTATCAGTGCTATCATCCCTTAAGCCTAAGATATTAGCATTAGGCCCAGTAATACCAAACTTTGCTCCAAGAGCCTCACCAAATTCCTCTGAAGACTCAACAATAAAAGCTTCAATTAAAACTTGTTTGGTTCTAACATCTAATTCACCGATTAAAATTTCAATAAAATCTAGTTGTTCTTTGGTTGCCTTAACAATTAAGTAATTAAGTCTCTCGTCAATAGTGATCTGTACACCTAAAGACGCCTGAGTGTCCTCAGACGTACTAGCCCCATTTAGAACGCTTTTAATATTTGCACTCACGTCACTGGCAGTTGTATAGAAAAGCTTAAAGACTTCAGTGTATAAAGGTTCAATTGAGCTTTGTGCCATGTTTGTTTTTTTAGTTGCTTCAATAATCTGAAGGTCATAGGCTACTTGAGCTACCAGAACCTCTTGACTATGAATACGAATAATATTCGCTTCATCATCAACGTATTTTGCTAATTTTTTAATTTTTAGGATTGAATCAAGAGCCTTATCCCAAGGAACATTATTAAGCTTAGCAGATACTAAGCCATTAACCTCATCTCCAATTAAAATGTTCTTGCCAGTTGCCTCAGAAAACATTTGTAACATATCTTTGATTGAGATATTTTCAAAATTTATTGATATTGGAAACGCAACACTTTTGTCAACTTCTGATGAAACATTATTATTATTTTCCTGCTCTTCTTTATTAATCTGCCTTCTACTAGAGGTTTTTACACTTTTAAATTTTAAAGAATCAGAATCTACAATTGGACCAGTCAAAGCAGATGCTTTAACCTGCTCTGAAGTATCTACAATAAAAGTTTCTGAATCTATTAATTTGTGAACACTAATTGAATGGCCCGAAGTACCATTAGAGCCTTTATTAAGCTCTAATAAAGCACCTTTATTTAGTTGTCCAGATGGTACGCAAGATGACAGAAAAATTACTAGTAGCCCTAATATTAATTTATTATTCTGCCTTTTCATTTGCGACACTCCTATTTCTTACAGATAGAGATATAACCTTACTATCTTCAGTCACCTCAATTCCTTCGTAATTAATGCCTGTTATTGACCCATTTGCGTTACCTAGCTTATCTCCAATTCTTACAAAGTAATCATCGCCACTTGCAGTCCTTATGAAAGCGGTTTTGAACGATGGAGAGACCATAATACCAATTATAGTGTTTGAAGTAATTGCATTTTGAAGAAGGGGGTGAACGCTCTGATCTATTGGTTCACTCGAGAAACTATTAGTTGGTTGAGATGAATTATTAATAGTCGAAGGAAGCGAGCCAAATGCATTGTCTGCTGCATACGTAACACTGACTAATGATGCTAATAATAATATTAAAGATAGGATACTTACACTTTTAGTTTTCATTAAAATTCCTCTTCATTCATTATAGCTGATGAATCTGCACATTGTTCAGCTTCATTCTTAGGAAGACGATATGTTGCAATTATCATTGCAACTTTAACATCACCACCTTTTGACTCTGACTCAACTGTGATTGTCTCTTTGTTTATGTTTACAATTTTGTTTAGTTGTGCTAAGCCATTTCTGAAATTAGTGAACTGCGTATAGTTGCCAGTGATTTCAAGATTGACAGAAAAATCATAATATCCAACATTTTGAAGCATGCCCTCGCCCTCCATTTCTTCATCAAAAAACTGCTCTTCATCAAGAAACTCATCTTCACTATCTATGGAATTATTTGAACAATTACCCTCAGAAAAAATCGGCCTTTCGATGCCCTTTTCAATTTTAGTTATAGTCAGCTTATTTTTCATAGCCAGTAAGCTGATTTGACCATAAAGGTCTTCCAATTCTTTGTCAGTATAAAATAAAGTAGAGCGCCTTTCATACTCAGCTTGAGCTATTATTAGTTCTTTTTGAATCTGCTCAATATTTGCTGAAAGATCATCAATTTCATACTTAATAGATTCAATTTGAGCTATTTTTTTATTCTTAATTCTCAAATCTTCTTGCGTTGGAAGGTATACCAAATAAACATACAAGGCAATAAAAATAAAGACAGCAACAACTACTAGTATTGATTTAGTATAAGGATTAGGGGCACTTTCAACACCTTTTTTTCCATCTTTCTTTGAAAAAAGACCTTTGACAAGAGAACCCACATCAATATTCATATCAAGCGCCATTATCTTTCTCCCTTGAATCAATAGTTTCTTGCTCAATTAAAATAATTTTAATAATAAACGCTTTAACCTTTTGATTAGAAACAGTTTTGACAGACATTGTTGCTAACGAAGCCTTGTTAATTACATCAATTATGGCTAGGTTATCTATAAAGGTTAAGATGCCTCCATCATTTGATGAAATACCCTCAAGCTGAATTTCATTACCACCACTATAATTAATTTTAGTTAATTTCAAAGAATTACCTGGAATTGCGGAGTTAATACCAAGCAATACTGAGTACATAAACCTTTGGTTTGAAGTTAAATTGTTTGTAGCATCTAAGGTAGTTTCAAGTGCTTGTTTTTTAGAATTTAGATCATTAAATATAAATTGTTTTTCATCCCTAATGGGCGCTAGCTCGTTGTATTCAATCATGAGGCTATCAACTCTATCAACCTCAGATCCACTAGCTAGAAAATTCCATATCCCGAACGAAACCACTAAAACTGCAAATATAACTACGCCCCAACGTGACAAGAATTTCATTTTTTCTTGGTTTTTTACGCTATCCCTATTGGGCAATAAGTTAATATTATTTGTGCCTGTGACATACTCGAAATAGCCAAATACATCTAATTTTCTTGTAGCCAAACCTAAGGCGGATGAGAATATTGAGCTATTGAGTTCGGCAGTTGCTTTTTCTTTTAAATTCCCAGGCACCTCTACATTCATTAATGAATCAAAAACCTCAACGTTGATTTTAGGAAGTGCTGCATTAAAATTAACAACAGTTTTCTCAATATTTGGCATTGATGATGAGATCAACAAGGTATCAATAGGCTGCGTTTTATATTTTGCAGTGTACGAGGAAATCATTTGGCTAACCTGCATTGAAAAACGATTACTTATCCCCATCACTTGGTCATCGGTAGAATCTTGATCCATCAGAGTATTTCTATCTTTCTCGGACAAATATATATCAGAAATGAATGGCGAGTCCTTATGGAGAATTAAAATATAATTTTCAAATGCTCCAAACTCAACAATAGCAACAGGAGACTCTGATTTGGTTAAGTCAGTTCTAAGTGCAAGAGCATTTCGAGTTGCAAAGCAGCGTACATCCACAACGACTGGGTTAAGGCCTGCTTGCCTTACAATGTCAAGGTAATTATCAATATCATCTAATTTAGATGCTACAAATAATAAATGCATTTGATTTTCAGTATTGTCTCTCTTTAGCACCTGCCAAAAAATAGAATACTCTTCTAGGCTATCAGACAACTGGACCGCATTCTCCCAAAGTGAATCTGAGGCAATAGCTACTTTTAGCTCCTCATCTGTCATCATTGGAAGCGGTACTACTTTAATTATTGCACTGCTTACTGGGATCGAAACTGCAGCATTTTTGGTCTTAATTTTACTAGCGGTTACAAGCTGAGTAAGTTTATTAACATAGCTCTCAGGGTTCTCAATAATTGAATGATTTGAGCCACCATCAATGTATTTATAACCAACCTTGGATAAGGTCCATTTTTTCTTAGCTGAAGATAACTGTGCAACTCTAATACAATTTGGCGTTATGTCTATACCAACAACGTCCTCTTGCTCAACAGTAAGCTTACTAAGGTAACTTACAATTACTTTAATTAATTTTTTAAACATGTAGAATATTATATAAACAAATGAAGCTCAATAAAGCCTGATTAGCCTTATTAGATGAATAAATTTGCAATTCTTTAAAAGTACATTCCATAATTAAAATTAAATGATGTCATTAAGAGCTATAAAAAATCTCAATAAAATATAATTAAAAAATTTCTCTCCATGATTCTTGTGTAATGACTCCATCTCCAGCAGTTCCACTCGATAATGGCTCTATTGTAATTATATTCCCCTTTCTCGTACCAACAACATTACCCTGATCATCCTTCACATCAACAGAGCCAGAGCCGCCGATACCAATATAGATTTTATTCTTATGGACTACGACTCCAGTAGCAATTCCCTCCCCTAAAATTATTTCTCTCGATTTACTCCCGCATGACATAGCATGCTCACTAAGAGAGGCAGTTCCAGGAGAACATAGTTGTCCCTGTTTAGGAATATATTTAGTTGCATAGATTATTGAATTATAAAGACCTAATTTTCCAGTTATCCTTTCACTTGCACCTAGGTTGTCATACCAACCCAACTCAGCACCAGTTGGGCAAACTCCATTAGCTGCATCTACTAGTGAAGATGAGTTAGGGGTTTGGCCATTATTAGCTGAATAGTTTGGAAAATTCTTATCTTTTATAGCAAAAATTCTATTTTGAATGTCACTCGAAATCCGCTGATAATTTTTTTGATTACCTGTTCCATAAAAAGCCCATAAATTCCCATCTGCCCCCATGCCGGGAGTTGCTTGGAAAAACTCTAAACGATCATTTGCTAACGTCGCATCTGCAGTAAAAAGTGATGTAAACTCATACGGGGTACCCTGATTAGTTAGGTTAAGCTTCCAAAGCTTTCCCTCAACATCAGCTCCATAAATCATTGCTCCTTTATAGTTTGCAATACTCGTTGTGTCTGGCGTAATAGCAACCATATCTGCAGGCATTGAGTTTGTAATATTATCTGATCCAGTATCTGCTAAATCAATTCGCTGCAAAATCTTTCCACTGTCCTCCAGATCAATAACAAAAATAGAAGACCCCCTAGTGTTATCTGTTGATGAGTACCCAGCTCCAAAAACAGCCACCCATTTTGTAGCTACTCCATTAGGCATAGCTACAATTAGTGGGGTAGACAAAGAATCTCCTAATCTTGAATAATCATATTCAGGACTAATACTAACCGCATAGCCCCTTTCTATTCTAGTTCCAGAGGAGTCCCAATGGTAAATCTTTCTATTTAAAGGTTGATTTTCAAAAGCAAATAAAAATGAAGGAATTGATGGATTGGTTATATCTAGCGCAAAGTAGCCATTCCCTCCCAGACCCATTCCAGAAAGCAGAACTGTTCGCCAACGATTATCATAAAATATATCCTTAACAATTGGCGAGCCATCCACTCCATAAATACTATTAGATTTATTTGCCGAAAATGAAATCATTTTGTCCAAGGACTGGAGCATTGTTGGTGGAATAAACGCCCACATCTCTTCGCCTGTTTCTGAATTAAAAGCATGGAGCATGCCATCATTCGCTCCTACATATACAACCTCCTGGCGCATCCCACAATTTCCACCACAACTACTGCCAGTCTTGAAGTTTGAATAGCCATTTTGATAACGATAATATGCCTCAGTATTTGATTTTGTTGCAGTAGTTGTAATTTTTGATTTCGGCGCTCCAACAACTACAAGCCTTGAATGGTAGACATCACCAAGTTTCCAGCGTTTTTCAGTTTTATCATTGTCAGCATTCTCATCATAAGCATCAATACCACGCACAAAATTAATCAAATCGGCTCCTTGCAGATCTGTTGGAGTTTGCCCACCACTATTTTCCCATAAAGCAGTTTTCAAATTAGCAAGATTAGCTATGTGAAAGTTATTAATTGAAGTACTAATGCCAAAATGGTTTGCTATTGTCCAAATATTTCTGCTAGATTCGCTCTTAGCGTTTAGCTTAGCTCCGGCATCCCATTTAAGACCTCCAACATCACCCGAAGCGTCTAGAGCATATTTTTGGAGTCGGCCTTTCCACTGGTGATCCTCCTCATAAGTAAATGTTGATTGGAAGATATGGTCTCCGCTAGCAATATTAGGCATTATCACTGGGGCTGAGAAGGTTAATTTAGAGGATATTGCTGAGCTAATATAGCGCGCTAAGGACTCAGACAAGTACTGATAGTTCTCTGAGTACAATGGCGACTCTGGAAACGTTCCACCTGCTTTAGCTAGACTTACGTATCTGGCATGCGAACGTGAACCAACACCTACCTTTGGACCAAAACCTATAACAATGGTTTGAATACCTTTACTAGCAAGAAGATCTGTTGCAATTGCATTTGCCTGAGATTCATAATCCCATACGCCATCACTAATTACAATTAAAAAGTTTTTCTGGCAACTGGCAGCAGAGTCGATCGGAGTATCAGCACCCTTAAAGTAGTCACTTGCCTCCTGCATAGCTCTTCTCATATCAGTACCGCCTCCAGGAGAATACCAACAACTCCCATACCTTACATGACACTGATAAGCTGCATTATTGATATCCAAACTGTTTTGAAGGGTTAATGCTCCAGTTGGGCTTACATCAACCCTTCGTCTTGCATATGAACCCCACATCTGCAAGCCAAAGTTTGCGCCGTCTGTTAACTCTGTGTCGCTGACAATGTTTTTAATGACCTTCTTTGCCAGCGGCATTAACGCAACTGTTTCACCAAATCTATCCTGAGAAAGTCCCTCAGAGTTAAATTTTACAACAATCTGTTTGCTATAAGATGCTACAAAAATATCACCAGTAGCGCTCGCACCTAGCCCATAGGTATTAAAAGAACTTTTACTTGAGTCTGATGCTGAATAGGCATCCCATGATTTAATATATGCCATATTGGAAAGTGCATACTTATGAATTTTAGTATTAGTTCCAGTACTTATATAGATACCATCAGAGGTGACCTTAATATCATGCGCAGTAGGATTACCTGGAGTAGCTTGAGTAGACTGAAGGACTAACGAAGCATTAAATTTTTTGAAAGATTTGGTGCCATTTTCAAGTGCATAAATAAAACCCCCATACCAATCAATCCCCTTTAGGTTAGATTGACCCGCGACCACTGCAGTTTGGGTGCCACTAGCATTATACTTATAAATAGAAGTGTCTGAATTCACATACAGGTTGTTCGATGAATCAATTGCAAGGCCTCTAGCTAACGAGGGAATGTTGTAAGTTTGTTGCCAAATGCCCTCATTATTAAATTTCTGGATTCGCTGGGTTGAATCACTAACATAAACGTTGTTATTAGAGTCACTAACTATAAAGTTTGGATTGCTAAATCTACCGTTTGAAGTTCCGGAATATCCCCAAGACTTAACATAAGTCCCAGTAGAATCAAATTTTTTGACTCGATGGTTTTGGAACTCAGTCACATACATATTATTAAGTGAATCAATAGCAACGTCTCTAGGCCTGCTTAGTTTATCATTTGTTCTTCCTGGAACGTCCCAGCCCATTGAGCCTGAATTATCAAGCATAAGGTAAATATTCGCTTTAACATCTGCCACCCCTGTTCCAGGAGGGGGCTGCTTTGCTTCAGAATTAAAAGTAATTAATAGTAAGAGTGAGCTAAATAATAAACTAATTTTTTTCATTCTTTATTGCTCCTCTTGCTCTTTACTAAACTTACTAAAGTATGACTGATGGTTTCGTGATTGAATGACTACCATCTCTAAGAGTGAGTCGGCATCTGGCTCAATTGAATAGTAAACAACGCTTTTTGGATCTACCCAAAGCCATTGAGCATTTGGCTTTGCATCATAAAAATTAGCTGGCTTGTCAGGCTTTACCCCAAAAACAGACTCCGCCCAGTTAACCAGTGAAGGGCTTTCTGATAATTTACTGATTTGTATTTCAACGAGCTCATCATAAAGAAGTCCAAACTCAATACCAGCTCCTTCAAAGTTCTTTTCATTCTTGCAGACCTTCTCTCCAGGGGCATAAACTTCCTGGTTAGAGGCACCAATTACCTTAGGCATCACATAGAAATCGTCGAGCTTTAATTTATCCATAAGAGCTTTGTGGGAAATTCCAAAACGAAACGATTGCAAATCACATGCCGCCTGCACACTCCCTATAAAAAATAGCTGAGCTAATAAAATTAAAATTAGTATCTTATTTTTTTTCATTTTTAATCTATAGTTTAAAAAATCATTGAATCAACAACTTCAACTTCACTTAAGAAATTATTCATGCCTGGATTATTGATTAGACTTCCTTGTGACCTAATTCTATACATATATTTGGTTTGAGTTGCAGCATTTCCATAACCGCTTCCTTCTCCAACATCAAAACCAACACCCTCGCCACCCTCATAAGCAACTTGTCCTAATAAAGCTATACTACATTGATATACCTGATTAACTGTTCTATTTCTAAAGATTTGGCTTTCCGCAGTTAACTGCCAAGTACTCATTGGGGTAGAAGCAATATTTTGACATATAGCTCCAACAGCAGTATTTATACATGGCGCTCCAGAGGCGGACTCAACCCTTAACCATAACCTAGCCTCTGCAATGCAGCTCTCTGCAGAGTAAAAAGAATCTGCCTTGGTAACATTTGCACCAACAAGCTCTGCAGATTGTTTAGATGAGAAATAAAGGCCAATTCCCATTGTCATCATTACTAACATTAAGGTTAGCGAAATAACAATGATAAAACCTTTTCGATTACCTGAATTTAGAGAAGTGCTCATGTTACAAGTTCCTCACTGCAACAGTTGATTCAAAAACATCTCTTTGAAATTGATCATTCCTAGTAAAGATAAAGTTTCCAGCATGATAAGTCTGCTTATTAACTGCTCTATTCCTACCATATCCTTCTCTTGATCTTAAGGCGATATTTATATTTATTAATGTACCATTACCCATTTTATTAACAAGAAATGCTAAAGCTGATGCTTGACTAGTATTAGGAATAGTTCCTGTTATTGCGCCTGTGGATGGATTAATAATTTGTATAACTGTAGGTCCATTAAAGCCAGCATATAAACGACCTAAAATACTAAAATCTAAAGCAGATGCCTGGCTAGTATTAGGAATAGTTCCTGTTATTGCGCCTGTGGATGGATTAATTATTTGTATAACTTTAGTTCCATTAAAGCCAGCATATAAGTCACCTGTACTTCTAAAAGCTAATGCAGATGCCTGGCTAGTATTAGAAATAGTTCCTGTTATTGCGCCTGTGGATGGATTAATTATTTGTATAACTTTAGTCCCATTAAAGCCAGCATATAAAAGACCTGTGCTACTAAAAGCTAAAGCAGATGCCTGGCTAGTATTAGGAATAGTACCAGTTATTGCGCCTGTGGATGGATTAATTATTTGTATAACTTTAGTTCCATTAAAGCCAGCATATAAAAGACCTGTGCTACTAAAAGCTAAAGCAGCCACTTGACTAGTATTAGGAATAGTTCCTGTTATTGCGCCTGTGGATGGATTAATTATTTGTATAACTTTAGTTCCATTAAAGCCAGCATATAAGTCACCTGTACTACTAAAAGCTAAAGCAGCCGCTTGACTAGTATTAGGAATAGTGCCAGTTATTGCGCCTGTGGATGGATTAATTATTTGTATAACTTTAGTTCCATTAAAGCCAGCATATAATCTCGCATTAGAAACATAATTTAACTGCAAATCCTCTATATAATCTGCCATCACCTCCCTAGGTAGTACTGAAGGCCTTGGGAGAAGTGCATTATTTTGCCCTAGAATAGTCCTACGCTTAAATAAACGAAAACGATCTCCCCTCTTATTACTGGTAAAGGCCTCAGTCCAGAAACGAGTTTGAATTCTTTGTACTTGGCTAGAAGTAACAACTCCCTGGGCATTTAAGGTATCGTCAACTTCGTCATAAATTATTGTCACTTCATCGCAGCAGCTGTCCCCACTATCAGTAATAACGAGTGGCTCAAGAATCTTACCATAAGTCATAACTCCATTACCATCACGGAACTCATATCCAGCCATACGAATTTCACGCTCAAGAACCTGCATGATAGCTCTTCCTGATGAATGAAGCTGTGAGATATCTGTATTTCTTTTGTATTGATTTTTAATGAGCTCAAATGAGGCGTAAGTCGCTGAAATTATGACCGCGCTAACTGCTAGAGCAACCAGCATTTCAACTAAGGTAAAAGCTTTTTTGTTATGGCGCATAAAGCACTCGCTTCATAAAAACTGATTTGTTAGAATTCCTTGCGTTAAATTCTAATGACACTATATGAACAAAGTTCTGACCAACTTGACGCCTCTCAACTCGAATAATACGCCTATCATTTAACCTTTTAGCTCCAACTTCACCATTTATTTTATTGCACCAATTTTGAAGGAGCTCAAGCTGATCATCTCTTCCTGAGGATGTTGTGAGAGCCAAACAGTTACTTAAATCCTGGCCGTTATACTCCATAATATTAGTTTGGTCAGCGCTTAAAGATTCAATAATTTCTGTATTTTGAAATTTGAGTTTTTCTTTATCAATGGTGTCACTCATAACTGAGTTTGAAGTTGCAACAAGTCCGTAAACCCCAGCAAAACCAATTGCAGTAATACCAGCTGAAACAAGCGCTTCAATAAGGGTAAATGCATTTTTATAATTTTTCATAATCTAGTTGAATTTATAAATCTAGGAATCCTGCAGTACCAGCAAAAAAAACTCTCTTTTCAAACAAACCAGTAGCACCAAAAACTACAGTTTGATAGCTATGGGCTTCACCAGAGCAAGTTCTTTCAATCCGGTGTACCTGATTTGCTTGGCTCGCTGTTGCGCTTCCATCAGCATGAAAACACTGGAAAGCAGCGCCGCGAAGTGTGTAGTTATTTGATATAGTTAAATTTGGAATAACAAGCGATAATGATTGTCGGGCCTGCGTAGCACTGCAAATGTTTTCACTAAGTAGAAATACAGAATAAGTAGCACCAACAGATGGTAGCCGGTTATTTGGCTCTATAAGAATTGATCGATTTCTATTGACAGCCTCTACTCGTGCGTTTTCAAAAACACTATTTAATGCCTCAAATTCATTGCGAAGTTCTTGTTTGCAATTCCAACCAGCAAGAGATGGCCAGCCAAATCCTGCAATAATCCCAAATAAAGCAATAACAATTAGTAATTCAATAAGTGTGAATGCGGGCCTCACCATTTATCCTTTAAGTTCTACGTCTTCATAATTAATTTTTCCAGAGGAAACAAGCTCGTCTACAGAGTTTTTCATAGTAACCATGCCTTCTCCTCTTGCCGTTTGCATAACACCAGCGATCTGGAAGATCTTTCCTTCTCTCACAAGATTCCTAACAGCGTGATTACAAACCATAATCTCAAATGCAGCAACTCTTCCGTTGCCATCGGCTGTTTTAACTAATTGCTGAGTGACAACTAGCCTCAATGATTCAGCAAGCTGAGATCTGACTTGGCCCTGCTGTGCAGCTGGAAAAACATCGATAAGACGGTTAATCGTATTAGGCGCTCCAGAAGTATGAAGCGTTCCAAATACGAGGTGACCTGTTTCTGCAGCGGTAATAGCCAGCTGGACGGTTTCAAGATCACGAAGCTCTCCAACAAGAATAACATCTGGATCTTCTCTAAGTGAGGCCTTAAGTGCACTAGCAAATGATTTAGCATCTCTTCCAACTTCACGCTGGGATATAGAAGACTCTTTTGAATGATGAATGTATTCAATTGGGTCCTCAATTGTTAAAATGTGACCTGACCTAGATGCATTAATTGCATCAATGATCGAAGCTAATGTGGTCGACTTTCCAGAGCCCGTTGGGCCAGTAACAAGAACTAAGCCATTTGGCTTGTCAACAATTTCTTGAATCACATAAGGAAGGTTTAGATCAGCCATCGCAGGAATGTCCGTTTCAATTTTCCTTAAAACTGCAGAGAGCCCATCTGAAGTATAGAAAAAATTTACTCGAAAACGATACTCACCAACCACAATTGCAAGATCAACATCACGAACCTCAGTAAGCTGGGCTAATTGACCCTCAGTAAGTGATTCATTAGCAAATAATCTAAGATCTGATGATGAAATAATATCCTCTTCTGGAGTTATCATATCACCATTAACTCGCAACATTATTGGCTTATTTTCCTTAATATGGATATCAGAAAATTTATATTGCTCTATATATCTTTGTATAATTTCGTTCACTAACATACCCCATTTTTAATTTTTATTTCGAAATCCATTATATAGGACTAGAAAAAACCTTTCTAAGATAAAATAGTAATGATTATGATGATATATTTAATTATTCTGTTAATTGGCCTTGTGTTTGGCTCATTTCTAAACGTCTTGATTCATCGACTTCCTTTGAGCATATCCCTAGTTAATCCTGCAGGCTCTGCTTGCCCTCATTGCAATAATGGAATTAAGTGGTATGAAAATATTCCAGTGGTTTCTTATCTAGCTCTTAAAGGTCGTTGCTCAAACTGCTCTGAATTAATCTCAATTATTTATCCCATTGTTGAAATAATAACTGCAATAGTTACACTCACTATTTATTTAAATTTTTTGTTTAACTGGGAATTAATAGCAATAATTGCCCTTTTCTATACGCTTATTGTATTGTCTTTTATTGATCTTAAATACAGGGCGGTCCCTGACTACCTTCTAATTATTGCTGTTATTCTTGCTATCACGGTTGGCGACATAATTAGCGTCTTGATATTTACAGGAGGACTAGTATTACTTGAGCTCACAATAACCTTTTATATTCAAAATATTAAAGCAAAGATTACTGGGAACAAAGAGCTCAAAACTCAGCGCGCCCTTGGAGAGGGAGATATGCCAATTGCTGGCGTTATTGGGGGCTTACTTGGAATTCAGTTAGGCGTATCAGCAATATTTCTAGCAGCTATCCTGGCTTTATTGCCCGCGATATATAATTTATTTTCAAAAAAGGAAATAGAGACCGCCTTTATTCCGTTTTTATCTTTAGGATTATTTGTTACTCTTTTTAGTGGTTTTAATCTATTCTCTTTATTCTAAAGCTTAATTGAACTAATATTTCCATAGCTCGTAATCATTCCAGAGAGCTTCTGCTCCATCAAATTCATTTTCAAATGCCAAATTTATCCAATATTTTGCATTCTTAAATGATCTGGTCACACCATCGCCTTCAATATAAATCTTACCAAGGATATACTGAGCCTCAGCCTCCCCTTGTTCCCCCGCCATTTTAAAAAGCTTTACTGCCTGCTTATAATCCTTAAGAACACCTTTACCATTAAAGTACAAAATCCCTAAGTTTGTTTGTGATTTTGCATCACCTTTTTCTGCAAGTGGTCGCCATTGTTTTGATGCAGTTTTAAAATCTCCGCTAGTATAAGCAGCCCATCCATCATTAAAGTCAGCATTAGCTGGATTAATAGATCCTAAAGTGCAAATTAGAAGAGTAATGGGTATTAATATTTTTTTAAGTTTCATAATTGATAATATATTTATATTGATATTAATATACACGCATAGAATAACAAGTAATTATTTTCTTTACTTTTATTCATAATAACTTCATAGCAAAAAAAATTTAAATAATAAAGCTTATTTGAGATCAGATTTGAAGCTCCAATTGTATTTTTTCCAATAAAAAATACTAATAATCCTAGTTATCACCCCTAAAATTACTAGCACTATAATTGAATTGGTAATTAACATTGATAGGTAATGAAATGAATATGAAGTATTAATCAATAGAAGACTAATAGTCATTCCAAGGGCAGTACCAATAAAAAGGGTTGGCCAAAAAGAAAAACTAATTAAAACTTTCTCCTTGAATGAATAATTTGACTTTAATTTTTTCATATAATTCTCCGTAATAATTTTTAATGATAATGAATTATTTTATTCTTTTCTATAATTAATCTATCGTTTACTTGGACTCTACAGATTTTTCTAGAGCTGGATATTTAAAGCCCAAAGTAGCTCCCCTTGCAATTGAAAAAATAATCAATGAAGCCCAAAGCCCATGATTGCCATAAATAGGAAGTAAAATGGCTAATGCAATTAAATATACACAAAAAGAAATAAACATCATATTGCGCATATCAGCCGTTCGAGTCGCGCCGATAAAGATGCCATCTAACATCCATGCGGTAACTCCCACTAAAGGCGCTACAACCATCCAAGGCAAATATTCATAACTAACAGTCCTTACATCCTGTGCAGTTGTCATAATGTTAATAATACTATTGCCAAAAACAAAAAATGCAAGCGCCAATAGAATTACTGTACCAAGACCCCACTGACTTGTCATCACCACTGCTCTTCGAAAAAGAGCTCTATTCTTAGAGCCTAGAGCCTGACCTACTAGAGCCTCTGCTGCAAAAGCAAAGCCATCAAGAGCGTGAACAGTAATGCTTAAAAATTGAATCAATATCTGGTTGGCGGCAAGTGTCGTATCATTAAAACTTGAGCCTAGAAACAGAAAGCTAACAAAACCAATCTCTAGCAAAATTGAGCGAATCATTATGTCGCCATTTACTTTGGCCATCTGCACTAGGCGTAATCTATCAAATATCTGAGCCCAATTCTTCCAGTAGCTATTATTAAAGCCCTCTCTTACAAGCCATAGACCGAATAGAAGGCCTGACCATTCGGCTATCAGAGTTGCAATAGCAACCCCTTCAACGCCCCATCCAAGCTTTAAAACAAACACTAAATCCAATATAATATTAATTCCATTTAGTACCAGCTGAAGCAGGAGAACTGCACG
>Ga0209482_1001072_pt1 | contig 20402 bp, 23 predicted proteins | sample CoawatmetaG10DNA_FD_187512 | JGI IMG/M metagenome (GOLD analysis project Ga0209482, IMG submission 187512) | Marine microbial communities from the West Antarctic Peninsula - Coastal water metaG104-DNA (SPAdes) (version 2) | ecosystem: Environmental > Aquatic > Marine > Coastal ...
CAAGACTGCTGCTAAGGAAATTCTTAGATTATTTTCATTCCCAACTATATTTTGTCCTATATATTTTTTAACGTCATCAAACATAAAATGTTTTTACAATCTAAAAAAATAATATCAAGCAATGTACCGTAAGTATTGATGAGTAAAGTAAAAGTGGCTCATTTTAATGAAAAAATGAAGTTTTACTGCATTTGTTTGCTTTTAAAATATTAGTAAATTAGTGAGTATCTTTTTAATTTAATTCCTGGAAAAGGAATAACAGAAATAAGCATAGATCTAAGAGAAAACTATAAACCTGATTTTAGTATTCTACTAACTAGAGAACTTAAAAAATTAGATAATGGAAATTATTTTATGCAATTTTCTTTGATGAGTACTGAAAAACTTAACGATGAAAGATATGTTGGTAATTTAGGTCTTGGTACAAGAAGGTTGAGTGATGACAAAAAATTGCTGAGTGGTTTAAATTTATTTTTAGATATTGATGATGAAGAAAATGTTAGGGCTAGTATTGGAGCAGAAGTTAAAAATGCAGTTCTTCAATTAACTTCTAATTATTATAAAAAGATAGATGATGGTACAGCATTTGAAAAAGTTTTAGATGGTTATGATATTCAATTAACGTCACAAGTACCATACTTACATTGGGCCAATGTGTTTGCTAGTTCTTATAAATGGTATGGAGTAGATAGAGGTGATATTGAAGGAAAAAAATATGGTTCAGAATTATTTTTAACTCCTTCATTGAATTTAGAAATGGCTTATGATGATAAACGCATCGATGGCTTAGAAGATGAATATTATGCAAAATTAATTTATGTATATCCACCAAGAACAACTAGTCCGACATTATTAACATATGGGTTTAGTAAATTTATTTGGAAAAAAGAAAAAGATATGTCAGGTGAATTGATATCCAAAGTTAAAAGGCAAAATAAAATAATGGTTGAGTATACTAGCTCTGCTACAATTTCGAGGTTAGATTAAATGACAAAAAAAATTAATTTATTAATCTTAACCTTAGTAATATTTTTTACTTATACTCAGACAACTTATTCAGCTACATATAATGGATATGGAAATGCAGATACATTAAAAATCACCATAAAAAAAATGGAAGTTTGTACAGGCTTTGAAGATCCAAATGCAGATGTTGACCCAAATGATTTGACAGCTGAGATGATTAATTCAAAGATTAATACTGATACATTTTGTAATAATCCTATTGTTATTGGTGATGAAGAAAAAGAGATCGATATTGGTTCAGTTGAACCGGGTGAAGTAGCAGATACTTATGGTACTAATCTAAATAAATTGAAGATGGGAAAAAGATATAGCCACATGAGATTAACGATTGATAGAAAATTTACAATTAAGAACTATCTTGATGAAAATGGTAAAGGTATAGCTACTGGTGGAGCAGATCTTACTGATAGTTGTAATACTAAAACTACTACGGACTTAATGTATGGGAGTAAATGGGATAACCCACCAACAACTGTTTGGACAGAAGCTACTACAAAATATTTTACCAGAACATCAGTTGACGAAACTGAAAGTGGAACCCCACAAGAAATGGATGTTTATTATGTAAATGGTAGAATGCGTGGAGACTCCTCAGCAGCAACTATGGACCATTGTTTTGGTGATGAATGTGATAGGGGTAGTGGATGGAATTGGACTTGGACCTATACACTATCTGGTTCACTTGGTGGTAGTGGTAAAGAAAATGCAGCTTTAGTGATGTCTGTTCCAACAGAAGCTGCAACACCAGGTATTGGTGCTGATGATATAATACTGATTTATGCCTTTGAAAAACCTTATAGGGTGACACGTAGACCTAGAACATTAGATATTAGATTTGGAACCACAGATGGTATTTTGGTTTATGAAGCAAGTTATGAAGAAGGTTCTGGTCATGCTGATGGTGGTACGCCATCAACACTTGCAAATGCAGGGGGTGATATAACTAAAGCTGGAAAGTGTGCATTTGCAGTAGGATTTGTAAATGTCAAAATTAGAATGAGAAGTGCTAATGTTAAAGCCGAACCATTAAATGATGATTGGCGTTAATATTACCTGGATGAATCGCCTTCAAATATTTCAGCTTCTACAGTTTTTGTAGCATCAAAACGAATTATTGTTGCTGCATATGTATCTGCTGCATCAAAATTGCCTCCTGTTGCTGCCTCAAAAGAGGCTGTTAATGTTCCGGTATTGGCAGTTTCACTATTAACTACAATTAGTGCGCCAACATTTACACCTGCGTTAGCATTAACAGGACCAGCATCAATGTCGGGAACCAGATCTATACTTGGACTGGCACTGTCAGTGTCGTGACTGATATAAGTTTGCATATCTTCTCTATCAAGAACTGCCAAACCATTAATTGGGTTACCATCAGCGTCAAATCCTGTATCAGAATATGGTGCATGCTTCCCATTTGCTAATACTAAACTATTTATAGCATGCTTTATAGGGGGTTCAGCACCAATTCCAGAATAAGATTCAGCAGCAGTAAGCTCTGTTCCATCATTTTTATAAATTGTATTTAGCTGTCTATTAAGTGATAACTCATTACCAGCTATTCTACTAGACCCACCAATTTTAGTATTAGTAAATGAGGTTGAGTTATAACCAGTAACGTTTTCTCTAGCAGCAAATTTTACTGTACTCGTTACATCTCCCCATTGAACTTGTCTTTTAAAATCGATATAAACTACAATTCTTGCTTGTTGAGCTCCATCTGTTTGATCAAACATATTAGAAGCATCTGTGCTTTGATTATAATTTGAACTTGTATTTTGTGCTAATACCATCGGTCCACTATCATAGATATAAGTACCAAGAGTGGGTTCTAAATCTATTCTACTAGTAAGATCATCTTTAGCTGAATTTAAAACCATTAATAATTTTTCATTATCAACATCCTCACCTGCAAGGACAGCTTTTTCTGCTTGATCTATCTTCTCTCCTAATTTTACTGCATCAGCTTCAACTTCTATTTTCATTTCTTCTTGATTAACAACAGTCGCTGTAGTTTCATTAATAGTATCAATGCTCGCTTGATCTAATGGTACATCAGATGAAAAACTTGTAGCAGTTGCTAGTTGAGTTAATATTACTGAAGGTGTCGCTACAGTTATCTCAGCTTGTAAGTTTAAATTAAATCCTAAAAAAAATATCAATAAAAAAATTATAAATTTATTTTTTTTCATTTAAACACCACTGTTTGAAACCCTGGTTGAGTAATATCTATATTAATATTACCATCTGTAACTCTAAGATTACCAGGTACCATTCCTAAAGTATTGTTAACTCCAGGTCCTAATAGAACAACAGTACTTTTGGTATCAGATTCTGTTACTACTGCAAATTCGGTTCCTCTTGCACCAATTGAGCCTGTGGGTGTTTTAATTTCTAAATCATCAGGGTTAGTCTTGCTTATTTCTCCTGTAATAATTTTGACAGTTCCAATTTTCACACTTGATACAATTTTTCCAATTTTAGTTTGAGGGTCATAAACAAATTCATCTATTACTAATTCTGAGTTTTCTCCAATAGTTAAAGTAGTTTGATCCATCAGTAGAATTTGAGCAGTTGATGCAGCTTCAGTGAAAATACTATCCCCAAAATAAATTTTTGATCCAGTGATCAAACTTTCTTTTGATTGATTGCTAATGTTACCAATTCCTACAGCAACAATTCCAATCATATCCTTAGAAAATACCTGCGTATTACTAAATAGTAATATTATTAAGGCTAGAAACGTGTTTTTTAAATTATTCATATAACGAAAATCTCTTAATTATATTAAAGCTCGTTGTCTCTCTTATAGCATTATAAGTTAATAATGAGGAGTCTACATCTTGTTTTACATGGTTAATATTGAAGAAAAATAATTCTTTTTTGTCAAATATTTCAAAAAATGGAATTAATTGATTAACTTTTCCAGTTAATTGAAATTTGGTAATTCTTACATCATCTACTCTATTGCTAGATCTGTTAATAAATGAATTTTTTTCGTCATGGTTATTTTCTAAAAACTTTTTACTAACAACTAGAGTTCCAATTGGCAGCAGTTTCGTAAAAGAGACGTCATAACCAACTCCTTCATAACCATTAAAATCTGCTTGGGCATTTTTATCTGTATATGAAACTTTTGCTTTTACTAAGCTTGTATCTGATAAAGAATAATTATAACCAACATTTATTCCGTAAGTTTCGTTACTTGCATTATTACCAAGTGCTTTATGATCTTTATTACGAAGTACTTTATCATAGTTAGTATTTGAATAAGTTGCCCCATAAGAAATACTATTATCTTTATTTATATTATAAGTGTTAGCAAAACCTACACCCAAAGTATTAAAGTCATCACTTTTTCTATAGTTAGGGCTACTATAATAAACGTAAGGTAGAATAAAGTGTTTACCTAAAATTTTAGTATAAGTTACGGTACCTGACTTTACATCATTTGCTGTTGTGTCTTTTTTATCTTGTGTAATTTGACTAAGACCCAAGTTAAGACTGATTGCAGATGTTGCATTTAAATTTTTCCCAACAGTTAATGAAGCTCCTTTAGAATAAGTTTGTTCAAACAGAGTTGTACCCTCAGAAAAAAGCCTAAATCCTTCTTCATTATTTTTCTCATCAAATTCGCTCATTCGTCCAGATTTAGACTTTCCATCAATGTTTGAATGGTCAGTTGTCATATAATTTATATCCAAATAAGCAAAGTGCTCATATTTAGGTTTAGCTTTTTCTTTTTCTTCTGATTTTTGTTTTTTGATTATTTCAATAATTGTTTCAATATAATCCCTTGCTTCTTTTGAAGTATTCTCATCTTGAAGCATAGTATCAACTGCTAGCTGAAGTCTTGAGATAGAATCTATTTTTAATAATATTGATAAGAGGTATACTTTAATATCAGTGTTAACTGGATAAAGCATATTTAGCCTTTCAAGCGTTCCAATAGTATTTTTTAAGTTTCCTAAAACCTGTTGCTCTTTCGCGTATTTTAAATTTAACTCAAGGTCAGCTGGATCATCTAAAATTTCTTCAAAACTTATCTCTGCTGATAGTTTTGAGCTAACTAAAATTGATAGAGAAAGTAAGAAAATAATTAGATTTCTTAAAATAAGCATGATTTTTTAAACATATAAATAGTATTTTAGTTACATTTTATGTATATTAATTACCAATATATAGACAAAAGATCTTGATTTTAAAAAATTTAACAGTAATAAAGTATGTATATATGGAATTAATTCAATTAAAAAATCTATTAAGTGTGAAATAAAATGAAGATGTTTGGAAAAATACTACTCATTGTTACCTTTAGTTTCCTATCTTTATTAACTAATGCAAATAGTGTTGATTTAAAAGAAAAAATTGGTTTAAAAGAAAAATTTGAAAACTTAAAAGATAATAAGATAAATAATTTTACTAACAGTATTTCAAAAGACTTTTCTAATTTTGCAAATGAGCATTTTAAAAGTTTAAAATATTTAGATTTTGATATTAATACCCAAGAGCATCTTAAGCCTACTTTCAATATAATGACCGTAACTGAGATTAAAAAATTGAATGCAGGAACAATATTTAATCAAACCAGCATTAATACCCATGATGATGATGAGACAATAAATATAGGTTTTGGATTAAGAAGGTTAATAAAAGATGACATGATATTATTGGGGTCTAGTGTTTTTTACGATCATCAACTTAACCAATCTCATCAAAGAGTAGGAGCGGGTGTTGAAGCAATTTCAAGTATATTTGATTTAAGAGGCAATTATTATAATGGGATTAGTGGAAGAAGAAAAAATGATGAAGGTTTAAGCGAAAGAGCTTTAGATGGTTGGGATCTTCAAATGGACTATCACCTACCAATAAAAAGTGATGTCAGTCTTTTTATAAATGCATTTGAATTTAAAAACCCAGAAAAAGCAAGCACTTACAGAGAAAGAGGAAACAAAATGGGTACTAGTGCTACTTTAGGAAATTTTGTTATTGAGGCTGGTTACATGGACGATAATCAAGAGCAAGATTCTTATTTTGGTACAATAAAATTTGTTTTAAAAACGGGTGAAAGCAAAGATAAAAGTAAAAATGATTATTATGCATTATCAACAATCGAGGAACCAACTACAAATAAAAAAATGAAAAATTCATATACAAAAAGAAAATCATCTAAAAATGATTATAGCTGGCAAAGTGTAAAAGATAAATTATATAACCCAGTTAAGAGAGAAAATAAAATAAGAATTGTTAGAATTGAAGTGTCAGGAGTAGAAGTCAGTGGTTTCTAAATTTTTTAAAAAAATATTTTTTGTTTTTACTTTTCTAACGATTAGTTTTTCAATCAATCTATTTTTTCAAACAGAGAGTAAAGCTGTTGGATGTGAAAAAAATGCTGGAAGAATTGTAATTACTCAAGTTGGAAGAGATCAAACAGGCGTGGGTCAATCATATACTGATGGTGGTACAGTTCTAGCACCCTTTAAATATGCGGATGGTCACACAGATTCTGAGTTTAGCACACCTTTTTCAACAAATTGCCAAGAAGAACCTGATGAATATAAATTAACATTTTATGATTTTTATATTTGCACTCTAGATCCATATAAAGATGATGCTAGTCCTGATTTAAGCTCTTGCGTGAGTATTTTTTCAAATACTGCTGGAAAATCTGTAACTATTAAACCAGATGAAGACGTAAAACTTATTGATGGTGCTATTCAAATTGTGGCAGGCATATATCCATATGCAGTAGTTATAGTGAATAATAAAATAGACGTAAAACATAAGCAAGAATATGTTGTAATTTTAACTAATGGCAATGAAGCAGTTCCTGATTTATTAGGAAAAGGTGATGCTGTTAATAAGACGGGCCAAATGTGGTGTTATTCACAAGCAATTATAACTGCTTATAATGAGGATACTGCTATTTTACGTACTACTGGTTCAGATAGGGCCACCTTTGCCGCTGCACATTTCACAGACACAACTTTAAGAGTTGACAGTTCTGCACCAGGGACAAATACAGCAAGATTAGATTGTGGTAGTAGTGAACCTGCTAGTGGTGATTATGATTTTGCTACAGAAATTATTAATGAATTAGGAGATGGTGATAATAAATATAATTATCCTGCTTCGGGATATGAAACTGAGGGTACTGCAATTGCTGGAGTAAGTATGGCAGCTAATATGCTTCAAGATGATAATCTAACTATTGCTACAACAAAATTTAATGCCAAAAGAATAGGTGCTATTTTTAAATACTCAACTCCTGTAAATATAAATGAAAGAACAGTTGGTTTAAAACTTAATTTTAAAACTTCAAGTGCAGTGTCTATAGACTTTAATCAAGATAATAATAGTGCAAAAGATATTTGGGGTGTAAAAATGGGGGCTGATCCTTTTACTGTACAGGTACAAACTAAACAAAAAAGAGGCAGAAGAGGAAGAACTAGTGACTGGAGATAATTTTTTTAAATAAAAACTTGATTGTATTTATAATTTTTTACGGTAATAAGGTTAGTATATGAAAAAAATTTTAATAATATTTATATCAACACTATTTCTAACAGTTTCAAATGCAGCTGATCTTAAGAAGGAAGTTGAAAACAAAGCTTATTCTGCATTTAATGAAAATATTAATTCTTTTATAACTGAGTACTTGGGACTTAAGTTTCCAACATCAGAAGTTTCCCTAAGCACTGGGATAACTGATAAAGTCTCAGGAGGAATTTTAATCGTAGCACCTCTTTCAGATATCAATAATACAAAAAATACTATTTTTACCCAAGGTAGTATTTATTTTTCAGACGATAATAGAGAGACATTGAATTTAGGAATTGGAAATAGAATTTTATTAAATGATGATAAATTATTATTAGGCGCTAACGCTTTTTTTGATTATGAACCAGATTATGATCACCAAAGATCAAGTCTTGGTATCGAAGCTAAAACTAGTGTAGGTGAATTTACTGCTAACAAGTATTTTGGAATGTCAGATTGGCAAGTTGGTTTTGAGAGTGTTGAAGAGAGAGCCTCATCAGGTGAAGATTATGAAGTGGGTGTACCTTTACCTTATTTACCATGGGCTTATTTTTACGCGCGAGCTTTTGAGTGGGAAGGTAGAGATGGAGTTGCAGATTTAAAAGGAGATGAAATTTCTTTGAAAGCAAATCTTCTTTCTGGCCTAAGTGTAGAAGCAGGAAAAAGATCTATTGAAAGTGGTGGAGCTGAAGATGACCAATATCTAAGATTAACATGGACTTGTTGCAACAAAGAAGAAAATGTTTCTATGGGAGTAAGTGATAAAGCTTATAATTTGACTTCAGTTGCCGATCTAAGGTTTGCTAAAGTAAGACGTCAAAATTTAATTGTTAAACAAAAAAAAATGGAATTATCTATAATAGGATTTTAATATGAAAATTAGTATAAATATCAAAAGTCTTTCTTTTTTAAGTTTTTTATTTCTAGCAACATTTTATGTAACCTCAGCACTATCAATTGATAGTATAGCAAGAACCCCTGAGTGCACTGGTAATAGCACTGGTACAATTGATCCTTCAGGAGTTATTACTTCTTCTGTAGATAAATGTGATGTACAGCCGGATATTCAAAAATTGACATTTTATTCAATTACTTTGTGTGAAGCTAAACCAACGCCCCCAACAAGCACAACTGCTCATGACTTAAGTAATTGCTCGACATGGTATGAAAATGCCTCAGGATCAGAAGTTACAGTAGCCAATGGTACAGCCACACAAATTGGAACTGAAGCAGATTATTCTGTTGTACCCTTTGGTAACTATACTTATGCAATAATGGAATTTGATCCAGTATTTAAATTTAAAACATCTATGACTATGGATGTGGTGGTAAATGACTTTAGAGCAGGAACTAGTGGTTATAGTGGTTCGACAACTTGCGTTACAAAAGTAACTACTCGATCAGACAAAATTGTTTATGGCTATGAAGATTTTAGTGGAACCGCTCTCGCCAACTACAATCAAAGTAATGTAGATTGTGCTAGTGGAGCAGTAGCAGAAGAAATAAGCGTAGGTTTAAATGTTACGAACGTAGATAGTAATGCTAACTGTATTTTTGATGGATCATATGCAGGAACAGACGAAACGGTTGAGGCATACGCAGTTAAATCTGATGGTAAATTACAAACAACTGGTGGTGCTTGCACAGCAAGTACATCAAATTCAGTTTCAAGATTATTCGGTTATCTTCCGGTTTCATTAGATATTGATGACAGAACAACTGGGTTTCAAATTAGATATAATAATACTAGAGGCTTAGGCTTATTGTTTGATAATGGCGGTACACCAGCAGATCCTTTTACGCTTCAAAAAATTGAACTTGCCTTTTTTGATATGACAGGAACACTAATTAAAAATTAATCTCAGATTATTTAAGAAGTTCTGGTAATTTATTTTCTTTTTCTAAAGCTCTAATATCGTCGTAACCACCAATGTGTTGATCATCAAAGAAAATTTGAGGAACAGTTCTTTTCCCATTAGCTTTTGTAATCATTTCATCCATTGCACCATCAACTGTTGAAATGTTAATCTCTTTATATTCAGCATTGTTTCTTGCTAATAATTTTTTTGCGGCATCACAAAAACCACAAAGTGGTCCTGTATAAATTGTTATATTTTTCATAACTTATTAATAATCCTCTTTTTTAATTTTGCTAGTAATTTCTTTCCTAGAATATTCAAATTTTTTTCTATGCTTTATACTTTTTTGATTAACTCTCTTTCTCCACAATCTAAAAGAAACTGGCTTTATAGAATGTCTCATAATTTTGATTACTTCAGCTTCTGTCTTTCCAGTCTTTTCCATAATTTCTTCAAAAGTAATACGGTCAGCCCAAGCTGCCCAAATGATCCAGTCAGGATCTGAAATATGGGGTTCTGGGTTTTTAACCCTAGTTGTAGGGGTGTGACCTTTTTTTTTCATGGATTCCTTATATTTCAAAAAGATGATTAATGCATTTATTTTATGGGCATGGTAATATCTTTTTTCGATAGTCCTATTTAGCCATCTTTAGCTCCCGGTTTTTTTAGGACTATCCAAACGATTAAAATGCTCCCCTTAAATTATTTTCTTTTTCTTCAAATAATCTTATTTTTATTTATCACTCCTGGAACACCTAGAATTGTGATCATTTCATATTCGATGAATTATGGAGTTAAAAAATGTATTTGGACAGCACTAGGAGATGTTACGGCAAATTTTATTCAAGCAACTTTAGTAATTTTTGTACTTGGATCTTTTTTTGTCGATAATCCAAATTTTTTAAATACTTTTAAGTGGACTGGAATAGCTTATTTGCTTTATCTTGCTTATGATATTTATAATTCAAGACCAAAAGATATAAGTACAAATAACACTACTTCGAAAAGTTTTTTTTCTTTTTTTAAAGATGGTTTTTTAGTTGCAGGAACAAGTCCTAAAGCTTGGATGTTTTTTCCATTAATCTTTCCGCAGTTTATTGATTTTAATTCTAATTATATTATTCAATTTATAATTTTAATCACAACCTATGTCGTTTTAGATTTTTTATCTCTGATTGCTTATGCTGTACTTGCTAGAAAATTAATTGTTTGGATAAAAGCAAACCCAAAAGTTATAAATACAATTTCAGCGTGTGTATTAGTATTAATTGCACTAATCATATCCTTTATTCAGCAGTATTAGGTCGCAATCTATATTACAGACTTGTTTGTTTTATAGTTTAAGAGTTTAATTAATTTTTAAATTTAAAAACTAATAGAGGAAAAATAAAATGAAAATCAGAAATATACTTATTACTTTAGTTTCTGCTATTGCACTTTTAATTTCAGCTTCAACAATATCTTTTGCAAAAGTTGTTGGTGATAAAATTATTTTAGGTGCAGCTGTTTCATTGACTGGAAAATATTCATCTAATGGTGTTCATACTCAAAACGGTTATAACTTAGCAGTTGAGAGAATTAACAGCATGGGTGGTGTTAAAGTTGGTGGAAAAACTTACAAGTTTGACATTATTTATTACGATGATGAATCAAACTCAGGAAGAGCAGCTCAACTTGCAGAAAGATTAATCAAACAAGATGGTGTTCAGTTCATGCTTGGGCCATATAGCTCAGGACTTACAAAAGCTATGGCACCTGTAACTGAAAAATATGAAGTTCCTATGGTTGAAGCAAACGGTGCGTCTAGATCGTTATTCACTAAAGGCTACAAATATTTATTTGCAGTACTTGCGCCAGCTAACTTATATCTTGATGTAGCAATTGATCTTGCAGTTGAAAAAAATGGTGGAAAACCAGTTAAGATTGCAATGGCATTTGAACAAGATGCTTTCTCACAAGATGTGAGATTGGGTATTGTTGAAGCTGCTAAAAGAACAGGTTCTAAAATCATTATAGATGACAAATTACCAAAAGAGCTTAACGATATGGCTGCTACTTTATCTAAAGTAAAAGCTACTAATCCAGATGTTCTTGTAGTTTCAGGTCATACTAAAGGTGCTTTAACAGCTGTTAGACAAATCTCAGAGATGAAAGTTGACGTGAAAATGTTAGCAATGACTCACTGTGATGCTGCTAAATTATCTAAGCAACATGGTAAGGCTTCTGAGTATGCACTTTGTGCTTCTCAGTGGCATAAATCTCTATCATACAAAGACAAGTTCTTTGGTGGTGGTATGAAATATGATGCTGACTTTACAAAAGCTTTTGGATATGCACCGCCATACCAAGCTGCAGAATCATCAGCTGCTTTATTAGTTTACAAAGATGCGTTCGAAAGAGCACAATCATTTGATACTAAAAAAGTTAGAGATGCTTTAGCTGCAACTGATATGCAAACTTTTTATGGAAACATAAAATTTGCTGAAGGTGGACAAAATGTATCTAAGCCAATGGTACTTTTCCAAGTATCATGTAACGATGATGGTAGTAAGTGTGAAAACAAAGTTGTCGCTCCTACAAAATGGGCATCAGCTGAGTTGGTACACCCAATTCCATCTTGGTCAAAAAGATAATACCAAATATGTAAAATGCTCCCTAGTAATAGGGGGCATTTTTTTATAAACATCTAAAGAATTTATGGATTTATTAATTTTCCAAGCTCCTATTTTAATGGTTCAAGCGTCAATGGACGGAATACTTCTTGGTATTCTGTTTGCATTAATCGCTTATGGAATGGCATTACAGTGGGGAGTAATGAATATAATAAACATTGCTCAAGGAGAATTAGTAATCATGGGTGGATACATTGCATACTTTATGTATCTTTCAGGAATTCACCCAGCCTTTGGAGTGATCGTATCACCAATCATTATGTATTGTGTGGGTTGGGGAATGTACAAACTTGTTATTAATAAAGTAGTAGATAAAGATTTGTTTACTTCAATACTTGCTACATTTGGAATTAGTATTTTAGCCCAACAGTTAATGAATTTTGCATTTGGTGCAGACGTAGTAGTCGCTCAGTCAAATTTTGGAACAACAATGTTATTTAATAACTCAGTTACACTTCCAAATGCTAAAATATTTTCAGGAGCAGTTTGTGTGATATCTGCAATTATTCTTGTCATCTACATGAAGAAATCAAAATTAGGTAGAGCAATCAGAGCAACAGCTCAAAACGCGAGAGCAGCAAAAATTTTAGGAGTTGATACTGAGAAAGTTTATGCAGCAACCTTTGGAATTAATGCAGCATTATGTGGAATAGCAGGAGCATGTATTGCAATCACATTTACACTTCACCCTTATACGGGATTACCTTACACAGTTAGATCTTTCATGATTGTAATTATTGCAGGACTTGGAAATTTACCAGCTGTTGCAATATCCGGTATGGGTCTTGGGGTATTCGAGGAATGGTCAGATTACTTGCTTGGAACAGAATTTAGAATTGCAGCGGTATTCTCCTTACTAGTCATTATCCTGGTCTATAGAAGATTTAAATTAGCTAGAAAAAGAGAGTATTTAAAATAATGAAAAAAATATTTTCATTTTTAACAATCATAACTTTAATAACCCCTGTTTATGCAGACAAGCTTCTTAAAGACGGTTTTCTTAACAGCAAAATGGATTATGCAAAAGAGCAAAATATTTTAGATCCAAAAAATAAGATAATTCTAATTTTTAACCCCGGACAACAAAACCTTGACCACCCTTCTAAGGCAAAGTGTACTTGGCAAAATAGAATAAGAAATTTCTCTTCGTTAGTCGGAGAAAAAATTAACGGAAAAGAAATAATGGTTTATCTTTTATGTACAGATCATTTAGCAGGAGATAATTATAAAATATTATTCAATAAAAAAAAATTTAAACCTCCTTATAAAGGAATAACTAAATTAGATAAAAGAGTTAATGCAAATTTAAAACTTATTGATAATTTTTTGGAAAAAGGAGTGCCAAAAAATCAAATTATCCTCACAGGTCACTCATGTGGTGGTTGGTTAACGTTGATGTTAATGGCAAAATACCCTGATAAAGTAGGAGGGGGAATTTCTTTAATGCAAGCATGTTATGGAAAGATAAGCAAAAAAATGAATGTTAAAAAAGTTGGTGTTGATAAAGCATTAGAAAAATTTAGAAAAAAAGATGGTGATGGCCCTGCTGATTTAAGAATAAAACAGATTAATGAAATTAAAAAAAGTAATAATTTACCAGTTTTAGTTTTTACACATCCAAAAGATCCTTATGATGGATTAATATCGGATTGGGTAGAAGACATTCCAGGTGTTCAAAGAATCATTATTTCAGAAGATAAAAAAATTAATGGAAAAAGATGTTATGTAATTGGAATAAATAATGGAGCAAAAAAGAAAGAACCCATCAAAAGATATCATGACATGGATACGGTAGATTGTTTTCAATACTACAACCCAACAATACTAAAATATATTGAAAGCAGAATTTAATGAATAAAAATACTCTATTATATGTCGGCTTAATACTTTTTGGTTTAGCTGGAGCGTTTATATTCCCAGCTTACAAACTCCAATTATCGTTTCTTTATATATTAATTGTTTTAGCTATGACTTGGGATGTTCAAGGTGGACAAATGGGTTACAATACATTTGGAAACATATTATTTTTTGGTATTGGAATGTATGTTGCTTCAAGCACGCAGATAGCAATGTTCTTTTCACTTGCTGAATGGACAGATGCTGGTGGAGAGAAAACTTTTGTTCATACTATTCCCCAATTCTTTCAAGGATTCGGAGTTGGTATATTATTAGCAGGAATTATTCCAACAATAATTGCAGGAGTAATTGGTTACGGAATTTTAGGTTTAAGGGGACATTATTTTGCAATTTGCACTTTAGCATTAGGAATTGCTGCAGGTGAACTTGCAGGTGGAATTGAAATAATTGGTGCAGGTCAAGGCATGACAGTTCCAGTTTGGCCAAAGGGATTTGGGTCTAACGAGTCTTCATCTCAATTTTTATATTATTTGTGTCTTGCCCTTGCAATTGTAACTTTTATTACTTTGAAGTGGGCATATAGCACAAGATTTGGATTAGTTTTAAATGCAATAAGAGACAATGAAGATAAAGCCGAAGCAATGGGAATTCATACAATGAGATATAAAATTATTGGCTGGATGGTATCAGCATTCTTTGTTGGAATTGCTGGAGGATTAATGGGCCATATTAATGGCTACATTGAACCAACTGAAATTGCATTTGCTGGACCAACATTTGGTGTGTTCATGGTTTTAATGGCAATCCTTGGTGGTAAAGGAACTTTATGGGGCCCACTTGTTGGTGCAACTATATTTCACTTATTTAAAGAAGGTTTTTGGACTTACTTTTTGGGCTGGCAGTATGTAGCTCTTGGAGTTTTAATTATCGTAATCGTGGTTTATTTTCCAGAGGGTGTAATGGGATGGTTAAGAGAAAAATATCCTGAAAGATTTGGTGAAGTTGTAGATGAAGCTGACCTTAAAGCACAGGTGGAATTAAAGTAATGGCTATATTAGATATATCGAATGTAAGTAAGTCTTTTGGTGGTGTTAAAGCCAATGTTGATATTTCAATGTCAGTTGAACAAGGTGAAATTGTTGGATTAATTGGTCCAAATGGATCGGGTAAAACTACTTTATTTAATTCAATTGTGGGAACTTACCCAATCGATAATGGTTCAATTAAATTTGATGGCACAGAAGTTTCAGAACTACCAGTTCCTGTTGTTGCTAAACTTGGACTACTTAGAACATTCCAACAAACTAGAATTTATGGAAAATTAAACTGTATTCAAAATATGCTAATTAGTAATAAGCCAGAAAATGATGGAATATTAACAGTATTTCAAAAGATACCATCAGACTTAACGGATAAAGCAGAAACGTTATTAAAATTTGTAGGACTTCATCAAAAAAGAAAACTTAGAGCGGGAGACCTTTCCTTTGGACAGCAAAAATTACTAGAACTTGCTATGGCTTTAATGAATGAGCCTAAAATGCTTTTATTAGATGAGCCCACAGCCGGAATTAATCCGACATTAATTAATGGAATTATTGATCGTTTAATTACTGTTAATAAAGATTATGGAATTACTTTGCTGGTTATAGAGCATAATATGAAGGTAATTATGAATTTAGCACAAAGAGTTTTTTGTTTAGCACATGGTCAAATGTTAGCAAATGGAACTCCAGATGAAATCAAAAATGATAAGCGTGTACTAGACGCTTACTTGGGAGCGCAATAATGTCAAATCAATATGATGTATTAGGAAAAGCACCAGGACCAGAAGAATTAAAAAAATTAGCTCCTGAGAATAATCATGTAACAATAAAAAAATTATCAGCTGGTTATGGTAAAATGGAAATACTTCATGATTTTGATTTGTATGCAAGTAAAGCACAATCCTTATGTCTAATTGGACCTAATGGTGCAGGAAAATCTACAATACTTCATTCTATCTATGGATTTACAAATATTTTTTCAGGACAAATTGAAATTGATGGAAAAGAAATTACACATTTAACTCCAGCTCAAAAACTTACATCATGTGGTATTGCGTATATTCTTCAAGATAATTCTGTTTTTCCAGATATGACGGTTGAAGAAAACTTATTAATGGGTGGTTATGCTAAAGAAAACACAGACGAGTCTTATCAAGAAGCAGAAAGAATTTTTGAAAAATATGAAAGATTAAGAAACAGAAGAAATCAGCCTGCTAAAGTTTTATCAGGGGGTGAAAGAAGATTATTAGAAATTTCTAGAGCATTAGTTATGAAGCCATCAGTACTACTGGTTGATGAGCCATCAATTGGACTAGAACCAAGATATATTGATATGGTGTTTGAAATTTTAAGAGATCTTCAAATAACAGAAAAGAAAACAATCATTTTAGTAGAGCAAAATGCCAAAAAGGGATTAGAGTTTGCAGATATAGGTTACGTTTTAGTATCAGGCCAAACGGCTATTGCTGGCAAGGGGGATGACTTATTAAAAAACCCTGATGTTGGTAGATTATTCCTAGGTGGCTAATGATTAATAAAGAATTTTTTTTTAAAGGTTTTAAATCAATTCTAGCGCCAGACAGTCCAGCCCTTGCACTTGGATGTTGCTTTATTGCAATAGGTGCACTTCTTAAAAATTTAGGTTTTAATATTCAGGAAAGTATTTTTTCAACCATGCTTACTTATGCCTTACCAGGTTCATTGGTAATGGCAGAGTCTCTACTGGTTGGAGCGTCATTATTGAATATTTTTCTAGCTGTTTGGTTTGTTAATGCAAGATTGTATCCAATGGCAGTTTCATTATTCCCATTAATGATGCACAAAAGCCAACCTAAGTGGAAATATTATTTTTCCTGTCATTTTATTGCTGTGTCTGCATGGTTGATAATGAAGAGTAATTACAAAAGTATTGAAAAAAAATACAGAATTGATTTTTGGATTGGAATCGGATGTGCTACGTGGACTACTGCGGTAATAGGCACTTTCATAGGGTTTTATGCATCAGATTATTTGGATAAAAATATGATGATGGGTCTAGCGATCTTAAATCCAATTTATTTTTTATGTATGATGGTTGGTGCTATGAAGACTATTCAAATTACAGCTTCAGTGGTTTTGGGTTTATTGTTAGGGCCAATATTTTATTTTTTATCTCCTGAATGGTCAATTTTACTTGGTGGTCTTATTGGTGGGACCATTGCATATTTTATTGGAGAGTTAAATGTCAACTAGTGTAGTTCTTGCAATTTTAGTTACATCATTAGCAACTTTTTCATCTAGATTATTGGGTGTAATTTCATCCAAAGGAATAAAAGAAACATCAAAGTTATTTAGATGGTTTAATTGCCTTGCTTATTCAACATTAGCTGCATTAATAGCTAGAACAATCATATTTCCGGTAGGTGTTTTGTCTGATGCTAGTTATCTAAGTAGAATTATTGTGGTTTTATTTTGTTTATTCATATTTTTTATTTCAAAAAGAAATTTTGTTTATCCAACTGTGATTTCTGCTATTATGATGACAGTACTAAGTAATTATCTCTAATGGAAAATATCTCTGGAATAACAATAACAGAACATCAAGATTCAAAAAGAATAATTGATATTAGAATTGAAGATGAAATTTTAGATAAATTGATATTTCCATTCAATAAATTTGATATCACTGCTTTAGAGTATAAACCATTTACTAGATTTACTATTGCTAAAAGTTTAGACGATTTAACTTCTAATAGATTAAGCAAATTACTTAACTCAATAATAAGAGACAGAAACACAGGTTGTTTTATAATTGGTCCAAAAAATATAAGTCCGAAAATTAATGATACATTTTTAGTTAAACTATCAACAGCAGTTGCTTATTTAATTGGTAATCCGAACCATGATGCAATGGCTGGAAAATATTATGCAAGATTTTTTGTAAAACATGAAGATAAAAGTGACTCGTATTTGAGAAAAGCCTACACAAATATGGATCTCCATACAGATGGCACATATGTCAAAGAGACCACAGACTGGTTACTTATGACTAAAATTGAAGAACAAAATGTGCAGGGTGGAGAAACTGCAATGCTTCATCTTGATGACTGGGAACATTGTGAGGATTTATTTAATGATCCAGTTGGAAGAAAAGATTTTGTTTGGGGTTCTCCTAAAAGTAAAAATATAGAATATAAAGTTGAACATCCAGTTTTCACAACAGATGATAAGGGTAAGCCAAAAATTTCTTATATTGATCAATTTCCTGAGCCAAAAAATATGGATCAAGGAATTTTCTTACAAAAATTATCAGATGGTTTGGAGGAGAGTAAGAATAAAGTAATCACTAAACTAGCACCCGGGTCAAGCATTGTAGCTAATAATTACTTTTGGCTACATGGAAGAAAACCTTTTAAGGAAAATAAAGACTTAAGTAGAGAACTGTTGAGAATTAGAGGTTCTTTTTTTATTAATTAATTCACTAATATCACTATAAAGTAACCATATTTATGAAATTAGGCTTTATAGGAACAGGCAAAATTACGTCAGCAGTGGTTACAGGTATCTGTAGTTCTAGTATTTCTTACAAAAAAATAATTATCTCACACAGAAATAAATCTATATCTAGCAGTCTTAAAAAGAAGTTTAAAAAGATAACTATTAACAAAGATAACCAGGAAATAGTTAACACATGTGATTGGATCTTTTTATCTGTAACACCAACTGTTGGTGAAAAGATTATTAAAGATTTAAAGTTTAGATCAAATCAAACTATAATAAGTTTCATATCAACAATTACCTTAGCTCAACTTAAAAAAGCAATTAAAGTTAAAGCAAAAATTATAAGAGCAATACCATTACCACCAATATCTTTAAAAAAAGGTCCAGTACCAATCTGTCCACCTAATAAAAAAGTAAAAGATTTCTTTAATAAAATTGGAACTACTGTTGAAATTAAAAATGAAAAATCCTCAATTAACTTTTGGGCTGCTTCAGGTATGATGGCACCATTTTATGAATTACTAAGAGTAATGACTGACTGGTTAGTAAAAAGAGGAGTTAAACGAAATAATGCACAAAAATATATAACATCTTTATTTTTAGCATTATCTGAAGATGCAGTTGTAAATTCTAAAAAAGATTTAAAATATCTAGTGAAAGAATCACAAACTCCTAAAGGGTTAAATGAGCAGGGAGTTAAAGAGCTAACCAAAGCAGGTTTTTATAAATCTCTAGAAAAGACGCTTAACAGTATACATAAAAGACTAAACAAATAAAATTTCATGAACCAAGAACAGAATATTTTACAAATTCAAAACCTATCTAAGTATTTTGGCGGATTGGCTGCAGTTTCAGACTGTTCTTTAAAAATTAAAGAAAGATCGATTACAGGAATTATAGGACCTAATGGTTCTGGTAAAACTACTTTATTTAATTTAATTGCTGGAAACTTAAAGGCGTCAAGTGGCCAAGTTTTATTTTATGATGAAGATGTAACAGATGTTCCTTCATATGAATTATTTTCAAAAGGAATATTAAGAACTTTTCAAATAGCTCATGAGTTTACAAATTTATCTGTTTTGGAAAATTTAATGATGGTACCAGCAAACCAATCAGGTGAGAAACTGATGACAGCATTATTAAAACCAAGTTTGGTAAGAACTGAAGAACTTGTAGTTAAACAAAAAGCTCAAGATGTTGTAGATTTTTTAAATCTCACACATTTGTCAAATGAATTAGCTGGAAATTTATCTGGAGGCCAAAAGAAACTGCTAGAACTTGGACGAACCATGATGGTTGATGCTAAACTTGTATTACTTGATGAAGTAGGTGCTGGTGTTAACAGAACATTACTTAAAGATCTTGGAACTGCGATTATGAAGTTAAATAAAGAAGAAGGGTATACATTCTGTATGATTGAACATGATATGGAATTTATAAGTAGATTATGTGACCCTGTTATCGTTATGGCAGAAGGATCTGTTTTATTTGAAGGAACTGCTGAAGAAGCTAAGAAAGATGAGAAGGTTATTGATAGTTATTTGGGTAGAGGATCTAAAATTAAGGATGAAAATTAATGGCTTTTTTTGAAGGTGTAAAAATGACTGGTGGATACGGCACTGGCCCAGATATTATTAACTCTTGTTCTGTTGATGTAAATAGAGGGGAGATAGTATCAATTTTAGGACCTAATGGTGCCGGTAAATCTACTGCCATGAAAGCATTACTTGGTCTTATAAATTTAAAATCAGGAGCTGTAGTTATTGATGGAAAGGATATTTCAAAACTTTCACCACAGGATAGAGTTAGACAAGGTATTTCATTTGTACCACAAACAAAAAATGTTTTTGCAGGAATGACAGTTGAAGAAAATTTAGAAATGGGAGCTTATCTAAGAGATGATAACTATCAAAATGTTATAGAGG